>Ga0116229_10002965_pt1 | contig 27795 bp, 21 predicted proteins | sample S1TSphgellanicum_3_FD_87313 | JGI IMG/M metagenome (GOLD analysis project Ga0116229, IMG submission 87313) | Host-associated microbial communities from peat moss isolated from Minnesota, USA - S1T2_Fc - Sphagnum magellanicum MG | ecosystem: Host-associated > Plants > Peat moss > Unclassified...
TCACCCCCCCCCCCCCACATAAAATAATTTAAAACTTCCTTTTGCAGAAAGTTTTTAGCTTTTCGGTCTTCGCCTGAGAGTACCGCCCAAAAACACTCAGAAATCTGGGCAAACCCCTGTCTATTTTTTTGTTTTTTTGGGGGGGGGGGGGGTGAGCATCATGGCTGATGGTCCTTCCTTCCTTCCTTCCTTCCTTCCAACCTCTGCTCTGTCCCTTGTCGTCCACCCGGACAAACCTGAACACGCGGACAAGGTTTACAAAACCCCAAAAGAAAGAGGATTTAAAGCGGTATACATACATTTGCGGCCTTTTTTAGTTCACCCGAAACTTGATTGATTGCGTAACCTCCTCATACGTCTTTGCCATGTGTGGTGAGGTTGGTGAAGAGTGGGGTTTTCTTGGAGGTAAGTAAGTAAGGAGCCGACAAGTTGGGGTACCCGGAAACGCATTGCTACTACCGTTCCGACAAAAAGAGAGTATAATATAATGAAAGTAGATCATCTTATCCCCTCCCACCCCCCCAAAAAAAAAACTAAAAATGGTAAAAGTATGGCATTAGTTGTTTTGCCCCTAAATAATACCAACAACCAAGAATTTAAAAATTAAAAAATAAATAAATAAATAAATTTAAAAAAAAAACAAGCCCTATGTATGTGGCTCATCACATAGTTTAACAATTTAATTGAGAGGTCAAAACATTGGAAGACCTTAGGAAGACCATAAGCCGTACCTACTACACCCTAAATGCTGCTCGCTACATGACATATGCAAATAGATTACGTGTGTGTGTTTGAAGGAAGAGACGACAAAGTATGCAAAGTTTTAATTAGCAAAGAGGTGGCAAAATAATGGGGGTGTTGAAGAAGACCCAATTTGCATAGGTGGTCAATTAAAAACCAAAACAACTTTGGAATTGCCCTATTTGAGACCTTCGACACATCTATCTATGAAGGAAGGTAGTTTGTTTTGTTTTGTAGTTATGAGATTCACCGAACCAGGATGCTTCAGATCATGTTCTTGAGATCATATTCTTGAGGTCTTTGGAAAGCTCCCAACAAGGACAGGTGCATGGGCTTAGTTCCATGATGATTGGACTTGCTGTGCAAAAGTTCTTGAATATTGAATGATTTCTTCACTGAAAATTAAATTAAATTATATCGTAGCTGAAAATTTCGGAGGAATTGGAATGTGCCTTTGGTGTTGTTTGAAAGATCTTGATGAGCAAGATTTAATGGAACTTATTTGGTAAGATTTGGATTCAAATTGTGGGAGATAATTGATTTTCAAGTGATTTCTGCCGCTGAAAACCTTCCAAAAAAAACGAGGTTTCGGAAGGAAAAATCAGTTGAAGACGTGGTAACACTTGGGCCAACGGCAGAGGCCACACTAGTTAGATTCATCCATTAAGTCCTGCCCTCTCGGGCCTAAGTTTTTTTTGGTTGCCTTAGAGATATACCTTCAAAGTCTTTACTCCTCAAATCAAATTGAGTGTCAATGGTCTTGCCAATTGGGTTATTGCTAATTAATTTAGTGGATGCTCCAAATCCCATCTTCGAATTTCTAATGTTAAGCATGCAACATGTTTGAAAATTTATGAAAGATTAATTATCAAGCTACTAAGTGTCACATACAAAGCCCACCCCCAAGAGAAGGTAATTATATCTATAACAATATTGAAAATACATTTCTAATCAAGTTAACATCAATTAATCTCAAAGTGGTTTTGGGGATAATTGAGATTAAGACCCCCAAAAATTAGTTAAATTGTACATTAGCCATCACTCATTCATGTCAAGTAAATGAAGAAACATAGCTCATCTTATGTAATAATAATATAATTTATGTCATCTACTACTACTAAAATGTTGTTTGCCCCCAAATTCCATATTTGAAGTTCAAACTTTGTCATTTATTGATTTTACCTCCATTTTGTTACACACGCCTTTTGAGTATCAAAATAAAAATGGGTCAAATGTTCAATTGAGAATCTCATTAGATTAAGGTTTCAAGTATTTTTTATCTAATGGAAAATGAAGGACATGTGCTCAAACTTGGCACTTATTTACCCCATTCACATAGGTATATATTTTCATGTGAAAGATGTTTAACTTCAAAAGGCTATGGGGCTTCAACATGATCAACAATATGCCAAAGAAGTTTTAATGAGTTTCTTTTGTTGGTTACTTGGGATGCATCAAGTATATGAAAGTCTTAGATCCAAAATAATACTTGATAAGCCAAATTTGGCTATTTGGGAATTTGATTGGCCATGGATGGTGGAAATTTAAATATCCTTCAAAAATCTTGTCATTGGGTTTTCTAAAAAAAATTCAGGTAGCCACCCAATTGGGCGTTGCCACATGGATTTGGGTTATGTTTTGATCAAAAAAAGAGTTTGGATTCCTCCTCCTCCGACTAGAGAACATAGCTCCTTGCTTGCATTCAAGATTACATGAATGAGGATGGTGAGGATTGTGGGTGGCTAATGAGACCTAACTTTGGAAACACATTTGTGAGCTAGCCCAAAGAGTTCCATCATTAAGATCAACATGACTTCCTTTTGAAATTACAAGGTTTTATTTTTGCTCAATGAAAGCACATTTGAACTACTCAATTTTTTTCAAAACCTAATTTGGTCATTTTGAGTGCCATATCAAGATGCATGTACAAATGTCATGTCCGAATCTTTTTCTTGTAAGGAAATCCACCCTTGGGTGTAGCACTAGCCCAATCTTGCATGAGTTTAATTTTTACTTTGTTATCACCATTCCATTCCTTGCTTGATTTTCACTTGATGTTTTTATGAAAGAATCCTCATTGTGTAAACTTTGAATCCAATGGTTGGTTTTCTTCTCCCCCATGGGCCATGAGTGATGTATGTTGAATCAATTATCAAAGTCATTGAGTAAAAGTAAAATGGTTGTAGAAAGGGTTTAGCCTTCAAGGCTCATATCAAAAACTAATTTCATCTTAAAAACATAATACAATGTAAGCAAAAGATTTTTCACCCTCCTCCCCCCTCCCATGTTTAATTGTATTGAGGTAACCTTCTAATCACGAGTGCCAATTTAAGCAACTAAATTGCATTCCAACATAGATCTTTATCTCAACATCCAAATGAGGCTATTAAACAAGCAAGTGCCAAATTGTCACACCCATGGGCTCATCAAGTGGAAATGGATGGTTGTTCCCAATTTTGTTATCACACAGCCAAAGAATGTGGGTTTTCTCACATAAAACATTGCAACTCATGACATGGGTGAGGTAAACTTTGTGGTTTCATTCATTATAATGTACATATGTGATGTTTGTTGTGGCATATATTACCTTAAAATGGCAATTTAACATTGGGTAATGACAAAAAGTTTATGTCAAACATGTATAGTGAATTGTGATTTTTTGTGTGAAAAAAATCACCATTTTTTAATGTCATAAAATTGTAAAAATCGAAGGCACATTCTTTAACTCTTAATCATGAATTGATCAAAGTATTGGAAGTTTCAAAATAGCTAGAACTAGTTGACATTTTTCATGAATAACTCCTAGACATGTTGATTACACAAAACAATAGATGAAAGAAGATGCTAAGTATAAATTGACCTCAAATTATAACCATTATTTGTAATGGACTTGGACATACTTCACCATGGCCCCTATGCACAAAGGAAACAATATTTTTCTCATAATATTTATATAAATTGTGATGATAACTATATATTAAAATGACAAAAATTCAAAAAATGTTATTTAGTTCCACTCTTGAGACCAAAAATTCTAAGACTCCAAAGTTGTTACACATTTTTTTATTGCCCCAACCTAATAGACAAGCATGTGTAGATTTTTGATGCACCCATCTAATTGATGGGTTGTTTTGAAGTCTACCCATCTATTTGTTGGGTTTCTTTTCAAAATATGATTGTTGGGTAATTGATTTCATCATGCCTCTATATCATTTTATTTTTTCGGGTTGTCACTTGCGTTTTTATATCACAAGGTTTCATATGACTAATTTTTTAAATGAAATTTGTTTGATAAACATACAAATAATTAATTTCAATTACTTTAAATCTTATTGAAATGAGATTCTTAAAAAAATAATTTGAAAGATTATGCAAGAATTGATTAAAATAAAACATGTCAATTTAAAAATTAAATAAATGTTTAATATCAAATTCGTTTTTGAGATATAAATCTTTAAAATTAATTTGATGTTATTTTAAAAACTTCAATAAGGTTTTGATGAAGATTTAATAACAAAAATCATAGTAATAATTTTTTAATTGATTGATTTTTAATATTGTTGTGACCTTTTATGTTATAAAAATTTATTATTAACCTTAGATAGTAGACATGCATGTATGATTTTAGGTTTTACCAAACATGTATGGGGCAAACACAACTAGTTCATCAGTAGTATATAAATGATCAACAACCTCATTTTATGACCACAACATCTACAATGTACATAGTTAAATTGATAGATTCCAAAAAACACATAATATATGTCTAGTTTAATCTCTCTTCAAGAAAGTTTATTCCAACATCCCACACCAACCTGACTTTTTTGAATTTTCTACTTTCTACATTTCTTTTGTGTTAGTGTGTTTATAAGTCTTTTAAAAAAAAACACTAAACATAATTAGCCCCAATTACTCATTGCCCATTTGGAGATCATTTATTTTTGCACCCAAAATGCATCCACACATGAACCAATACTTAAAACTAGTGTTGGGTTGATAGATAGGTTGACACATGATATTAACAATGATATCAACATTGGTATTAAAAACTTGATCAGCCTAGTATCTATTCCTTTTGATATTCATCTCACACTAATACACCCATGGTATTTTTTTGCAAAAACTTGTTTGAGACTAGGCTAGCGTAGTTTTATAATTTCAATACTAAAGTGCATATTAATGTTTAGGGTTTAGTGTAGCCATCTCCTTTGATATCAATGTTTGTTCACATACTTGTGATTCATCATTCTTGTTTTGAATTGTAAGATGTGATGGTGAATTGAAAGTTGAAAGCAATGGCATTTTGTAATTAAAGTATGACCATTTTTTTTGCCAACACCCACTTCAATGCAATTCAAACACAAGTGTGCTAAAGGCTCCCCAAAACCTATAAATTTTCTTCACCCCTTGTTGAAGCTTACATTTGGTTTTGTGTTTTTGTTTTCAATCTAGATCCTACATGTCATGAGTTTTGAACTACAATTGTTTTTTAAAAAATGGCTCTTTGTGTTGCAATGATTTTATTTTGTGATGGTTTATTTCTACATTATGGGTTTTGTTCAATGCATAAGTGTCCTCATTGTAATGACATCCATGTAGATTGAAAGCCAATGTGGATTATGAAGGTTTTGTGCATTGTGAACATGAGCTGTTGAACTAATTGAAGGTGTTTGAAGGATTCAGGGTTTCATGTTTTATCATCTATTTCATTTTTTTTTGGCAATGACATTTACAAACTATGATACTTATTTTTCATTTGGTTGCAAAGCAAATCACAAGGAGGTTGAAAAACTTACAATTATCAACATCATTAGTGAATTGGTGTAACAACCTATTTACACCATGGATGAAGCATTCATTACAAAGCCAATGATTGAAGGTGTTGAAGTTGATGCTACATGAGAAACATCTTAGGTTGTTCAACTTGCCAAACTATAAAAAACCCAAAAGTCTTGGTTCCCACATCATCAAACCTTCCTTCCTTGGGCATCCTTTGTGTTTGATGATCCATCTACAGTAGTCCGTGTTCAAGTTATTTAAGCAATGAGGTGCATCCCATATCACCCTGCATGTCAAGCTTCAAATAGCAACAACATTACACATGGCATCACTAGTATGAAAAACATGTTATGAATGAACATAAAGTTGTTTTGGTTTGGTACAAAGAACAAAGGAAGGTGGTAGAAGAAGGTAGTGTTGGTTAGTGAAAGGGAAAAAAAGGAAGATAAAGCCTCCCACATCCATTACAAAAACAATTTTTAGCATAAACCATACAAGCCCAATGACCCATGTCAATAGAAATTCATAGAAGATTTGATGTTGGTTATTACAAAGGGATACATGTTTTTGTTTGTGGTTGAAAGTCCATGGTTATGGTGACTTGTGATGAGACAATGTGATAAAATCATATTTCCATCATGAAAACAAATTGTTCAAGAACGCATCCCAAATATGTTTGCAAATGTGATGGAGGTGTATGTCCTCCTAACCATTGCATAATGTCCAACAACCATTCCTACATTTGATGTCTGTATGTTTAGAACCATATTTGATACATTCACACTTCTCATCAATTTGATAAATGATGATTGGGTGCCCTATCATGTTACAATATGGCTATTTGAAGTCTTGGGTACCTCTAGAATCACATTAGCGGAGCAAGTGAAATATTTTTTGGTTGAATATGAACTTACAAGCAAAATCATTACTTAGGTCAAGGATGAAGGCACAAACTTGAACACCTTTGTTTCTAAATTGACAAGTGTTGTATCTAGATTCCTTCAACCTTTAATAACACATGTTTTGGCCATGTAATATGTAAGACATGTTAGTATGCCACTAATGATATTAAAATTGGCATTGGGATGAAAGAAGTGAATGTGTCATAAGTGTAAAATGTTTTGCGAAAAACTATAACATGGATGAAAAAGTTGGGGAAGGGGAAGCAAGAATGGGAATTGGAATGTAAGGAGGTTATCTTGAGATTTCAAAAATTAAAGATATTAGTCAAAACCTAGTTTGTTTCAAAAGTTGTCTTCTTCCATGAGACCTTGGAGTATTTTGCTATGAATGAATGCATGGTTGAGTGGCTCATTTTTGGCAAATAGAAAATCCATACAAGTCCATAACAAGTTCTTAATAAATGATCAAATGGACATGGTTGTTAATTTTTAAATTTTCAATATTGTAATCTTTCACTACCAAATGTCACCCACCTATGAAACCTCCTAGACCTAGATCAAAACCTATATCAAAAGTTGCTAATGTCATCTATTGTGGTGGATATCATTTGGAAATCTTAAAAAAATACCCATAAATTTCATATGAATGAAGGCCAATGTAAAGATTTTAAAAACATGTTCATTAAACACAATATTTTTTAAGAACAACAAAAAATCCATTTTAGAAGGACTTTTAAAAATTAAGTTCAATTTTGACCCTTCAAAAGTTCATAACTACCATTTGGCTAAAGTTTTAAAGAAAGAGATTTCACATCTAATTTTATTATTTCATTATTCAAAGCATGTCTAGTCACTATAAACATTTTGAAATGAAATTTAACATGAATTCTTCAATTTATTGATAATTCAGTCAATTGATTAATTCATATTTTTTATTTTCAAAAGTTTGTTATTGATAATGAATACATTAATTTCAAAATATAGTTTTACAAATGTGTTCATAATCATCATGTTAATGTATTACCAATTTTTTAATTAACAAATTCGAAATTTTGTTATTCACTATAACCATTTAAACATAATGCACCTAGTAGAAATGACCTTTGTGACACCAAAAGTGAAGCACTAAACCGTGCATTCATCTTACCATAAACCTCTACTACAATTAAGGAACCTCTAAGTTGTAGGTTTGAATACCATAGGTTTAACATGGGCTATTAAAAAAGCCATGACATAACCTAGTTTAGGCCTTATGGTGGAACATTGTATTTTGAACCAAAATCAAAGGGTATTGATTGCTTTCAAATGTTTTATTTGTTGCATTTTCAATTCATAGTAGATTGCATAGAGATTACCAAGTTTAGGCATCTTGAAATCCACTTCTAATGTGTGGGGAATTTGAGGCAAAGTTGGAACTTATGCATGGAAAATTGAGGCTTGAGGTGATTAATGTGTTGGAGTTTTTTTTGATAGCTTTTTCTATGATCAGTAATGTTGTTGTTGCACTTGTTGGTGCACACATGTGTGTTTTTTCAACTTGATCCAAGATTCAAAGTCCTATAATGTAATATGGAGTATATGGGTAGGGATAGAACAATAACAATTGTAGAAAAATATGACTAGCAAGTGCTAGTGCCTGTTTTGGTGAAAGTTTCCAAGTATTTGAACCATGGACATGAAGAAAGCCCTCCTCCTTTTGCACCCAACAATGATGACTTTTTGTGAGGAATTATAGTTTCTACAAAGGAAGTTGGTTTCTTTTAGGTGAAAATAAAATTGTCATTGTATAGTCATATAACTATGTGCAATAATGATGTGAAATCATCATTGCAATGGTGGAAAGACCATGCAAATCAATTCCTTGATGTTTCATTCCTTGTTCATCATTTTTTTGGGGATTCAAGGCTTTCAAATTGAAATTGAATTTTTTTTTAGCATTGTCAACATATTGACTAGTTTGTGGCAATGTTGGATGGGTGTGTAGAATTTAGACAAGGTCATGATAATTTTCAAGAATTGGCCAAATGACAAGGGTCGATTGCTCTTTTGCTATTGAGGGTATGGAGGAATGTTTCCAAGTTGAAGAAGAATTGTTAGATGACCATGAAAATGAGCTGAAAAACTTGTTGGCTTCTTTGTAGTTGATGACCATAAGTGATTTCAAGAACATTCCCACTATTTTTTTCACAATATGTAATGACCTTGAACGTTGAAGTTGTGTTTTAAAAAAAAAACACTATTTAATACACTTGAACATTCAATTGTGTTTTGTTTTGTATTTAATGACACTTTGTAGTGCACTTGAACATTGAAGTTATGTTTTTATTTTTGACACTTTGTAAATTCACTTGAACATTCAGTTGTGTTTTTCTTTTTTTGGATACATTGGTGACTAGTGATCGCACATGACATTCCAAATTCTTTTTGACATTTTGTAACAACTACACAAGACATGACAATGGAGCAGATATTTTCTTGTGCAAATTTGAACTTAACCTTTTCAAGAATATATGTATGTGATCATGAGTCATGAGTAGCAAAGCAAATGCATTTTACAATTTCTTCTCATTTGAGTTTCCAATTTGAAATGATTCTTAATTCTTCAAAGCACTTTTTTTTTTGTTTTTTGTTTTGTTTTTTGGGTTTCTTCCAGAATTTTCAAGGCTGAAGTTTGGCCTTCACATTTTAAAACTATAATGTTGGGTATACATGAAAATGTATGTTACATGATGACACTTAGAAATGCAGCATGAAATGAAGTCGAGATTGATATACCATTGCACCATGAAACTAGAGAGACCTGCAAATAATTGATACAAGAATGACATAAGGTCAATAGCACAGACCAGACACTCCTTTAAACCACAAGGCAAATAAATAAATCCATAACAACATCTCATGTCAGAACTTCGCAAGGCATTCATAAATGTGGGCCAACAACTATCCAACCGAATCCAAAGAGTAGAAATCAAACTCTTTCTTTCTCCAGCAATATGCAACAACCCCAAGTCTCCCAAAAATCAATCAATACTACTTAGAGAGACCCCACCACACCAAGGAATCTAAGTGCTTTCTCTTTCTCTCTCTCTCTCTCTCTCAAAACCCTTTATTTTGGCTTAATGCTACTCAAACTTTGAAGGAAAAAAAAAATGTTAGAAATCCAATGTTGTTGTGTTTGGTTGGATTCATATTACTACTACTACTACTACTACTACCACCCAAACAACTGACAAGCAAAAGTTTTAGATGAACTCTTTTTCACTTTCTCAACTCCCATTTTGTCGTTTAGAGTATAAAAGCTCGCATGCAAATTGTGGGATTCCCCATAAAATTTTGTCACAAGCTAAGTTTAATATAACATCGATAGCTGATCTTTTAGACCCTCCCCTGCACCCAATTTGTGTACTACTCCAGCAATAGTTGTGGCGGGCTGCCTGCCAAGCGTGGTACTAGTTTGGAGTCCGACACGGTTGTTGTTTGACGTTGCTTTAAAGTTAAAAGAAACAAACCGTGTGGGTTGTTCCAAGTTGATTTAAAATAAAAAAAAAGTTAACCGTGTTGGTCACCCACCCCCATATATCTTCACATACTCCAATTCATTCAACGGACTCAGGAAACTGTCAGTAGTATTATTAAGTTGCACTAGAGAAGAAAAAAACAGCCTTTGAGAAACCTGACATTGTAAATACGAGGAACTTCCATGTAGAAATCTGACATGCTTACGATTTTTCAAACTTTGATATTAGCTTTTTCCCCGAATGTTAAAAGCTTGTAATTAGGCCTAAGAGATGTTTAAAAAGCTCACTTCCTTGCAGAAGATGTGTGTGTGTGTGTGTGTTTTTGTGATTTTTTTGCCCTTTTCATAAGATGCCTTTTGTCCAATAACAGAAACAACTATTTATATTTCCCAACTTATGAAGTTTACAGGTCTACAAGCTCTTAGAGCAACTCCATCCTGCACTCTGCAGCAAGTTTTGGATGAAGAAAAGTCAAAACATGCCAGTTTGGCTCAACAAAATGGTTTTGGCCCAGCATTTTTTGGCAGAGGAAACTGATGCCGAAACAAGGCATAATGAAACCTAACACTTGCGCTGTTGATTGCTTAGGTTGTTTGATTGGTCCAGGTTGGTTGCTATTAGTAGTCTCCTACCTTTTGCAATCCCAATTTTAGTTTTATTGGTGAAATTAGGAAAATCTAAAAAAATCATTACTGGATGATGTGAGAAATAAATACTGGGCTTATTAGACATGATTTTTAGCATCTATAACTAAATAACAAAAGGAGAATTGACACAAAGTGTGAAAGTAATTCGGTGCAATATGAAACCACCTTCATTGGTGTCACCTTATCACTATTCATGACATTCAAGATTCGGTCTTGATTATTTCTGTCTCCACAACCCATTTCTGGTGAAAAATTAAACAAATATAAACCGAGAAACCTTCCAGTCTCATCATCTCACCCAATCCTTATCATTGGCCAATGAAAAAGCAATCATTTTGCTTTGTAGTGCAGGTATCATCACTCACTACCTTGAGCAAACTTAGTGTCAAAAGTGCAATTTCACACAATTTGACTACCTCTTACAATTCATCTCCAATTGTGGGTACAAGAGTTTTTCCTACTAGGAGTGGAGAGGATCTCATATCACCAAAAAAATCCACAAAATTTTCATTTTTTTAAAAGATTGGGTTGATAAAAAATGTGCTACAAAAAGTTGCCAAAATTACAGAGAAGAAGTAAAAAAACTCAACACCAGCAAAAAATTTAGATTTAAAAAAAATAAAAATTGATAGCACTTGAAAATATAATATTATGATGTTAGGTGCAATCACAAATCAAATGACCCATTTGAAGCACATCCGGTGCTTAATTTACATGTTTTAAAGTGATAAATTAAATGAAGTTGAAAATGTGTGACATTGTTTACACAACCATATTTGAAATATCACAATGTAACTTGATTAGGGTTTAGGGTTTACCTTCACCTTCTTGGGTGAAGCTTCTTAGAGGCTATTTTAAACGTGGGAAACGTTAGTTAGTTTGGGCCTCTTCTAGAGATCCTGATTTTTAGTGTACATCTAGTGTATATTTATAAGGTTAAGAGTTTAGACATAACCCATAATTGAACCTTTGGGTTTTCAGTTTTAACCATAGTACCAATGTAAGTGTTGATTCACCAAGACCATTGTGTAATCATCTATTGATAAATTTTGAAATGAATAATACAACATTTGAAACAAGGGTTGCCCACAAACACTAGTTAAGAATTAACACAGGTTAAAACAACACAAGACCCAATAAACACTTGTTAAGAAATAGCAGAGCAGCTTAAACCCTTAAACATACATCAGGCGGACCAAATTGGTCCACTTTTTAATTTTATTTTTAAAAATTAAAATTAAGATTAAAATTTATTTTGTCGACTTTAGTTGATGTTTAAGGGTTAAATCAATGGGAAAAAAAAAAAAAAAACAACCAATCCCAATTTACCACATCAACTTGGTAGAGTCACTCACATAGACTCACTCATATCTTCAAGACAAAGGAGACACAAAAGGAGAAAACCATGTGGGACCTCATTTTTGATCTGGGTTAAAAATTGACCCTTCTTCTGGGTTAGACAGTTCTGTCAGTGCTGCAAAGTTTGTGACAGTAGAGAAAAAGGAAGTTCAAAGCAAAGAAGAAGAAGAAGAAGAAGAAAGAAGTGCAGAAGAAGAAGAAGAAGAGGAATCAGAAGATCGTATAAGCAACTAGTTTGAAACCTCTGGGGATCAGGATTACAAAACCAAAACAAAACCCAAAACCCAAAACCCAAAAAAAAAAAGAAAAAAAAGGTGCGAGAGAGAGAGAGAGAGAGAGAGAGAGAGAGAGAGAGATTAGAAATTCTTAGAAAGAGAGAGAGAGAGAGGAAAAATTCTAGATCATGTGATAATCATCAATAATGGAGGTGTACTGTAGTCGTCTGATGCAAATTATGTTTCAGTCTAAATCTGCTGATGCTACCAGCAGGATCATGGTGGCCCTTTGATTGAGCAATGATCCTGCTGTTTCTGTTGCTGCTGCTGCTGTTGTTGTTGTTGCTGTTGCTGCTGCTGCTGCTGATGCAGTAGTAGTTGCCAGGTGATCAATATGGCAATCAGCAGAAGTTTGAAACATTACCATTGTTGTTATGATGGAGGTTATGATAAGCAAGAAGGTAAAAAAAAAATGCTGATTCTACAATTTGTCAGTGTAAATCTCTTCTTATAAGTACTCAATCCATCTTGCTGCTGCTGCAAACTCACTCAGTGCAGTCGTGATCTGAATCCATGTAGAGCAGCTGCAGCAGCTCCACAGCTTTCCAGCTTTCTCTGATCAATCCTCCAGTAGCAGCAGCAGCAGCAGCAGCAGTGTTGTCTGAATCCATGAGCTGAGCTGCAGTTTGTCTGAATCTTCATTATATTTATATCCAAGTCTGCAGGACTTAAGCTGCCACAGCAATCAATACGCCTGCAGCAGCAGCAAGAGTAGTAGACTTATTAGTACAGCATCTTGTACTTGTTATAGTCCTTGTTGACAAGAGAGAAAGATCATCGAGATCAGGATTGTAGCAGCTGAGTGCACTAGTTGTGCTACTCGATCCACACACCCCAAGTGCTGCTGCAGTTTTTCATCTTCAGCAGCAGCTTGACGCCAGTAGTATTGGAGCTGCAAGCTGCTGCATTCCGTGTATTCAACGTTGCAGTGAGCAGCTGGAAAATGTCGCACTACATGTGTTTTTATCAACAACAAGATTGCAAGAACTAGCTGATCATCACTCATCAAGAAAGCATCGACCGAGCTCGACGCTGCAGTTGTTTTCTTGCGTGTTTTCTTTCCCCCTTTTCCTTTTCTCTTGGGTGGGTGGGTCGGTTTTACATTGTGCGAAGTTCTGAATTTCGAGAAGTTTGGTTTCCAGTCGAGTCGGATTCGTAGAATTGTTCCTGCACGGGATCATCTGCAATTCAAGATGGCGGCAGCGATGAGATCAGTGGTGTTGAACTCGACTGGCGTGATGGGTTTTCTCATGTTGAGCTGCTGTGCGATGATGATGATGATGATGATGATGATGAAGGGTAGTGACGCGCAAACAACATACACCACCTTCGCAGAATCGCAGTACAGTAACCAGTTCTTCGTCGCCTGGCAACCTTCCAATGTGTGGGTTGTGAACGACGTTCTGGAGCTCGCTGTTACCAAAGAGAGTGGTGAGGCCGCAATACTATATTTTTCTCTACAAGATCTCAGACGAGAATGTTGTGAACTTCTGATGATCTCTTTGCAAAAGTGAACCATTTGCAAAAGTTCATCTGATCTCACTCTGGATTTCAGCTCAACAGCTTTGCTTCCCTAGATAGTGTTGTTGTCTTATTCCCTTGCTGCACTCTTCAACATCTATTATGATGCAGCATTTTTTCTGAATGGGCTTCAGTTGTTTTTCATGTTCTCACTTTACTTTTTTTTCTGCTGTTGCAGGAACTGCAGTGCAGTCGTTGAATAGGTACTTGTTTGGTTACTTCCGGGTGGGTCTGAAGCTTGTACCCAATGACTCAGCAGGCGTGCTCACTGCATTCTACGTGAGCATATCTCAATCTCTAGTCATCCCACAGCTGCTTTTTCACAACTCAATTGACTGCAATGATCAATACTTGTGATGATGCTTGAATGAAGAATGTAAAGGATTTCAGACTGCTGGAGTCCATCACATCTCTTGGTTGCAAAACCTGGCCAGCAATCAGCTAGAGACCATGATTCACTAGATCCTTCAGGAGGGATGATGAGTCCTGGGATTCTCCTTGCAGCTGAATCTGAGTCCTTGTACTGAAAACTGTCTTATGAATCTAGTTCTATTTTAGCCAGCTGATCAGAGAATCATCCCTGCAACATTGGATTCATGACCAGTCTCATCACATTCTAGACTTCTTCGATTTCATCATTGCAATAACAACCTGCAGGGATCAAATCCAAAGTTTACAAAAGTCTGGACTTCAGAGTCCCTGTAATTTTCCCCTTCTGTGTGGAATTTTTTCTTGGAGTCTTCCTTTGAAAGCATCAGCATTTCTAAGGTTTTAGCTGGATATGGGTGTTATGGTTGCATGTGGTGCAGCTCTCTTCACCAGGAAACGCTCATGATGAGTTCGACTTCGAGTTTCTTGGCAATTCCTCAGGCCAGCCCTATGTCCTGCAGACCAATATCTTTGCAGCAGGTGTGGGTGGCAGAGAGCAGCGGATCAACCTCTGGTTTGACCCACGCGCTGATTTTCACACTTACACCGTCATCTGGAACCCCCAATCCCTCTCGTAAGTAGTTCTTTTATAATCCTCCCCATGTTGCAGTAACAAATCATGTTTAGCAACTGGTAACAATCATTCACAAATCTGCCAATTTTTTTTCCTACTGCTGGGACTAGGAGGCTTCCAAATGATGTGCTCACAAGATCTCACCCTGAAGCACAACAAGAAGGAAATTTTGTCTTGATTAATCAATGACAAATTGAGATAAAGAGCCAAAACACACTGCTCATACTGTGTCTGGTAAATGTATGAAGCATCTGACAAGAGTCTTTGTGACAGTGTGAGCATTGCAATGAAGCTCAAGTACTGCTCATTGTTGCAGGACCTCATCAAACCCAATCCTACCCAACTTCCCTCTTTATAGTGCAGTTTGGCAGTTAGAAACTCTGCACATTTGAGCAAGGATGCAAGAAAGACACACTGTTGTTGGTGGTGATTGAACACACCCACACCCTGAACCTCATGGCCAACAAAAAATCACTTGACTTCCAAGATTGATTCTGTGAACTCCATTGTTGCTCAGAGACTAGGCTCTAGACTGACCACAAGAGAACTTGGTGCTCGATGTGCAGAATGTATGTGGATGATGTGATAATCAGGGTGTTCCAGAATCATGAGAATGAAGGCCAAGCTTACCCAAACTCACAAGGTGTGGGTGTCTATTCAAGTTCCTTCGATGCCTCCGGCTGGGTTACTCAAGGTGGCAAAGTGCCAATTGACTACTCTCAAGCTCCCTTTGTGTCATCCTACTCAAACTATGGCATCGACTCATGTGTCTTTGAAGCCACCTCCCCAACTGCCTGCAGCAATCCTCCAGCAGGTACACCATTAGAACAACAGATTGCAACTACCAGCTCTTGTCATCACTGAAATTCCTGTCTCAAAACACTACTCCACTAGTTACACATTTCTAGAATAGTATTTGCATGCAAACACTTCAACTCCACTTCTTGAATACCTCAACATTTCTAAGTTCTCTTGATGGATCTTCATCACACACAAGAGAAGTCTAGCTAGGAGGATATTTTACATGCAGTCTCAAGAATTTCTCTTCAACTTCTCATGTGCAGGAACGTGGTGGAATGCCCAAGAGTACCAATCAGTACCATCGTATCGTGTAACCCAACTGCAATGGGTGACGACCAACTACATGATTTACAACTACTGCACTGACACTGCACGCTACCCAACTCCACCTTTTGAGTGCACAGCTCCTCTCTTCTAGAACAAATTCATCAAACCAGAAAATCCACTTGAAAAATTCCCACACAGCCTCAATTGACATAACTTGCAGATTGAGGAGTTCCATCATCTCCAGATTTTCCTGAGAAGCTGTGAACCAATTTGTCATTTATGATGCAGAATCATGATCTACAGATTTATCCAGAGAAGCTTAGAGGATTCAAAATTGATATCAGCTAATCTACAAATGGGTATATGATGTCCACTGCATGTACAACTAAGCTGGCTTCAAAAGGATTCAGCAGCGTAAGAAGAGTTGGGAATTGTTTTTCAACTTACCAAGTTGGTAGATCCATAGACACAAAACAGGGTTGGCAAACCAAAAGCTATTGAAATTATGTGTTGTGAATAACTGGATCTCATAGTCCAGCGAAGGGGAAGGGAAAAAACCACTCCATGCTTTGGGCTTGAATCTTTATTCAGATCCATGATGAAGTTCAGAAACTGTAGGAAACTTGGGGGCCTATTGCATCTCCCTAGATTTCAATATATATTTTTGTGTTGTATCCCCCTGCCTCCACTGTGTTTTTTTAGTTACATTCACATCTCCAATCTACGAGCAGGTAGGTCAGTTTTGGTTACTTATGTTCTCCTCTCTAGGTTGTTTCCTAACTTGAGGAAATTAGATCACAGCTGCAATGTGAGGAGAAGCTATTAGACAGACCCGCAAGAAAGTGATGAGACTACTAAACCCTTAGCACCACCAACCAGCACATGATCGCCTCTCCTGTAAAGTCACAGCAACAAAAGCCAAGGAACAGTTGCACCCACCCATGACATGCATTTTACCAAACCCTTGGCACCACCACCAGAGCATGCATATCACCTCTCCTGCAACAATATCACAGCAACAAAAACCAAGGAACAAGCACACCCACCTGAATGCAATGCATTATGCAAAACCCTTGGCACCACCACCACCACATGACGATCACCTATCCTGAAACAATATCATAGGAACATTGCCACCATCCGCATGCATGACACATTTCTTCAAATCCCCGGTCTTCGGTGTAGATGAAAACATACTGAATGTCAAATCTTGCTACCAAAACCATCTTGGGGTAGTAACAATCACGAGGAAGCTTGTGAAGATGACATTAGTACTATTATTGTCTCTAGATCTTGTCTGCTTCATCATCTTCACCTGACAAACAGGCTCTTGTTACAGAACATGATCATGGGAGGTTTCCTGGATATCAAAGGATGTGAGCTTGAGAGAGTGGTCAAAGGCAGGAGTGAGTTTTCTGAAACAGATCTGAAGCATCAATGCAAGGAAACATACCTGAGGCAAAATAATGTCACCTTCTGTGTGCCTGTTGAGCTCTGAGGTTGCAACAATGAATCGAATGTTCATCACACGGACAAAATTCATTCTTCTCCTCCTCTTGTGCATCTTGCAGATTACGGTTACCAGATATGATCTCCCAGTCCTTGAAAGCAAAGGTTGTGAAAAATCTTCTGTCAAGCAAAGTTGGACCAAGAACAAACACATCCAGCTTCCTGAACTCTGCTGGCCTTGTCTTCTTCAGCTTGTCCATCATGTATGTAGTGAGAAACAAACACACTTCTGATGACCCTAGTTCTTCAACAGGAAGACTCTTCTTCTGTCAGATATCAAGCCTTCCGCAACTAATGAATACCTAGGGCATCGATCACCCATTACACTATGGAGATCTCTCTCTGCGACACTCGTCGAGCAGCTAGCTACAAACAAATCGGGCCCACGTCGAAAGAAAGAGAGACACACGCGCAGAGAGAGAGAGAGAGAGGCTTTTGCAGTTGGGTCTCTTATGAAGACTTGTAGCTTCTGTCTGTCTGTCTGTCTGTCTGTGTATGAGGTTCTTCACAGGTTGCCATTCCTGAGACTGAGCGAGAAGGAAGAGGAAGAACAACAACAGGAAGAAGAAGAACGCTCGCGGAGATGCAGAACATGAGCTGTGGACGAGGAGGAGGTTTTGCATTCCGCAGTTGTTGTTGTTCTTGCTGGACAGCTCCGTGTCTACTACCTCCCTCCTCTCCTCGTTTGCTGCTCTTGTGTCCTCCTCCTCATCGCTCTTCTTCTTCTGCCGCCATCAATACTACTAGCACTACTGCTGCCTGGACTCTGGCATGCCAGACCTCGTCTCTGCTGCTTCCGCCACAACTCCTCCGTCAGCAATCACTCCTCAACAAGCTTGTTGTTGGGAGCAAGTCTTGTGTCGTTCCAGAATCTCAAAAGCTCGGCCATTGGAATTGGAGATGGAGTGCAGTGCGCCCCTTTGCCAGCCTTGGACGGCGGGCAGAAGAAGACCAACAACAACAGCAAGAGAAGATGAAGACGCTGAAGGAGATGGAGAAGGAAGCAGCAGGAGGGATGCCGCCTGCAGGAGACGAAGAAGCTAATAACAAGAAGGAGCTTGGCAAACCAGAAGAGTGCACGGCAGATGAGTTGCACTATGTTGCGGTTCCTGGCACTCCTTGGAGACTCTCTCTCTGGCGCTATCTTCCTTCTGCTAAGGTAAGATTGCATCCTCTCTCCATGGTGCTCTTTTGCTGCTGCAGATTGCATTCTCTCTTCTGCTGCAATGTCTCTCTGGTTGTTGCTGCATCTGCTTGTGAATTCCCTGAATCCAGTGCAATTGCTAGAACCCAAAACCTCCACATGAACCTTGGCAAAACCCTGGACAAAATTCTTGGATGCTTGTGGAGAGTTCAGGAGCCTGTCTTTCTGGGGTTTGCAAGGAAAAGGGTTTGTGGGGGAAGAAGAAGTTCTGTATTGCCTCTTGGATCCTTTGTCTTTTGCACCATGGTGTGCTCATGATCCTGATGATCATGATTGCGTACAGATTCATACAGAATCCTTCCTGATGATGATGTACTACAAATTCATGCAGAATCTTAGAAGTCTCCAAGAAGAATATCCTGATGATGTACAGATTCATGGCAGAATCTTGGAAGTCTCCAGGAAGAATTGTCTTGTCGTGCTGTTTTGATTTTGTGTTGTTCATGTTTTGTGAGGTTCTCTTGCATGCATGGTTTGAACTGCATGACAGATAATGATGCAGGCTGTGAGAATGTTTCTAGAGCATGTAGTAGTTTTTTGTACCCTTGGTGGTGTTGATGAGTTGTGGTGGCCATTTTTCTCCTCAATTCTTGAATGAGCTTCCAAGGTTTTGCCCTAGTATTTGCTGCTGCCCCAGCTATATTCATTAGGGTTTCTCAGTGTCCCGTCTCCACTCTTGTTTTGTGGGTAGTGATGTTGTAGATATTCATCTCTTTCAGCAGTAAAGAAGAGTGTGAAGAATGTGCTTGCCTACTTGAGGTTACAGTATCTCATGAATTGGATTGGATTACTGATTCGACTTCATGATTGAACAACAATTGCTGCTGCTGCTGTGGAATTGACATAATTGTGTGGAAATTTGCAGGGTCCAAAGAGAAATCATCCTGTGTTGATGCTTTCTGGCATTGGCACAAATGCAATCGGGTTTGACTTGGATCCTAGTGTGAGTACATAAATACACAATGTCATGTACTTGAGAGAGAAGGCATAGATTCTGCTGGATATTTTTTTCTCTCAGTTCTTCCATGATGAATTTTAATCTGTGCTTTTTTGTACTTGAGTTAGAGGATTAAGCCAATATGTTTGGAACAAGGGGTGAAACCGTAAAGGAGAGAGGGAGGAGGATGGTGATAGATTTATTCCTTTTTCTTCTGCAGCTATGGTGATGTATGATTTTCCTTTGACACTACCGCAGCTGTCAGGAATTTAGAGAAGACAACTTTTTGTGCATTGGGGAGGGACTTGTGCAGGTGTCTTTGGCGCGCTATCTTTCAGGAGCAGGGTTTGACACATGGATTCTAGAGGTTAGGGGTGCAGGGCTGAGCAAACGAGAAGGTGAACCCACTTCCAGTGAGCTTGGTGGGACTTCCAGAACTTTCACAGGAGCAATTCAAGATGCTTTTGTTAAAGCAACGGTCAAGACTGCCACCAACAGGAGAGCAACAACAGAAGAGAAGAAGCAAAGAAGTTCTCTCCAGGGAAATGTTGAGGCTGTAGAAGAAAAGGAGTTGATGGCAGTCAAGAAAGAAGACAAACCCATGGCAGCTCAAGAGACAACAGAAATCATGACAGAAGTACAAAAATCTGCAGACACCCAAGGAATAACATCAGTCAAGAAAGTAAATGATGAATCTGTATTGGGTCAAGAGACAAAGGCAATGGAGAAAGTTGATGACTCTCTGCAAGATGAAGAGACAATGGCTACACGCCTCACTAATTCAGTGCTGCAGTTATCACAGAAACTGAGTGGTTTGGTCAGTGAAGGGCAGTCACAGCTTCTCTCAGCTAGATTCATTGAGAAGGTCAGTATTAGGACTGAGTCCCAACTGGGAAAGTGTGATTCTTGCTTTCTTGGTGCTAGTGAAGCAGTCTGTCATCTGTTTTGGTCCTCTGCAAATCCACCCATCTAGTTTTCCTTAGTTTTTGAAGTCATACTTTGTGTGTCACTACTGCCTATAGTTTTTGAAGTCATACTTTGTGTGTCACTACTGCCTATCGCCTCTCTTTGAGCACTGCAAAAAATCTGAAGAATGCAGATCTCTTCTCTTCTGGAGGACGGTGTATTGACTGGGCGACTTGGAGAGCTAAGAGAACGACTGACAAGCCTTGTGGAAGGTCGCTACAACAATTCAACACTCTCAACTCAAATTGCAGACTTAACAAAGAGGGTTACACTGTTGCTGGAAGAAGGACAGCGTTCTGTATCACCAAGAGTTTCGAACTTGCAGGTATGTATGACTGGTTCTGCTTTTTGCTACTTGTAGAGCAAGGTAAAGATACTATAATAAGCACAGATCTCCTTTGGAAGGTAGGTACTCGCTTTGATGTTAGTGAGTGAATGTGATGTGCAAAGCAGACACTTGGAACTGTAAATGTCATTTATGATTATGGTTAGAATAATGTACATTCCTTCTCCCCCAGTTCTGAAATTCTGATTTGTAATGAGAATTTCTCCACAGGAGACATTGAATGCAACAATTGGCGAGTTTCAGGAGATTCTTGATCTCATTGCAGAGTATGATTGGGATTTTGACAACTACCTCATGGAGGATGTTCCAGCAGCGGTAAAAAGCTTGTTATTATTCAGTGGAAAATTCCTTTTTTTGTGTGAACTCAAGGTTATTCTTAGAGCTGATATTACTTGCAGTGCCTGCTTTCATTTGTATTTCTAAAGGTTTTATTTTGGTAGGCAGCACTTCTGAGCATCCTTTCAGTTTGAAGCACTTGCATAAACATCTCTGCTGTTCCACATGGTTTTCTAGTTTCCACTTGAGCTTGGGTGCCAAATATGCATGCAGATGGATTATGTGTTGAGCCATAGTGCAAGCAGAGATGGCAAAGTTTTGGGTGTTGGCCACTCGATGGGCGGCATCCTCCTGTATGCTATGCTGGCCACCCATGGTAGGTGCAAGCACATATTTGGAGGCCCCATCTCTGATGGTCTATCAAGATCAACTATGCTTGCTGCAGCTATCCTGATTCTTTAGTGGTGTCTTCTTTCCTAGCTAGGGAGAAGACAAGGGGCAAAGTGCTGGGTCTTGAGTCAGAGTGAAATGCACAGTTTTGGTTACAAATATGTTTGACAGATTTGAATATTGCATAGACAAAGGTTGCATAGTTTGGTCCTCATGCTGATCAGTCTACATGCTGTGGCAGCTGAGCAAGCAGTACTTGCAGGAGCTGTCACAGTGGCATCGTCTTTAGATTATGGGGTGTCTGACACCTCCCTGAAGCATCTTCTCCCTCTGGTAAGTGGCTGCCAATAGAAGAAGACTACATAGTAGTACGTGAAAGTTGCATCTGTAAGGGAAATTTCATTTTGTCAATTCACCCCAAAAGAAATGGAATGAATGGTAGCTCAAGTAGCCAGCAGTGTTCAATTTCTGAATCAAATGGGCAATAGATGAAGTTGTGCATGTGAATTGGTCTTTGAAGTGGTGAGGTGGAGAGTGCAGGCAGACCCAGCTGTATTGTTCAATGTGCCAGTAATACCTCTGGGGGCATTGATGAGTGCTCTCCATCCATTGGTCTCACGGCCTCCTTATGCACTGTCATATTTGGGCTACCAAGTCTCAGCACGCCAAATGATGGACCCCGCTCTTTTCAAGAAGCTAGTGTTGAATAACTTCTGTAAGGCAGCTGCTGGTGTCTCCGCTTCTGAAGTAGTAGACTGTATATTGTGAGACGTGTGACGACAAGTTGTCATTGTGCTGCTCTCATCTCATTGTAATTTGCTGAAACCATGTTTTGGAAGCAGCATTTTTCTCACACTGGTTGTTGCTGATGAAGGTACTGTTCCTGTGAAGTTATTATTACAATTGGCAACAGTTTTCCAGCCAGGGGGTTTACGAGACCGATCAGGGACAGTTATATACAAAGATGGCTTGAAAAGCTGCAAAGTTCCAGTCCTTGCAATAGCTGGCGATCTAGACTTAATTTGTCCCCCTCCTGCTGTTCTCGGTAAGGTTCCTTGACATGCATCATTGGGTTTCTTTTGCATTGAAAGACCCATTGTGTGTAGGAAGTGTGTATGGGATCAGGTAGTGTGCTGATGAAAATCCTGTCATTCCCTTAGATACTATCAAGGCATTCCCTGGGGCCACTGTCACCTACAAGTTGTTTGGAGGGAAGCATGAGCGCCACTATGGACACTATGATCTACTGTGTGCCCGTACAGTAAGTTCCTTTTCCAAACTGCCAAATGTCTTTTGCACACTCCAGTTCCCATATATAACTGTCACAAAAAACAATGCTATTAGAAGTCCTCTGATTACACCATATCTCCTTGTCTAGAATGCAATGTAAAGAAAGCAACCCCAAGTTAGCAGCTCATGTCTGTTTGTGTTGCAGGCAAAGCGAGAGGTGTTTCCAATTGTGGAAGATTTCCTTGAAAAGTGCGATGGTTCAAAGTCACGTTTTGTCAATTGACAAATGAGTAGTGGGGCTCAATTTCAGTATCATCAACAGATTTTTTTGAAAGAATTTCAAGCACATTGTGTTGGGTGCCACTTGTGTTGTGACTGTGTAAAGCAGAAGCCCATAGGCCTTTTGAACCCACCCAAGGTTTGCAAAGTGTGAACAGGTGGTTTGTTTGCACAGTTTTGAGGATAGTACCTCATGCTTCCTCCTGTCATTGGGCAACCCACAAGACACATCACACCAGTGAACTCCTGCTTCACGATTGGCACAAGTGTATCATTGTCATGCATGCTATATTGTCTCTAGCATCCACCAAATTGGACAAGTGCGTTTGTCGGGCAGTTGAATTTCGAGGAAACAGTAGACAGGAGTGATCAAAGGTTAGTGAAGTTTTCCATTTTTCATGTCTGTCAATTTTTTAGAGTCATCAATTGCTACTGCTAATGTGGCTTCACTAAATGAGGATTTTGAAAATACAGTGTACAATGCACACAGCATGTATTCTACTGGTGAATAAAAAAATAGCACCTGTTTTTCATCAGTTCAGAACTAGCTTTCTATTTAGTCAGAGACAGCTTCCTCTCGGCATACTCCCTCACCTTTCTGAGACTAAGGAAAGAGATAGGGTTAGTATTCTCTCAAATATTGAGATATTTGGCAGTTCATACCAGGTCAAAGAACTAAAAACATTGAGCAACATCAACACAACATTTATTATCAACCAGAACCAAAAGGCATTGAGCAAGGTTCATGGCCCACTTGATCGGGGACCAAACCCTTGAATCTTGGATGCAACATTCTAATTTCTCTTTGCAGGTGCTGCTGTAGTTTGATGAGCTTGAATATATGATGGAGAAGGATGTGTGGAGTGGCAGTTGTTCCAAAGGACAATTCCTTGGAGGAAGAATCCAGCGGATGAAATTCAGAACCTGATAAAAGTTCCCTTGTGTTGTTGTTGCAACAAAGGTGTACTTTGAAAGAATATTGCGAAAACTAGAGATTGATGCATTTGCAGAAAGAGCTCCAGTCACAGAAAAGATGCCCCCTCGAGTTAAAAGTTTCAAAGTCCCTTAATTCTTATCGTACTGGTTATTTGAAGTTGAATCCACAACCCTGAAATCCAGTATTTATTGATGACATGGTTTCCAAAAAAATTGTCCAGAACATAATACATTCACGAAAATAGATAGCTATGTCCAACACACATTCATGTTCTACTACAAAACCAAAAAGAAAAAACCCAACATTCATGTTTTGCCAGGAAATGAATGAAAATTAGATTTCAGATTCAGGCTGAAGAAGGTGTGTACCATTTTTCCCTCTTCAAAATTTGTATCATTCAATTCGGCCAACTGCACAACCCCACACTAGTTGCATCCAAGGAAACAATAGTAGTACATATCAACTTCAAACTAGAAAAGACAATAGATACTAAAATTTTGGATGGGTGATTCAAGAAGTAAGCCACAAGACCCAAAAAGATCAGGTCATTTGCAACCCTAAAACCCTAAACCCCTAAACATGCCATAAAAAAATGAATATATATATATATATATATATATATATATATATATATATGGCCATTAATTTTCAATGAAGTTATCCAATAGTAGATAATATAATTATAATTTCTTCAGTGTAACATTTGAATTCCTTGAACTCCTTGATTAACTACTTCACTCACCTCTTCACCTACACAATGATGCACATGCAAAACTGCCTTATAAGCACCAAACTGCACCAAAACAAAGCTAGAACCAAACTCGGGAATGTAGTGAACTCTTCCTTAGAAACTGGAGCCCTTGGTTTTTGTTTATATTTTGAAAAAAAATTTCTTACAAGGAAAGAGTAAGTTGGACTTTGCCAAGTTCCTACTACAGCTCTTTTTACCCTGAAAGTGAGGATGCTAAAATTGGAAGTAGTGGGTTTAGGGTTTAGGGTTTATGAATGCTTTTGCTAGAAGCCAATTCTGAGCAAAGGTCTTCTTACATGGTCTTTGAGGATTGCAGACCTCACAAACCATTCATGACTTTGGAGAGAGGTAAAGTGATGCCGCAAAAATAGAGAAAACAGTATTTTTCTCAACTTCAATGGCTCTATCAGAAGTTTGTGCGATGTAAAATCTGCAGAAAAAAATGGTTTTGCAAAAATGCAGCTACCTCCTTTTGAAGTTCACATGATTCTTCTAAACGCACAAATGCAATGCAATGAATGATATTTTTGCACTTACATTTTGATCTGATCACCATCCCTGGCAGATCTGAGTTGCTGCTGCTGAAGTTTTGCTTCTCAGGGACTTAGTAGGTGTAGAGGATCAGCAGTGTCATTCCAAATGCGCTTCACTTTGCCAGTCCCAAGACTCTGGTGTTGGAAGCCATACAGTTGCAAGACCTGGTTGTCAGCAAAGTTGAAAGCGCGCTCCATTTGCTTCAAGCATTGCTCAGCCGGGTAGTCACCAACTTTGTTGCAAGGCTTGCAACCCACAAAATGTGTAACAAAGGGCCAGCGGTCATCACCATAACCCGGATGATAATTCTTCATCAGCTCCTCATACTTGTCCACAATGATCATCCAGTACCCATGCAGGTAGTATGATTCTTCCAGATACACTTTGCTGGCCCACAGCTCCTTCTGTGTTATGAGTAGATAAATAAGTGCCGATTGGTCATCAGCTTCGAATTTGGGTCTTCCTGCAAGGCTCTGGGTGAGGAGCTTGCCAGCTTCCATTCGAGCCGGACCTTTGGGACCCATAGGAGCCCATGCATCCAACAGATCTAAAGACCACTGACAATTTCGCATAAGGAAGCTGCCAGTGTTCAGACCCACCCAACTCTTGTTTTGGTAAACTTTCTCCTTGAATCCATGGACCACCAGGTTATGGTCTTTATACCTGTCAATTGGGATTTCGAATACCATGTCAGTAAACATGGCATCTGAATCCATCCACCAAATCCATTCACTCTCAGGGTGAGCAAGCATCAACTTGCGGATCAAGGGTAGCTTGGACCAGAAGCCGGCCATTTCTTTGTCCAAATGTGCCATGTTGTAGAAGATCTCAATCTCATGGAGTCGGCAGTAGTCAACCTTGTTCTTGATTGATTTCAACAGGTAGTGATCACCCACAGCATTCTCACAAACCTGTGGCTGAGAGCCTGTGACAAGGAGAAACCGGTCCTTGCCATTTGCAGTCTTTGCTCCTATGTGCGGGTTCTCTGACAGCCAAAGTGCACGCTGCTCATTCCAGTCCTTGATCTTTGGCCCAATGCTGTAAGGCACATCAGGATCAACCACAGGATCCTCCTCCTCTTCGTCCAACTTTTGAGCAGCCAAGATTCGTCTGGTCTCTCTTGAACTGGCCAGGTTCTCATCCTGGGTGGTTGCTGGGCCATAGAAGCTGGTACCACCCATGGTTCCTCGCAGTACAAGGATTGTGACAAAGCCACAGATGATGGTAACCTTGAGATTGTTCAGTGTCTTCTGCACTTGTTTCCCTTTCCGACCCGACCATGCCTGGTTCCATGAATCTACAGTTGGCAACCCTTTCTTCAATCTCTCCCTCATGTTGTCAATCACAATCTCTCAGTGCTCCAGCAGCTCCCAGAATGAAATCTTGTATGTTGTAGAATAACTAGTTGTGAATGACACAAAGAGGGACTAGAGGAGGGGACCTGGAGAGTTAGAGAGAGAAAGCAAATAGGAATAGTTGGTGCCAGGATTGAAGAGAAAAAATTTCTCCAGGAAAACCCTAATGTAGATCACTGCAGCACCTCCTCCACATGTGAAAGCAAAAATTCTTAGGTTCTGGACTTTAGGTGGGTCGGTGCGGCAAAACCAATGGGTTGACAAAATCTCATATACCCAAGGTGATCAACCTTCTTCTGAAGCCAATCCTGCTGCCAAAGTGCATCAGGGTGGCACCAGATTGTTTAAGCTCCTATTAAAGGATTGTCAACTTTCATGTAGTTGAGTGCACAGAGAGCCTTCTTGCCATCAGCAGATTGATCTCTTTCATGCTGGCTCCTCTGTGACTATGTCAGTGCCACTAGAAGCTCAGCAGCAGCAGCATTGTCTCCTTTCCTATTCAACAGCAAGAAAAATAAAATCAGATCATACTCTCAAGCAGAAATCTATGCACGTAGGACTCCAATATCCAGAATAAACTAAACTAAACAGCATCAAAGATCAAGAAGAAGCAGGAATCCACTTTTACATGGAGCATTAGAAACCCATTCAGAGCTCTCTTACAAGTCCACTGCACCTGTTGATAGGTTAAAATGCATATATGGCCATTGGGTCTTTTCAAAAAGAAGAGAGGTTATTCAGTCAGTAACAGGAACCATTCTTAGCACACTTCACAACAACACTTTTGAAGGTAAACCCATTCCAGTAACTAATCAGTTCTGGCAGGCAAAAAACCAAAGAACTAACACAACAACAAAGAATGAAGTTCATGAGTGTGGATGGTTGGTTGAAAAACCCATATGACCATCAACTTTGCTATAATGAAGTTTATCCATACCAAGCTGCCATGATTCTCCCCCCCCGCCCCTACTGACTTCATTGATCAGCTCCCAAAAACAAGAACCCAATACACATAACACAAACAAAAAGAAGAAGAAGAAGAAGAAGAAGAAGAAGAGAGAAATTATAGGTGGAAGTTTGAAACTTACTTTTGCAGTTTGTTGAAGAAGCTGGCTCCAAAGGTACAAAACACCCAACACCACCACCACCACCACCACCACAAAAACAACAACAACAACAACAGCTGCTGCTTCTTCTTTGCTCCTGCTCCAGTTTCCACCCAACTTGAAGCATTTCCAAATTTGAAAGGTGAGAGTGAGTTGCTAGCA
>Ga0116229_10002966_pt1 | contig 27792 bp, 25 predicted proteins | sample S1TSphgellanicum_3_FD_87313 | JGI IMG/M metagenome (GOLD analysis project Ga0116229, IMG submission 87313) | Host-associated microbial communities from peat moss isolated from Minnesota, USA - S1T2_Fc - Sphagnum magellanicum MG | ecosystem: Host-associated > Plants > Peat moss > Unclassified...
GCGAACCTGCGCAACATCGCGATCCGCACGAGCGGCGGAAACCTGATCCACCTCTCGGACATCGCCAAACTTGTCAGCACGCCGTCGCAAGTGCTGATCACGCGTGACAACCGCCAGACCGTCATTCACATCGGCGCCAACGTTGCGCCGGGGTACGCGATCTCGACCGTCCAGAAAGCGTTCGCGGCGCGGGTCAAGGCGTTGAACCTTCCGCATACCGTGATCGTCGGCACGGGCGCGGGCGGCAACCAGCAGAATCTGGCGCAGACGGTCAACGGCCTCGGACTCTCGCTAATCCTCTCGTTCTCGCTCGTGTACTTATTGATGATCGCGCTCTACAACGCGTACCGCGCGCCGCTCGTGATCATGTTCGCGGTGCCGGTCGCGGCCATCGGAGCGCTCGGGGCGCTGGCGATCACGCGCGAGACGCTCAATCTCTTTTCACTGATCGGGGTCGTCATGCTTGTGGGTCTGGTCAGTAAGAACGGAATCTTGCTGGTCGATTTCGCCGAACTGAAGGTGGCCGCGGGCATGGAAAAGTTCCTCGCCATGAAGGCGGCGGCGCGCGAGCGGTTCCGGCCGATCGTGATGACCACGGCTTCCATGATCTCGGGCATGTTGCCGCTGGCGCTGGCCCTGGATCCGGGTTCGGCCGCGAAGCGTTCGCTCGGCACCGTCGTGATCGGCGGGCTCCTGAGTTCGCTGCTCTTGACGCTCGTGGTCGTGCCGATCATGTTCGTCTGGATCGCGCCCGGACCGCCCAAGGACACCGCGCCCGACGAAAACGCGGGACGCACGCCCACTCGCCCGGCGCTGGCCACGGAGTTCCGCTAATATGTGGTTGACGCGCCTCTTCGTCGCCCGCCCGACCTTGGTGACGGTTTTTCTGGCGCTGGTGCTGCTGGCCGGCTCGGTCGCCGCTTCGGTGCTGATCAAGCAGCAGTTCCCGAGCACCGACACGCCGTCGATTCAGGTGCTGGTCAGCTATCCGGGTGCCTCGACCACGGAGATGCGCGACGCGATCGTGCGGCCGCTCGAAGATCAGATCGCCGGCACGCCCGATCTCGATTACCTCGAAACCTCGATCCAGCCGGGTCAAGCCTCGGTCGTCGCCGTCTTCAGTTTGTCGTCGGATCAGAACAACGATCTCGTGCAGGTTCAGGGCCGCGTCCAGAACGCGCAGCGCTCGATTCCCAACGACGTGCAGACGCCGCAGATCTCGCTCTATAACCCGAGCGAAGCCGTCGTGACGTCGCTGGTCGTTCGCTCCGCCTCGCTCGCGCCGGGCGACCTCTCGTCGCTCACGATCAACAAGATCGTGCCCGCGATCGAACAGGTTCCCGGCGTCTCGTTCGTTCAGGACAACGGCGTCGTGACGCCCTCGATCCAGATCAACGTCGACCCGAAGTCGCTCACGTCCTCCGGGTTCACGCTGACCGATATCGTCAGCAGCGTGACCAACAACAACGTGCGCGCGCCCGGCGGCATCCTCTACTCGAAGAACCGCGAGACGAACCTCGACGTCCGCGGCGACATTCAGGACGCCTCGTCGGTCTCGAACCTGCTGCTCTCCGCCTCGGTCACCAACGCATCGGCCGGCACGACCGACGCCTGGTCGACCTCGACGCGCCTCTTCCGGATCGGCGACGTCGCGAACGTTACGGACACCTACGAGACGCAGCGCGTCTTCTCGTATTCCGACGGCATCCCGTGCGTCGTGCTGGACATCCAGAAGTCCGCCGACGTCAGCGAGGTCGACACCTCGAACCGCGTGCTCGCGATCCTGCCGGAATTGCGGCGCACGTATCCCGACGTGACCTTCGACGTGCTCAACGTCCAGTCGACGTACACCGAGCAGCAGCTGACCGGCGTCATCCGGACGTTGATCGAGGCGATCGTGTTCACCGGCATCGTGATGCTGTTCTTCTTGCGGTCGTGGCGCAACGCGATCGTGGTGATGATCGCGATCCCGGCCTCGCTGCTGGTGACGCTCGCCGCGATGCAGCTCGCGCACTTCACGTTGGATACGGTCTCGCTACTGGCGATGACCCTGATCATCGGCATCCTCGTCGACGACTCGATCGTCGTGCTCGAGAACGTCGAGCGCCATTTCAACGCGGGCGAGAGCCCCACGCAGGCGGCGATCAACGGCCGCGGCGAGATCGGCGTCGCGGCCATCGTCATCACCTTGGTCGACGTCGTCGTGTTCTTGCCGATCTCGTTCTTGCCGGGTTCGGTCGGCCTCTTCTTGCGCGAATTCGGGCTGGTCGTCACCGTGGCGACGCTGACGTCGCTCTTCGTCTCGTTCACGATCACGCCGACGTTGGCGGGCCGCTGGGCGCTGCTCTCGCCTTGGAAGCCGTGGGGCGTCATCGAATCGTTTACCGCGAACTTCGAACGCTTGCGCGGCTGGTACGCGACGCGCGTGCTGACCTGGGCGCTACGCAACGGGCGGACGGTAGCCGCGGTTTCGGTCGTTTCACTGCTGCTCGCGGTCCTGTTGATTCCGCTCGGACTCGTGGGCTTCGAATACATTCCGCCGGTCGACCGCGGCGAGCTCTACATCACGGTCACCGGGCCCAGCGGCACGCCGCTGGAAACGACGCGCCGCAATACGCTGGCGGTCGAGAAGCTCGTCGATTCCGTGCCGGACTTGCGGGCCGAATCTTCGACGGCCGGCGCGTACCTCGGCCAGCTCTCCGGGTACATTCAAAACGCGGCCGTCGGGCAGATCGATATGTACCTGAGCGACAAGCGCAGCCACAATACCGCGTACTGGGCGAACAATTTACAAGCGCGGGCGCAGAAGCTGTTGCCGGGCGCCACGATCGTCGCGGTGCCGGCGACGGATATCACCGGCGGCAACGCGCAGCCGCTCGACGAGGTCGTCTCCAGCGTCGACGGCATGCCCGAACCGTACGCGGCCAAGGTCGCGGCCGCGCTCGCCGCCACGCCGGGCGCGATCGACGTGACGAGCTCGGCCGTCGCGGACGCGCCGCAGTTCGACATCGAGTTCAACCGCGACCGCGCGCGCGCGCTCAACGCGAGCATCGGCACCGCGGCCACCGCGATCGAAGCGTCGTTCGGCGGCGATCTCGCGACCCAATTCACCGGTGAAGACGGCCTCAAGGACGTCGTGGTGACCTATCCGCTCCAGGACCAGACCGCGCTCTCGGCCATCGGCACGATTCCGATCCGGGCGTCGAACGGCTCGATCATCCACGTCGGCGACATCGCGCAACTCGTCAAGACGCCGGCCCCGCCGATCATCATGCGCATCAACCGCGCCAGCGTCGTGTACGTGGGTGCGAATCTCGCGCCCGGCGCACTGCTCTCCAACGTCCAACGCGATTTCTCGCGCCGTTTGGCAGATCTGCACCTGCCTTCGACGGTGACCGTAGCCGCGTCGGCCGGCGGCAACGAGTCGGAAGTGACCTCGACGGTGACCGGCATGTCGATCGCGCTGTCGCTTTCCGTCGTGCTCGTCTATCTCCTGATGGTGGCGCTGTACAACAGCTATCGCACGCCGTTCATCATCATGTTCGCGGTGCCGGTGGCGGTCGTCGGGGCGCTCGGCTCGCTCGCCGTCACGCATCAGACGCTCAATCTCTTTTCGCTGATCGGCTCCGTGCTGCTCATCGGTCTGGTTTCGAAGAACGGGATCCTGCTGGTCGACTTCGCCGACGCCCGGCAGCGTGAGGGGATGAACCGGGTCGAAGCGATGCGTGAAGCCACGCGCGAGCGATTCCGGCCGATCATCATGACGACCTCGGCGATGATCGCCGGCATGATTCCGCTCGCGTTCGTGCTCGATCCCGGCGCGCAAGCCGAAGCGTCGCTCGGCACGGTCGTGATCGGCGGGCTCGCGAGTTCGCTGCTGTTGACCTTGGTGCTCGTGCCCGTGGTCTACGTAGCGCTCGCCTCGCAACCCGCGCGCTCCGGCGACGACGACGGGCCTTCCCGCGGCGGCACGCGGGGCGAACCGACGCTCTTTGACGCCGGCGCCCGTCGCTAAAGGTTCGGTAACTCCGGGCCCTCCGTATAGCCGCCTTGCGCTGACGAGCCCTCCGGCCACGCTGAAGCACGCTCAACATACCTTGAACAGTTGTTCAATGTATGTTAGAGTGGTGCCGAGCCCCGATTCTCGACAAGTCCAATAGGGGAGTAATAGATCACGTCCGCACGCGATCCGGCGATCGCGGTCGCAGACGTTCGCGGTAATCGTCGAAAGGGAGCCGCATGAGCTTGTCCACGCAGAAATCCACCGTCGAGTCGCAGACCCTCATAGCGGTTCGCGACGTTCGAGCAAGTAGTCGCTGGTACACCGAACTGCTCGGAGCGGATTCCCTTCCGGAACACGAGCATCGCGACCACTACGACCGGATCTCGTGCGCGGGTCAGTTGATTCTGCAATTGCACGCTTGGGACGTGGAAGACCATCCAAACCTCGTCAACCCGGGCGCCGCGTCACCCGGACATGGAGTCGTATTGTGGTTCCAGGTAGACGATTTTGACGCGGCTGTGGAGCGAGCTCGCGGCTTGGCTGCCGAGATCGTCGCCGAGCCTCACGTTAATGAGAAGCCGATGCACCGAGAGATTTGGCTTCGCGATGCGGATGGCTACGTAGTGGTCGTTTCCAGTCCGGACGGTGAAGCCGAGTCGTAATTCGGCTTGACTCTCTGTGCCGGACCTCAGGCGCGTGGAGGTTCGCAGCTCCGGGCTACGATCGCTTCCGCTCCAAATCTCTCCGCGTTAGCGGGCCAAGGTTTCGCATAAGGAATTGCTCGTAGGGCCGCTCATTTGGCCCGGTGAGGTCCTCCACGAAATCGATCGAAATTGGATCAGCTAACAGGGGATCGCCGGATCCAATGGCTTCTTCAACCAATTCGAGGATACGTAGAACTACATCGAGACGGCCGGCCGCAAATTCCCGAACGGCAAATCTACCGAGTTCCGACACCGCCGCGTAGGCATTGTCGTCGAAGATATCGTCCTCCCAAGGCCGAGCGACATCCAAGAACTGCGGAATCTTATTGACGATATAGTCAACCATATAGCCCTTCACCGCTCGATTGACGCCCCTCGTGCCCGCGCTCGTGTCCGATTGGAAGATTGCCGCCTTAGAATAGAGCTCAGAGGCCGAGGGTTGCGGGTAAGGTGACGTTCTTGCCGTCCCAGAGGATGCGGCCGGCTTTGATCAGGGCGGACATCTCGAGCGAGACCGTTTCGCGGGTGCTGCCGATCAGCGAGGCGATGTCGGCGTGGGTGAGGCGGACGTCGATCAGCGTGCCGCCGGGCGCGGGGACGCCGTGCTCGCCGGCGAGGCGCTCGAAGAGGTTGAGTAGACGGTCGGGCACGCGGGCGTAGGCGAGGTCTTCCATCGTGGCCGAAGCATCGATCAACTTCTCGTTGAGAATTTTGGCGACGTTGAGGGCGAGGATCGGGTTGCGCGAGAGCAGCGCGAAGAGGTCTTCCGCGTGCGCGGTGCAGAGCAGGCTCTCCTCGATGCAGACCGCGTGCGTCATGCGCGGCACGTCGTCGAAGAGCGTCTCCTCGCCGAAGATGTCGCCCGCGCCCAGCACCGCGACCGTTACGTCCTTGCCGTCGGCCGTCAGGCGGGTGATGCGGATCTTACCGCGTTTTATTAGGAATACTTGGCGCGTGGGATCACCCTGGTCGAAGACGCGCGACCGTTTGGGGAACAGACAGGTCTTGAAGATGCCTTCGGCCGTCGCGATCGCGTCGTCGGCGGCGCGTTCGAAGAGCCGGTTCTGGCGAAGGTACCAGACCTTGTTATCCGTCGCCCCGGCGTCGGCGTCGTTCAGGGCCTTCCCGGCCTTCTCACCGACGTCCGCATAGGCGGCTAAGAGCGAATTCACGTCCGACACAGCCCCATTGTACACCACGGCACCGGCGCCGGCACGTAAGGAGGCCCACCGTGAAGTGTCACGGCCGGCATCCGGATCGCGTTTGGCCCGCATGACGGAAGCAAACTCGGTTGCCTTTGACATGAGCGCGGTCCGCTCGTGGTCGTGGCTCCTCGCCCTCGGCGCGGGCGCTTGGATTCTCTGGGCCAATCGCCGCCGCGCCACCGGGATACGGCCGCACGCCGGAGCGGCCGGCGCAGCCGTCGCGTTTCTGCTGGCCGCCTGGATGCTGCCGCAGGGCCTGGGACGCGTGCAGGCGGGTGCGCGCGGCGTCGTGCTTCGTTTCGGCGCGCCGACGGGGCGCTCGCTCGGCGAAGGCGTGTACTACGTGATTCCGCTGGCCGAACGCGTCGTGCAAGTCAACACGCAGGTCAACACGATTACGCTGGATCGGGCGCAAGGTACGGCCCACGACCTCGAGCCTGTATATGTCGATCTCGCGGTCAGCTTCCACGTCGTGCCGGCGCGCGCCGTCGACGTGTACCGTTCGCTGCGCGACGAGTACGCGACGCGGGTCGTCGCGCCGGCCGTGCAGGACGCGCTGAAGGCGACCGTCGCGAACTACACCTCGAGCGACCTGATCGCTCGTCGCGGTGACGTCCAGACGGATTTCGCGCGCGAAGTCGGGACCCGCCTCGACCGCTTCGGTCTCGCGCTCGATGCCGTCGCGACGACGCGCTTCAACTTCTCGTACTCGTACGCCCAGGCCGCGCAAGCCAAAGTCGCCTCAGTCCAGCATACGCTCGAAGCCGAGCAAGATCTGCAGCGCATCCGTTTCGAATCGCAGCAGGGCGTGATCCGCGCGAAGAGCGAGATCGAAGCGCTCAAGCTCCAGCGTTCGGTGCCGTTCGGTCAATTAATGGAACTTCGGCAACTGGACTTGCAGCGGCGGGCCATTGATAAGTGGGACGGAAAATTGCCGTCGATCGCCCCGCGCAGCGACTAGACGATTCGTCGCGGGGAGCACGCTCCGGCCGATGGGATCTCGACCACGGGCGTTAGCTAGACGAGCCGAAGGGTCCGCGGCGGTCCGATTTTGGCGACCACTTTGACCGTGTCGAGCTCGCAGCGACAAGGCCCGGGCGGCTCCGCGGCCGTCCCCGGTAGCCAGAGGCCGCAGCCGCGCGCGGCATGGGCGCCCGCCGCGTGTCCGCAGCGCGAGCAAGTGGGCAATTCCGCCATCGTCGTCATACAAACATAGGGTCGGTCCGTATCGTTCGGGGCGCGAGCCCCCCACCCATGACGGGCGTCACACGCTCTGTCAAGATATCGTACGGTCCAGTCGCCGGGGGCGCATCCCGCGCGCCGTGATACTTCACTAATGAAGCGATAGGCGGGCCGGCAAGGCTATCTCTTGCGCCGGCGAAGCCGGCTGCCGTTAGCGATGTTCGCTCGGGAGCATGTCGGAAGTGAACGTGCAATAGCGCCGGAAGTCGTTCGCTTTCGCCCGATACATCGCGACATCGGCTTTCCGTAGCAGGGTATCGATCTGCTCCCCGTGCTCGGGGTAGAGCGCGATACCGATGCTGGCGCCGGCAATGGCATGCTGCGGTTCGATCCCGACCCGTACCCCGATCCCGATCGGCACTTCGATCTCGATCGGCAGTCCGATCTGAAGGAGAAGCCGTTCGGCCATCCGTTCCGCCTCGCTCGCATTCTCGATGTCGTCGAGCACGACGATGAACTCGTCGCCGCCGAGCCGGGCGACCGTATCCGCTCGGCGCACGCTGGCCGAGAGGCGCTTCGCGATTTGGGCCAGGACGTCGTCGCCGGCGAGGTGACCCATCGAGTCGTTGATCAGCTTGAAGTCGTCGAGGTCGATCATGAGCAGGGCCACTTTGCGCCGGTGCGCGCGCGCCCGAGAAAGTGCCGAAGCCAGGCGCTGCCGGAAGAGCTTGCGATTGGGAAGCTCGGTCAGCGCATCGTGATTCGCGACGTGCTCGGCGTGCGCCTCGATGCGTTTGCGCTCCGTCACGTCGTATGCGACCAGCATGAGGCCGGCGATCTGGCCCGACTCGACGCTCAGCGCGCTCACCGTGAGCAGCGCGTCCAAACGCGAACCGTCCCGTCGAACGAAGTTCCATTCGGACTGCTCGACGAACCCGCGGAGGGGTTTCGTGGCGAGCACGCCGATCCCGGGCTCGATCTTCTCGCCCAACTCGTCGGACAAAGCGGCGGCGCGCGCGGTAACCTCTTGAGAGTCGAGGAAGACCAGCGACGTCTGCCCTTCGAGCAAGTGGCTCGAATCGTACCCGAGCATCCGTTCCGCAGCGGGATTTACCGACGTGATCCGGCCACGGAGGTCCGTGACGATCGTCGCGAAGGGAGAGCTCGTGATGATCGAGTGCTGGAAAGCCGCGAGCCGCACGAGTTCTATTTCGGATGCCTTCCGCGCGCTGATATCCGTCGTCGTTATGGCCAGGCCGTCGTCGAGCTTGTGGACACGGATGAAGAGCCAGGACGCGTTGATGCCGAACGCATCGAACGGGAGCTCCTCTTCGAGATGCACTCCGGTCGCGACGACGTTCGTGTACCGGTCGAACATGCCTTCGCTGCGGTTCATCGGATAGATCTCGCACATCAGCTTACCGGCGAGGCTCTGCGGCGTGTGCGAAACGAGCCGAGCGCCCGCCGCGTTCGCGAACGCGAAGCGAAAATCGAAGATCGCGCCCGTTTCGTCGCGGACGCTTTCGAGGATGAAAAAGCTGTCGTTGCTGCTATTCGAGGCGACCTCGAAGCGGTGCTCGTTGCGGCGACACGTAGCGGCCTCCTCGAGAAAGCTTCTCACGACGCGAACGACCAAGGGTAGCCCGCACGCCGCGGCCAGGGAGGCGAGCGCCGTCAGCACTTTGACATCGCCGGCCAGCCAATAGAGCGGCTGCCGGAGAACGACGACGTCCATGAGCTGCGTGAATCCGCAGGCATCAATGGATATCACGAAGGCGAGGATCAACCAGTTGAGAGGGATCCGCTTACGCTCGAAATACGCGAGCCACACGAGCGAAATGGCGATGGCGCTGCACGAGAGGACGAGGGCGACGTTCGCGGTGATCTGCGGTGCGTTCAACGACCCGTTCCGAACAGGCTCGCAAGCGGGGCGACGCTCCCGTGCGAGGTCCGGGCGGGCGGGAATGGGTCTCGGACCCATACAGCGTCCGAACGGTGTACGAGGGGCCCGCTTGACAGTGCCTGTAGGCGACTACCCATTTCCCATTATTCGGCGCAAAGACGAGCGCTACTTAATTGCGCGGTCAGTTCATCGGTAAGCCAACGTAGTTCTCTGCTAACGTCTGGGCAGCGGCCTGCGAACTCGTCACGTAATCGAGTTCGCTCAGCTGCAGGCGAGCATCGAACTCACTGCGCTCGGGGAAGCGGTGCAGCATCGACGTCATCCACCACGAGAAGCGCTGCGTTTTCCAAACCCTGCGCAGGCAGGTTTCCGAGTAAGCATCGAGTCCGGCGTCGCTGCCGCCCGCGTAATGCTCCGCGAACGCGGCGGCCAAGACGCGCACGTCGGAGATGGCGAGGTTCATGCCCTTAGCACCGGTCGGCGGCACGATATGGGCGGCGTCACCTGCCAGGAACAGCGTCCCCCAGCGCATCGGTTCGGCCACGAAGCTGCGCATCGGCGTGATTCCTTTTTGCAGCACGGGTCCTTCGACGACGTCGGGAACGTCCTCGCCGCCCAAGCGGACGCGGAGTTCGTTCCAAAAGCGTTCGTCCGGCCATTCGGCGACGTCGTCATCGGCCGGGCACTGCACGTAGAGGCGGCTGATCGTGGGCGAGCGCATGCTGACCAGCGCGAAGCCGCGCTCGTGGTTCGTGTAGATCAGTTCTTCGGAAACCGGCGGCGACTCGGCTAGGATGCCGAGCCACGAGAACGGGTAGACGCGCTCGTAGATCCGTAAAACGTCGGTCGGAATCAGCGGCCGGCAGATGCCGTGGAAGCCGTCACAGCCCGCGATGTAGTCGCACGCGAGTTCCTGCGCGACGCCGTCCGCGTCGCGAAACCGGATTACCGGCCGCGCCGTCGTCACGCCTTCGACGGCGACTTCGGAGGCGCCGAAGCGGATGTCGCCGCCGGCAGCCAAGCGCGCCGCGATCAGATCCTTGACGACCTCGTGCTGGCCGTACACCATCACGCTCTTGCCCGCCAGTTCGTTGAAGTCGATGCGCCGGCTGCGGCCGCCGAACCGCAAGAAGATGCCGTGATGGAGCAGGCCTTGGCGGTGCATGCGCTCGCCCAGACCCGTCTCTTCGAGAATATCGACGGTGCCTTGCTCGAGTACGCCCGCCCGGATGCGCTGCTCGACGTACGCGCGGTCGCGCACTTCGACGATCACCGAATCGATGCCGGCGCGATGCAGCAGGTGCGACAAGAGCAACCCCGCGGGCCCGGCGCCGACGATCCCGACTTGCGTGCTCGATTTCACGTTTGCGTCAACCTCTCGTTCTCCAATAAATAGTCCGCGCGGGCGACGACGCGGTCCACGATCGCGCGCGATTCGCCGACGTAGGCCACGGGATCCAGCATGCGCCGCAGGTCGCCCGGTGCGATTCGCGCGGACACGCGTTCGTCGGCGGCGAGCGCCTCCGCCAGTTCGCCGCCGGCTTCGAGCGCGCGCGCGCAGGCGGCTTCCACGATGTGGTGCGCTTCGCTCTTCCCGAACTCTTCCGCCAGCGCCATCGTCGCCGCCTCCGCGACGATCAGACCGTGCGTGAGGTCCAGATTGTTCCGCATACGGCGCACGTCGACGGTCATGCCTTCGGCGATCGCGCGCGCCTGCGCGAAGGCGGCGGAGGCGAGCACGAAGATTTGCGGTAGCGCGATCGCCTCGCTCTGCCAGGGCCCCGTCGACCGCTCGTGGTCGCCGGCCAGCGCCTCGATCAAGAGCGGTGCCAGCGTTCGCACGCCGCGGGCCGCGGCGATCACGTACTCGCCGGCAATCGGGTTGCGCTTCTGCGGCATCGTGCTGGAGCCGCCGCGGCCCGGGGCTTGCGGCTCGAAGACCTCGGCAACTTCGGTCTGCATCAAGAGGATCACGTCGGTCGCGAACTTCGCCAGGCTGCCGCAGACGATCGCGAGCGCGCAGGCGGTTTCGGCGATGCGCGTCCGGTCGGCGTGCCAGGGCGCGTCGGGCACCCCGAGCCCCAGTTCCGCGGCGAGTGCCGCGGCGACGTCTCGCCCGCGGTCGCCGAGCGAGGCCAACGTGCCGACCGCGCCGCCGAACTGGACGACGCCCGTCCGCGGACCGAGCGCGCGCAGCGCATCCAGACCGTCGAGCAGCGGCGCCAGCCACACCGCGCACTTGTAGCCGAACGTGATCGGCAGCGCGTGCTGCAAGTGCGTGCGCCCCGCCATCACGTCGCCCGCGTGCGCGGTGGCTCGCGCGGCGAGCGCTCGCGCGGTTGCGGTCAGGTCGCGTTCGAGCGCGCGCAGGCCGTCGCGCATCTGCAGGACGAGTGCGGTATCGAGAATGTCTTGGGTCGTCGCGCCCCAGTGCACGTACCGGCCCGCGTCGGGACCCGCGAGCGCGACCAGTTGCTTCGTGAGCGGGACGACCGGATACCCCACGTTCTCGGTGCCCGCGACGATCGCGTCGCGGTCCAGCCGCTCCGCTTGGGCGACGGCCGAGATCGCGTCGCCCGCGAACTGCGGGATGATGCCGAGCGCCGCTTGTGCGCGCGCCAGCGCCGCTTCGACGTCGAGCATCGCCTGGAGGCCGCGCGTCTCCGAAAAGATCGCGTGCATTTCCGCCGTGCCGTAGAGGTTGCCGAAGATAGCGATTCCGGCGCGCTCCATCGTGCGCTCCCTCAGACGTCGAAGAACGCGGTCTCGCGCTCGCCCTGCAAGATCACGTCGAAACGAAAGACCGGCGGACCACCCGGCGCGGCTTGTTCCGAAGCAGGTTCGCGCGACGCGATCAAGGTCGCGCGCACGGCGGGATCGGCGATCGACGTCAAGACCGGATCGCGCGCGTTGTCGTCCGCGCGGTCACCGAAGTACACGCGCGTGATCAGGTGGTGCAACAGCCCGCGGGCGAAGACGGTCAGCGCGATGTGCGGCGCTTGCACGAGCCCAGGCCCGGACCCGGCGACCGCACCCGGCCGCACGGTCACAAACTCGAAGCGCCCGTCTTCGTCGGTGTTCGCGCGCCCGAAGCCCCGAAACGCCGGCCCCGGTGCGTAGTTGCCGCTCGCATCGGCCTGCCAGATCTCCAGCATCGCATCCGGAACGCCGGTGCCGTCGCCGTCGACCACCCGGCCCACGATGCGGATGCGCTCGCCCGGCGCGCCGCCCGATGTCAGGTCGTTCCAGGACTCGTGATTGAGGGCGAATTTGAAGAAGGGGCCGACGGTTTGCGAACTGGTGAGATTCGACATCGCTCAGAGTCCCAGCGGCGTGGCGTTGCGGCCGCGCAACACGATGTCGAACCGGTACCCCAGCGCGTATTCGGCTTCGCTGAGTTCGGGATCGTACCGCGAAATCAAGCGCTCGCGCGCGTCGCGGTCCGCGATGCTGTTGTAGATCGGGTCGAGTGCCAGCAACGGATCGCCCGGAAAATACATCTGCGTGACCAGCCGCGCCGCGACGCTACGGCCGAAGACCGAGAAGTGGATGTGCGCGGGGCGCCACGCGTTATAGGAATTTCGCCACGGGTACGCGCCCGGCAGGATCGTCAAGAAGCGAAAGTTTCCCTCGCTATCGGTGAGCGTGTGACCGGCGCCCAGGAAGTTGGGATCCAGTGGCGCGTCGTGCTGATCCGCTTCGTGCACGTACCGGCCCGCGGCATTGGCTTGCCAGAGTTCGAGCAACGTGTTGCCCACGGGCCGGCCGTCGCCCTCGAGCACGCGTCCGGCCACGATGATCCGCTGTCCGAGCGCCTCGCCCGCGCCGTGGCGGGTCAAGTCCGCGGTCGACGGCGCCGAAACGTCCGTGCCGAAGGCGGGTCCGGTCGCCTCGGTCAGCGTGTGCGCGATCGCCAGCGCCGGCCGTTTCGGCGCGCGCTTGTGCGTGCTGGTATAGGCCGGGAAGTCGTTGACGGGCTGCTCCCCCGGCCGCGGGCGTTCGATGGAATCCGTGAGCGTGGTCATCGGGTTTCCTCCGTCTCGAGGGCGGCCAGGGCCTCCTGTACGCAGTGCAGCGCCGAGTTGGCCGCGGGAACGCCCGCGTAAATCGCCGACTGGATGACGATCTCGACGATTTCCGCAGGTGTGACGCCGGTGTTGCGGGTCGCGCGGACGTGCAGCTTCAACTCTTCATGCCGGCCGAGCGCGGCTAGCATGGCGATCGTCAGCATACTGCGCGTTTTGACGTCGAGCCCCGGCCGGGACCAGACGCTGCCCCAGGCGGTCTCCGTGATGAAGCGCTGGAAATCGCGGGTCAGGTCGGTCGCGCCGGCGAGCGACCGCTCCACGTGCGCCTCGCCCAGCACCTTGCGCCGGACCGCGAGCCCGCGCTCGTACAGTTCGTCAGACATGCGCGTGTTCGGTCAGGAACTCGAAGGCCGTCCGGGCCAGCGCCTGCGGCGCTTCGGCGGCGATGATGTGCGCGCACTCCGGGATCAGCGCGTAGCGGGCTCCCGGGATCGCGTCGCGCAACGCCTCGCCGGCGCTCGGCGGCGTCGAAGCATCCTCGGCCCCCGAGATCACGAGCGCGGGACAGCGGATCGCGGCGTCGGCCGCGCGCAGATCGGCGTCGCGCACCGCGCGCGCGCAGCCGATGTACCCGCGGACGCCCGTTCGTTCGAGCATGGTCGTGTAGCCCGCGACGAGCTCGGGCCGTTCGGCATGCGTGCGCGGCGTGAACCAGCGTTGCATGACTCCTGAAGCGATCGCCGTCAGCCCGCCCGTGCGAATCGCGGCGATCCGTTCGTCCCAGGATGACGGCGGCCCGATCGCATTCGCCGTCGCGCAGAGCACGACGGCGGCGACGCGCGCCGGGAACTCCGCCGCCAGGGCTTGTCCGACGAGGCCGCCGATCGAGAGCCCCATGTAGCTCACGCGCTCGATGCCGAGCGCGTCGAGCAATTGGACGGCGTCGCCGGCGAGCTGTTCGACCGTGTACGCGTCCCCCGTGCCGGCGCCGGTGAGCCCGTGCCCGCGCATGTCGTAGCGCAAGACGCGCCAGCGATGCGTCAGCGGCGCGACGACGTCGTCCCAGAGATGAAAGTTCGTGCCTAAAGAATTGCCGAGCAACAGCACGGGCGCCTCGGGCGGCCCGTCGAAGGCGTAATGAACGACGAGTTCGCCCGCCCGCACGAAGGGCATATTAGCGCGCCGCCACTAGTGCACGCTCTGCGCCAGGCCGAGCAGGCGTACCGCGTTGCCTTTGAGGATTTTCGGGCGCACTTCGTCGCGGATCGGGAGGGTCGCGAAATCCTTGAGCCAGCGGTCCGGCGTGATCAGCGGATAGTCCGAGCCGAAGAGCACCTTGTCGCGCAACAACGTGTCGGCATATTGCACGAGCGTGGGCGCGAAATACTTGGGCGACCAGCCCGAGAGGTCGATGAAGACGTTGGGCTTGTGCAAGCAGACCGAGATCGCCTCGTCCTGCCAGGGAAACGAGGGGTGCGCCATCACGATCGGCATGTCGGGGAAATCGACGGCGACGTCGTCGATCGGCATCGGATCGCCGTACTTCAAACGCACGCCGCCGCCGCCGCGCGCGCCCGTTCCGATGCCGCTATGCCCGGTGTGGAAGATGACCGGGAGCCGCGTTTCCTGGACGAGTTCGTACCACGGATAGATCGCCGGGTCGTTCGGGAAGAAGCCCTGCAGCGGCGGGTGCAGCTTGAAACCGCGCACGTTCCCGAGCGCGAGCAGGCGGCGCGTCTCGTCCAACGCCGCGGCCCCGCGGGTGGGGTCGACGCTGACGAAGGGGATCAGCACGTCCGGATTCTCGCCCGCCGCCGCCAGCACGTCGTCGTTGGGAACCGTCGGCCGGCCCGATAGCTTTTCATCGACGGAAAAGATCACGCACGCCATCTTGCGCTGACGATAATACGCGGCGAGTTCCGTCAACCCGACCGGAGCGTCATTGGTCCCGAAGTATTTCTTGGCGGCCTTCGCGACCTCGCCGCCGCCGTCGTCCTCGCCGTGCGCGTGCACGTGAACGTCGATGGCGACGAGGTTCTCGATGTCGAGTCCGGGTTGATTCACGTTCTCTCCAAGGTCGGTCGGATCGTTTGCGATGTAGTGTCGTCGAAGAGGTCGCGCACGAGCGCGGCGCGCCGCTCGAGGATCGCGCGCGCGTTGAGCGAGCCTTTGTCCGTGATCTCGTTCGCGTCGAGTGAGGGCGGTTCTTCGAGCAGGATCAGGCGTTCGATGCGGGTCGAACTGCCGGTGCTTCCGCGCGCGAGCGAGGCGAGCAAGTCCGCGAAGCGCTCGCGCACGCGTGGGTTCGCCAGCACTGCGCCGGGCGCGAGGCCCGCGGCGCCCGACTCGCAGAGGGCGCGGCACGCGTCCAAGTCAGGAAAAACCAGCAGCCCCACCGAGTCGCGGTCGTGGCCCGCCAGCACGAGGTCGCGCGCGAAAGGCGCGAGGTGCGCGAGCGCGGCCACGCGCATCGGCCCGGCGTTGACCCACGTGCCGCTGGAGAGCTTGAAATCTTCCGCGATGCGCCCGTCGAAGATGAAGCCGCGGCTCGCGTCGCCGGGGTCGACGAACCGCAACGCGTCGCCCGTGCGGTAAAAGCCTTCCTCATCGAAGGCGGCGCCGGTTTCTTCGGGCGCTCGATAGTACGCCGGCATGACGTTGGGTCCGCGTACGCGCAGTTCCAGCTTGCCTTCGCGCGGCACGAGCTTTACCTCGACGCCCGGCGGCGGCACGCCGATGATGCCCGCGCGGTCGACCGGGAAGTTGGTCGCCAGCGCCAGCGGTGCGGTTTCCGTCGAGCCCAGGCTCGTCGCCATGAAGATTCGTTCGCCGCAGGTCGCCTCTCCAAGTTCGACCAGCGCTTCCCAAACCACCGGCGACAGCGCGGCCCCCGCGTAGAAGATCATCTTCAAGTTCTTGAAGAACGTCGCGCGCAACGCCGCGTCGTCGCGCAGATAGGGAATCAGCGTTTCGAACCCTTTGGGAACGTTGAAATACAGCGTGGGCGAGAGGCCGCGCAAATTCTCGGCCGTCCGCGCGCTGGGCGCGCCCGGCAGGGGACGGCCGTCATCGATGTAGAGCGTGCCGCCGTTGAAGAGCACGAGTCCGAAATTGTGGTTCCCGCCGAAGGTGTGGTTCCAGGGCAGCCAGTCGACCACGAGCGGCGGTTCGTCGGCGATGAAGCAGAGCGTCTGCGCGATCATCTGCTGATTGCTGCAGAGCATGCGCTGGGTGTTCACGACGCCTTTGGGCACGCCCGTCGAGCCGGACGTGAACAGGATCTTCGCGATCGTGTCCGGACCGACGGCGGCGTGCGCGGCCGCCACCGCCGCGGTCGGTTCGGGCCGGAGCAGGTCGTCGAAGGACGTCGCGCCGCCGGTCGCCGCTTGTGAGACGACGACTTCGGCATCACCCGCGACGCTCTCGAGCGCGCGCCGGAATCGCTCGCCGTCGGCGGCATAGATCAGCCCCGGTCGCACGATGCCGCAGACGCCTTTGAGCTTGCTGAAATCTTGTGAGACCAGCGAGTAAGCCGGCGACACCGGCACGTACGGGATGCCGGCATGCATCGCGCCGAGTCCTAGCAACGCATGGTCGATGCCGTTTTCCGACAGGACGGCAACGGGCCGGTCCGCGGAAAGCCCGCGGTCGAGCAGGGCCTGGGCTATGCGTTGGACGCGCGCGAAGGCGGTCGCATAATCCAGCCGTTCCCAGCCGTCGCCCGAACGGGCGGCGAGGAACGTCCGCTCGGGTGTGTGCCCGGCCCAGTGCGCCAACCGTTCGGTGACGTTCGCGGGGTAGGCGCCCAGCGCGTGCGGCGAGGCTACGTAGCGGACGCCGCCGGGCGCGGTGCGCACCGTCGCGTCGTGCGGCCCGAGCCGAATCGCCCGCGCGTTCACCGGGCAATTCCGTTGAGCCGGCGCAGCAACTCCCGCAAGGTGGCGCGTTCCCGCGCGGTCAGCCGCACGGCGATTTCGGCTTCGTGGCGGTCGATCTTGGGCCGCATCGCGGCGACGTACGCGCGCCCGCGCGCGGTCAGCGCCGGCGTGGTCACGCGCCGGTCGAAGGGCGACGCGGTACGCTTGACCAGCTTCCGTTCCTCGCAGCGGTCGACGAGGCGCACCAAGGTCGAGCGGTCCAGGCGCAGCGCCGACGCGATCGCGGTCTGCTTGATGCCGGGATTGGCTTCGATCAGCATCAGCATGCCCGCGACGGTCGGCGTCAGCTCGACGTCTTCGACGCAGCCGGCGAACGATTCGAACGCGCGCAATTGTGCGACGCGCAAGTTGTAGCCGAGCAGTTCGCCGAGCCGGCCGAGCGCGACCGGCGAGTCGCTTTCGCGTATGTCCATGGCCACCTTACGGGCAGTCTACACGCCACTTGATTGATCTGTCAAATTGTTGACGGAATCAACAGCTTACGAGCTCCGGTTGTAAACGACCTCGGTCATCATGCCGTCCATCATGTGGATTTCGTTGTGACAATGCAGGAGCCAGCGGCCCGGTGGCGAGTTCGCGCGGAAGCGCCACGTTAACGTGCCGCCGCCGGCGCGGACGAGCGCGATATCTTTCGCTAACGGCCGGCGTAGCGCGCGCCCGTCGATCTCGACGATCTCGAACGTGTGGCCGTGCAGGTGCATCGGATGATCCATATCCGTCTTGTTCGTAAATCGGACGAGAACCGTGTCGTCGCGCGAAACGTGGATCTTCTCCGTGTCGGGCCACGTCTTGCCGTTCATCGTCCAACGCGCGCTGCCGTACGCGCCGCCCGCGAGCACGAAGTGCCGGCGGACCTGCGCGGCGGGTTCGTCAAAGGGCGCGTGCGTGACGCCCGCCGCTTTTTCATAGGTAAAGTAATCGACGCCGTCGAGCGATTGCGAACTGGCTTCGGGCGTCGCGTGGGCCAGCCCCTCGGTGTGTACGACCGCTGCCTGTTCGAACGCCAGCGGATCGCTCGAAAGGCTTTGCAGCAGCCACGCGCCGGGCTCGCGCACCTCGAACCAAGCGTCGTAACGCTCGCCCACGCCGATGCGCAGGGCATCGACCTCGAGCGGTCGCGCCAGCGGGTTTCCATCGGCGTGCGTGACCCGCAGGCGGTAACCGGCCAGTCGCAGGTACTTGGTTTGGGTTTGATTGGCGTTGAGCACGCGCAGCCGGACCCGCTGACCGGTTTTAACGGCCAGCGGCGCGACGCTCGGATACGTCGCGCCGTTGATGCAGTGGGCGACGTAGCCGACCTCGTCGCCCATCCGGTCACCGGCGCGCATCTGTCGCATTTCCGGCGAGCCGAGCGGGTCGACCATCGGTGCGCCGCTCGTGCCGTTCATCGCCGCCGGCATGGAATCGGCGCCGGGCACGTCGTGCAAGACGATCGCGAACTCGGCGTCCGCGGGCTCGTCGACCGGGTCTTCGACGACGAACATGCCGAAGAGCCCGCGCGGCGTCGCGTCGTTATTGTAGTGGTCGTGATACCAGCGCGTGCCGGGCGGGCCGGGCGTGAATTCGTACAGGAACGAACCACCGTCGGGGACGGCAGGTTGGGTGATGCCCGCCGCGCCGTCCATGGCGTTGGGCAGGATCATGCCGTGCCAGTGGACCGTCGTGGGTTCGCCCGTGCGGTTGCGGTAGTGGATGCGCACGCGCTGGCCGTGGCGCACCCGCAGCACGGGGCCGGGCAGCAGGCCGTTGTAGGCCAGCGATTTTGATTCGACGCCGGCGGCGGGCCGGAAGCGCAGCGGCGCGGCCGTCAAGGTGTACTCGACGGTGTCGCCGGCCGCCGCGCGGACGCCGCGCGGCATCAGCGTCACGGTCGAGATGCCGGCCGCGGCGACGCGCATGAAATCCGAGCGGCGCACTACATCGATCCGGCGACGTTGACGGGAACGGTCAGGTGCTTGCCGTCGTACGTCACGTCGATCGTCCAGGGCCCGCCCATGGAAAACGAGACCTTTCCCTGCCACACGTGCGGGTCGCTCGTCGGCCGCAGCGTGACCTTCGCGGCGCTCATCGAGCTGCCGCCCATTTGCATCGCCGGCTGCGCCGTGACGCTGCGCGGCGCGGTGCCCGGGAAGCGGACGGTCAAGGTGGCGTGGCTCGACGGTTTAGCGGGTTCGAGCGTCGCGACGGGCCCCGCGCCGCCGCGGCCGCCGTCGAGCGACGAGAGGTAGGCGACCACGTCGGCGATCTGCGCCGCGTCGAGCGGAAACTTCGGCATCGGCGCCTGGGGGTTGGCGATCGCATCGGCGATCTGGGCGGCCGAGAGCTGATGCTCGATGCCGTAGAGTTTTGGACCGGTGGCGCCCTGGAAATTCGCCCCGTGGCAGCCGGTGCAGCCATTGCTCTGAACGAGCAGCGCGCCGGCCGCGGGGTCACCCGCCGCGAACGCCGGCAGGCCGAGCGGAAGCGCCAGCAGCGGGGCGAGCGCAAACAGGGCGAGCGTTCGGTTCATCGTCCGCGCTTTCGGCTCCGGCGCGCCCAAACTCTCCGTGTCGCCCGTTTAGGAGGAGGGCGCGCGGCGAGCCCTTGCCAAGCCTCGCGCGATGCGCGCTCGTACGATCGGCTCCGCTCTGGCGGTGCTCGCCTTCACCGCCGTGGGGGCGGCACCAGCCGCGCGCGGCGACGCCGTGCCTGCGACCTCGCCCGACCCGCAGATCGTGGCCCTGGTCGCGCGGGTCTCGGCGGCGCGCCTGCGGGCGACCGACGAGCGGCTGGTCGGATTCGGAACGCGTAATCTCTTCTCCGAGCAACTTCACTCACGCCGTCGCGGCGTGTTCGCGGCGCGCGACTGGATCGGCGAGCAGTTCCGCGCCATTTCAAAAGCCGGCGGCGGACGGCTCGGCGTCGCGTTCGATGAGTACGTGCAGCCCAAGACGGCCCGCACGCCGCGTGACGTCCTGGTCTCGAGCGTGATCGCGACCTTGCCGGGTGACGATCCGGCGCGCGGGATCGTCGTGATCTCGAGCCACTACGACTCGCGAAATTCCGACGGCAACGACGCCACGCTCGATGCCCCCGGCGCCGACGATAACGGGTCGGGCGTTTCGGCCGTTCTCGAGACCGCGCGGCTGCTAGCGGGTTTGCATTTTCCGGCGACCCTGGTTTTCGCGTGTTTCGACGGCGAGGAACAGGGCCTCTTCGGCTCCGATCACTTCGCCAAGACGCTCGCGCAGGCGGGTCGCCACGTGGAGGCGGACCTCAACAACGACATCATCGGCACGTCGTACGCACATGACGGCACGCGCGCGCCCGACCGCGCCCGGCTCTTCAGCGAAGCGTTGCCGGCGGACAGCGACCCGCGGCGCGTCGACGCGCTCGGGTCTGAAAACGATTCGCCGTCGCGCGAGCTGGCGCGGGCCGTGATCGAGATCGATCGCAGCTACGTGCCGTCGATGCGGGTGGAATCGATCTATCGAGCCGACCGGTTTTTGCGCGGCGGCGATCAGGAGTCGTTCACGGCGCAGAAGTTCCCCGCGGTCCGCTTCGTCGAAGCGCACGAGAACTTCGACCACCAGCACCAGAACGTCCGCGTCGAGAACGGCGTTCAATACGGCGATCTGCTGCAATACATGGATTTCGATTATCTGGCCCGCATGACGCAGCTAAACCTGGCGGCGATGGCGACCTTGGCGCTCGCACCGCCCACTCCCCAAGCCGAGATGCTCAACCGCGTCCTCGGTTACGACACGACGCTGCAGTGGCAGCCCGTCGCCGGTGCGGCCTCGTACCAACTTCTGTGGCGGGCAACCAGCGAGCCCGAGTGGACCCACGAGCGGGATGAAGGCAACGTCACCAGCGCCACGTTAGCGGTTTCCAAGGACGATTGGATCGTCGGCGTGCGCGCCGTCGACGCCTCCGGTCACGCAAGCGCGGTCGCCTATCCCCAGCCCGTGCGATGAAGCACTGGGATATCGGCGCGCGACGCCCACTTTGATACGGCGGCGCCGCGCACGGCAAACGCAAGCGGCCGGCGCAAGGTGTGCGCCGGCCGGCTGAGCGTGGGGTGTTCGGGTGAGGCGTTACTGCTTAAAAGTAGATGTGGATTCCGCCGCGCCAGCCGCGGTGGTGGTACCACCCGCCGTGATAGTAAAAACCGTAGTAGCCGTACGGACTCCAGCCGTAGTAGCCGTCGTAGTACGAGACCGGGTACGGATAGCCGTAGGCATACGACGGATAGAAGCCCACGTAGAACGACGGGCCGCCGTAGTATCCGTAGCCGCCGCGGTATCCGTAGCCGCCGCGGTATCCGTAACCGCCGCGGTAGCCGTAGCCGCCGCGGTAGCCGTAACCGCCACCGTATCCGCCGCGATATGCGCTGCCGCCGCGGAATGCGGCTCCGCCGCGATAGCCCGTGCCGCCGCCGGCATGGTACGCGAAGCCTCCGCCGCGCGAGACCGCGCCGCCCCGGCCTCCGCCGCCCCCGTGCCCGGCCGCGCTGGCGGCCATCGGGGCCACCGCGAGGGCGAGCCCGAGCGACGCGAGGATAATTTTGGAAAGTATGGATTTCATTGGAATTTGAGACTCCCCCGCTTTTGGCGGGATCAATCGTTCGTGGGAAGCCTACGATCCGGCCGGGCCGTGCGTTCCTTCCCCGTGTTGTTCTAACGCCCCGCGACCGGCCGTGGTTCCACCGAAGCTCAAGTTCCATTGAACCCGGTGACGCTCCGGTTCTCCCGTCCGGGACCAGGGTTGGCGAGCGGACCTCCGTAATGGCGATATTAATCGGAGTTTAACGGAGGCGCTCATGATCGAGCACAGCGTCGTGAATGAAGGCGCGGTCGACGTCCGGCCGCGCGACGACGGCTTCGGAGCCGAGATCCGGGGCGTCGAGCTGGCCAAGCCGCTGCCGCCCGCAACCTTGCTGACCGTCAAAAGGGCCTGGGCCGCGCACTCGGTTTTGTGGTTTCCAGATCAGGCACTGTCGCTTGACGAACTCGAGGCGTTCACCCTGCAGTTTGGTCCCTTCGGCGAGGATCCGTTCGTCAAGCCGATGCCCGGTCGCCCGCACGTTCTCGAATTGCGCCGCGAGGCCACGGAGACCGTTTCGAATTTCGGCGCGGCCTGGCATTCGGATTGGAGCTTCCAGGCGGCACCGCCTTCGGCGACGATCTTGCACGCGCAGGTCGTCCCGCCAACCGGCGGCGACACGCTGTTCGCCGATTGCTATCGCGCCTACGATCGGCTCTCGCCGGCGCTGAAGGAGCGGCTCGAGGGCTTGCGTGCCGTCCACTCGGCGGCTCTACCCTACGGGCCGCGCGGACTCTATGCGGGAGAAGCGGGTAAGCGCGCGATCGAGATCGTCGTAAGCGAGGAGGCCGAGCGGACCTGGCCGCATCCGGTCGTGCGCACCCATCCGGTCTCGGGCCGCAAAGCGCTTTACGTCAACCCCGTATACACGGTCGGCATCGAAGGTCTGACGCCGGCCGAATCGAGCGCGCTGCTGACGCTCCTGTACCAAACCATCCTCCGCGAGGACAACGTGTACCGGCACTCGTGGCGCGCGGGGATGTTGACGATGTGGGATAATCGCTGTGTGTTGCACTTCGCCGACGGCGGTTACGACGGCCACCTTCGGATCATGCACCGGACCACCGTCGCAGGCGAGGTGCCGACGCCGTAGGCTCGCCGGCCGAGCGCGCGCGTAGCGCCACCATCGCGAAAAATGCGGCGTCGAGAATCAGCAGCAACCCGATCGTGTTCGAGCCATCCCCGACGCGCAGCACGGCGTAGTTGATTTCGATCGCGGCGATCGCCCCCGCGGTTCCGAGCGCGAGCGCCTCTCGGCTGCGCCAGAGTTCGCAGAGCGGAACGATCAGCAGAAGCGCGTAATGCGCGCCCGTGCTCGGATAGACGAAGAGTCCGAGCGCGAGCAGCGCCGCGCGCGACATGTTCCCGCGATCGCGCGGCGTGCCCCGGGCGATCCAGGCGGCCAGGGAGAGCAGGACGAGCGCGCAGGCGACGTACGCCGGGTGGCCGGCCAGCGAGAAGTACCCGCTGCGGGATGCGTCGCGCAGGGCGAAGAGTTGGTACAGCGATTGATAACCTTGGAAGAACGACTCGGGATAGCGTCCGCTCGGGTTCGCTCTCAGGTACGTCGCCATGGCGCGCGGGCCGGTTAGCGGAAATGCGATCAGGAAGAGCGCGACCGCGGTCGCGGCTAGCGTAGCGAAGAGGACGCGGCGCCCCGGCGCCAGGCCTTCGAGCGCCAGCGCGAGCGCGGGCGGGCGGAGCAGGCCGAGCGGCGCTAGCCAACATCCGGTGCGCCACGGGACGTGCTCGCGCCAGTACGCGATCAGCAGGCAGAGCGCGAAGACGTTGACTTGGGCCAGCGCGAACGTCGAGCCGGTTTGCGGTAAGAGCAGCAGGAGCAGCATTGCCGCGAGCCAACCCGCCGCGCCGGCGCAAGCGAAGAAGTTGCGCCGTAATAAGACGATCGCGAGCGCCAGCGCCGCCAGCATCGCGACGTACCACAGTTGCATCGCGGTCTGTAGATCGAACCAGCCGAGCGGGTAGAAGAGGAAGAGCGCGGGCGGCGGGTAGGGCAGGCCGACGCCCACGGCAACTGAGGAAAAGAGCGGATCGTGGCCGGGGTTGAGGCTCGCGCCGAGCTTCGCGTAGGACGCGGGGTCATAGACGTTGCCCCCGGCGACGGCGACGCGGCCGACCATCCAGAACACCTTGAAATCCCAGAGCGGCGGGTTCGCGAGGTTGTCGCGAACGATCCGCAGCAGGTTCCAAAGTTGGAAGACCGCGAGCGCGCCAAAGCCCGTCAGCCAAGCGATCCGCATGGGCGCGCCCATGCGCCGGCCGCGGTTCTCGAAACGAGCGAGCCCGGCGAGCAGCACCGCGAGCGCCGCAAGATCGAAGATCGCATGTTTCACAACGTGCTCCTCGACCGCAGCTTTCGCGCGGCGCCCCGCTGCGCTCCTAGATTAGTTAAGAAAAGTTGTTACGATCGGGCTTGGCCACCGGGCCGCTGCCGTCGAATCACTCGGGCGGCTACGTCTGGATCGTCCAGGTGAATGTGCGCAAGGAGTCGGGCAGCGGGAGCGTCTGATCCCGGCTGCCGTCCCGGTCGGCCGCGACCGGGTCGACCGAGAACGTGCGCGCGCCGCAAGGGCCATCGCCGCATTGGAGAATCACGCTCACCTTGACGGTTCGCGGACCCACGTTGCGCAGATGCAAGACCGCGTGACTATCGCTAACCGTTTTTAAGAGGGTGACCGACTCCGGCCCGGCTTGGACATCATAGGCGACTCCGGAGCCGCTGACGTCGGCGAAGGCGGGCGCGCAGACGGATCCGGTAAGGGCGAGTGCGGGCAGAATCGCTCGCAGAACGTTCGGTTTCATTTCACCTCCGACGCGATCGTATCGCTCTGTGGGACGAGGGACACCAGGGCAAACGCGTACTGCCCCTTCTTAGTAACTTTGACGATCCGGACCGTGGCCGGATTGGTGTAGACGCCTGCGACGTCGGGAGATCGCTCGTTGAGGTCGGGCTCGGAGCCCTCGATAATTACTTCTTCGTCGATCTTAGCGACTTGGCCGGCGCTGGGGATCTTCGACCCCGAACTGAGCGTGGGGTCCAAGAGGCTACCGTCGGTCCCCGTCTTGCCGAGGTAGAGCCAGCCGCCCGCGACCGGCGACGGCGCGAGGTACGCGAGCGCATCGTCGGCCTTTGTCTGGTCCGAGATGTCGCGGCTATCGATCGGATCGCCACCGCTCTGGCTGACTTTCGCGAATTCCTCCTGTTTCTTGAGTTTTACGGCGTTCGCCAAGTCCCGGGCGAGCGACGCATAGCACGCGTCGGGGTGCCCCTGCGCGAACTCGCGACGGATTTCGGTCAGCACGGTTGCCGGGATAACGGGCGGATCGTCTTCGGTCGCGAGCACGCGGGCGCTAATGACGTTCTCCAGGTAGCATCGTTTCCTGGCGCTGCCCCGCGCATCGTCGAACAGCATCGCGTAGGCCACGCCCAGGTCGCTCGCCGACTTGCCCCTGGTCCGCGCGTCGACTTCCTGCGCGTAGCTTTGGTAGTCGGCGAGTTTGTAGAGTTGGAACGAGGCGAATGCTGCGATGACCGCGGCGCAGCTAACGAAAATTCGGCCGCGGCGATCGAGGTCCGGCACCTTCGGCTTCCCGAGCCAATCGGGGCCCGTCAAGCCCTTGCCGACGATCGCGTAGACCGCCAGCATGAGCGCGGCGATCAGCGCATACCACGAAAGCGCGCCGGGGCCGGCGGGGGGTTGTAAAAGTGAACTCATGGACGTCTCTCCAAGGTACGATGCCGACATCGTGCCACGGCGAGCGTCCCTCAAGCGTCCCCGGAACGTCCTACCGGATGGTGCGTAGCCCGGACGCCCAGGACGATCAGAGTCCCGGCGTTCGGAACCTCACGACGCGCGCGTCGCGTTCGCGCGACGCTGATCCACGCGTGTCTTACCTATTGTGCGTGGAACGCTCGATCACTGCGTCCAAACCATGGGTTCGCGCGGGGGGACTTAGGCGACGTGGCGAACGATCTACCATGGAAGGACCACGTTGGGCCTTGAACCGCATGGCGGCGGCCCTGGCTGGCGCAACACTCGTTGGGGTCTTCGCCGCTGTCATCGGCCTCTTTAGCGAACCCACGTGTGTCTCGGCGTGCGTCGCAGGGGTATTTGCGTGCGTCGTTTATTGGTCGGTTATGTTTGGAGCGGTGCCGGGCATGCTAGCGCTCACGTTGACGCCGGCTAGTAAGCGCCCCTGGCGGTCGCTACCCTTTCTCGTGTTCGGAACGCTGGTCGGCTACATGGTGTGGCTATTCGTCGTACCGCGCTTTTCTATGGAAAACGATCTCCGATCGCCGCTAATCCTGTTTCTGTTTCCGACGCTCACCGGGCTTGCAACGGCGTTCAATATCGACCGCCTTATGCCGCGCACCGCTCGGGAGATGACGTAGAACGCGCATGAGCGCGACTACAGCTTGGCGAGGACCAGCCGCGCGATGCGTTCGGCCTTAGGGAGCGGGCCGGGTTGCGGGGTTCCGTCGACGACGCTGAAGACGTAGATCGCGGTCCCCTTGCGCGTGTAGAGGACGCCGTCAGCCGTATCGGCGGCGTCGCCGATGCCGCCGACGTGCGCGGTCTTCACGTGGCCGAGCGTCTCGTAGGCGGCGAGTTCGTCGCGGTATTGCGCGCTCGTTTCCGCCACGGTGTCGTAGCGGTATGACGTAACGGTCAGGTACGGAATGAAGCGCGCCGAACGGAACGTACACGATGCGGATTCGCCGCGGGAGCGCCGGTGCGTCGCTTTGACGGGGGAACCTAAGACGGCGGCGACGTCGGACGTTGAAACGGTTCGGCACGGATCGTCGGCGGTCGCGGCGACGGCCGGTTGAGAGGCGGCGAGGCCCACGAGGAAGGTCGCCGCGGGCAAGAAGCGAGGAATCGTATTCATGCGCGCATTGTCGGCTACGAGCGTCCGAAGAGCGTCCGAGAACGGGCTGCGAGTCGATTTGGGGCGGATACGGGCTCGGGCCCGCGAATTTTCGCGGGCGTGGTAACCATCCGGTTATTCGGCCACGTCCGCTTCGAAGTTGACGGAGCGGCGTTGCCGCTGCGTGCGCCGGCTCGGGCGATCGCCGTGCTGGCGTATCTCGCGACGCACCACGGCGCGCCCGTTTCGCGCAACTTTCTCGCGGAATTGATCTGGCCCGACGACGATCCCGAAGACGGTCGCGGGAAACTGCGGCGTCACCTGCACGTCCTGGTCGCGGCCCTCCCGAAGACGGAACTCGCCGCGCCGTATTTGCTGACGACGATGCAGACCGTGCGCTGGAATCCGGATGCGCCCGCGATCGTCGATACGATCGCGTTTTGCGAGGCGAGCGAGGCCGGACGGCCGGCCGATGCCGCGAATTGGTACGGCGGCGATTTTCTCGAGGCACACCACGACGATTGGGTCGTGGCGGAGCGCGAACGCCTGCGCGCCTTGCAACTGGACCACTTGCGCATCTTACTGCAGCGTAAACGTGGCGAGCGCGATCTGGGTGGCGCGCTCGGCGACGTGGCGCGCATCCTCGCCATCGACCCGTGGCGCGAGGACGCGGTCCGCACCGAGATGCGGCTGCGGTCGGAACTGGGAGATCGCAGCGGCGCGCTCGGTGCGTACCGGACGTTCGCCGACCGGCTGCGAGCCGAACTCGATACCGATCCGGCTCTCGAAACTCGAGCGCTGTACGATGCGCTCGCCCGCGGCGCGGATGCACCGGCGGATGACCTCGCCGACCCGAGCCTGCCGGCGCTTAGCGCGCGGACCCCGCTCGCGCTGCCCTTCGCCGGACGAGACGCCGAATTCGGTTCGCTCGCGCGTTCGTGGGCCGCGGCGGCCCGCGGCAAGGGTGCGATGGTGCTCGTGAGCGGCGAGGCCGGTACCGGCAAATCGAGACTCACGAACGAACTCGCGCTCCACGCCGAGGGTCAGGGCGGCGGCGTTCTCGTCGGCGCGACGACGCCCGGCGAGGCGCGGCCCTACGAGGCCGTGGTCGACGCGCTACGCAATTCACTCTCGCTCGTGATCCCGGCGCATACTCCCGAAGAGCTCGGCGTCCTCGCCCGCGTGCTGCCGGAAATCGCGGCGCGCGCGCCGATCGTGGAGCCGGAGGTTGCCCGGCCGGAAATCGAGCGCTCGCGCATCTTCGAGGTCGTCGCCGCGGCCGTCGCCACCCTTGCGAAAAAGCGGCCGCTGCTGATCGTCCTCGAGGATCTTCATTGGGCGAGCGCCTCCAGCGC
>Ga0116229_10002967_pt1 | contig 27792 bp, 19 predicted proteins | sample S1TSphgellanicum_3_FD_87313 | JGI IMG/M metagenome (GOLD analysis project Ga0116229, IMG submission 87313) | Host-associated microbial communities from peat moss isolated from Minnesota, USA - S1T2_Fc - Sphagnum magellanicum MG | ecosystem: Host-associated > Plants > Peat moss > Unclassified...
CATCATAGCCTAGGTGGATCACATCCTACTTGAAAAAAATAAAATTTAAATCAATAAAGGAAAAAAAAAACAAGGAACCAAAAAAAAAAGAAAAAGGAAAGAGGATTATGATTAAGGAGGATGACAATGTCTTCTAAGGAGAAAGAAAAGTTAAAAAAGAGAAAAAAATAACCATAGGAAAAAAAAAAGGAAAAAAATTGAAAAGGAAAAAAGAAAGTAAATTGCAAAAGAAAACAAAACAAGGAAAAATAATGAAGGATGAAACACATCCTCCTTGGAAAAAAATAACAAAGATGATAAAAATAACAAGGGAAAAAAAAATTGAGAAAAAAGAAAGAAGGATAAATATTTTTTGTAATTTAATTGAAATTTTCATGACAAAAATTATTCCAAATTCAACATTTGTCACATCTTAGGTCTAAAAAATTTCAAATCATCTTCATTTAATCTTTACTCATTGAAGGTTTTCCAAGAATAATAGCAAAAGAGTGCCCACATTGCCCTATAAAAAAAAAAATTCATTTAAATGAACTTTCAATGAAAAAATTATTAATATTCAATAACTTTTCCATGATGAATGGAAATTCACTATGAAATAAATTGGATGCTACCCTACTCATAAATGGCTTTGCAATGATATCAAGACCATAACAAAAGGCACCTTGATTTGGGAGATTTCAATGCAACAAACAAAACTAAAAAAATGTCTTTTTTCATAGATAGGTTAGTTTGTTGTTCGAAAGAATAAATTCATAATTAGAATATAAAACCTAAGTTAAAAGCTTTCAAACTTGTGTTCACATTAATAACCACACTGCATGTGGTGGATTCAATTCAAAACTAGTTCATGTTAGGCTAGTCTCAAATTTCACTCATATTATTATCCAACAAGGGGTGTTTCACACTATGGCCTTGCCATTTACATTTAAAAGTATCTTAAGGCAAAAGAAGAATTATGGAAACTCAAATATTTCACCATGCAAGAATATAATCTTCAAAAAATCCTTTAAAAAAAACCAAAATCCTTCAAGATATTATAACTCTATAACTAATCTCAAGTTTCAACACAAGCCAAAATATCATCTTTCAAAAATCCTCATATGAAAATAGACCTATTATTACCTAGGGGCCAAAATCCTTTAAGCTACTATGCTCTATAATGAATCTAAACACAATATCCTTCTTGCCTTAGTAGGCAAGAACAATCAAATTATTTTGTTCTAGGCTAATATTGCCTTTCTAATTTTCTAGGGCACAACCAACAAATGGACAATATTTCCATTCACATGCCATCAAAACAATCTCTATCATTTTTAGTGGTAAAAAATCAAAACTAACAATTCTTTGAAAATTCAACTAATAACACAACATTGGTAAATCCATGTTAAAATGACATCCAATAAATAAATGAAAGGATTGCATACCAATACTTTTGAGATGACGTTTTACCTTCCTTTCAGCATTTTGAATGCCCCTTTTTAAAATTTCGGACATATTTTGTCACTTATTTTCTTTTTTTTTTTTTTTAAAGAAATCACTTTATTTAAGATAAATTTAAGAAAAAATGATTTAATTTGCATTCATTTTTCTATTATTATAACTATTTATTCAACAAATGTTTTGAATTCTATGCAATAAATGTTTACATTTAACATTTGAAAGTTTCTTTTAGTGAATATTTTTTCATTTTGAAAATAATCAATATTTAGGGTTAAAAAAATGTTTCAAGATGAAAAAAGGCCCAAAGGTAGGGTTATTTTAAGAATAACTTTGTTGTCTTATGCATCCTCCATTCCTAGTGTTCAGAAAACTAAAATGTTAGTGCTTAACACCTCTAACTAAATAATCAACTCACCGAATTAATAACTAGGTACTAATTCATCATCAACATTAAGTAACTAAACTAGTGGTAACTTATACCCATTAGCATTTACATGTAGTAGAATATTTTTAGGTGTTCTTAACATGTATATCATGATATTGTATGTGTTACAAAGACCTATCATTAGGTGGTATCTTCATGATGCATCATGATTCTTGTGCACCACTCTTTGACACCAACCAATGTCACTCCCCACCCCACCTTTCAACATTTATTCATTATTCCAAAATCATTCCTCTTTTCTTTGTTGTTCACATTCTCTATGTAACTCTTTATGTTGCTTTTCATTCTTTGTGTAGTTTTTGTGTAGCTCTTTATAAAGTTTTCGTGTAATTTTTTACACAACTTTTGCAAAATTGTTGTTTTTGTGAAAGAAAAAGATTTACAATTATGTTTCTTCATGTTTTTCATGCTTCAAAGATTACCTATGTGAAGTTGGTCTCTATGAAGTTCTTTGTGTTTCTTTGTGTTTTTTAGGCCTCAAAGATACTATCTTTGTGAAGCTATTTGTGCAACTATGTGTCTCTACACTCTTCACACCTCAAAGATCGCCTCTACAAAGTTTTAGTCTCTTTAAAAACCTTTATGTGCAATTATGTTTATCCACACTCTTCAAGCTTGAACAAAGAGTTTTGAGTTTTGTGAAGCTTGTGTTTTAATTTTTGATTTTTGTGAAGTTTGTGATTGTTGTTTTGTGTAGCTTCTATGTGATCATCATTCATTTCCTAAAAGGTCATCATCTAAATGGAAGACAATGAAGAAATTGTTATTTTTGTTGGTTTTTTTGTGTTGTCGATTAACATGTTATAATCAATCTATTTGATTCATGAAATTCCATTTTTTATTACAACAAATTTTGAATTTAACATTTTCGTTGCAATCAATATGCAATTTTTCTACTTTGCAATTTATCTCCATCATCGTTGTGTTACTTGTAGCTTTAAAGTGCTTAGTAAAGAACTTGGTTATCGAGTAAGACCAAGGTCAACTATATCACAAAATATGAAGATGAACATCAATTTAACAACTTCCAAATCAATCATTCAATCAATTACACTTGGGTGCCCATTAGGGAGTAGTTCAGAGCTGCACCCTATAACACCCGCCAGCCTCGGCTTGCCTCGGTTGGCTTTAGTGGCCCATGTTGCGTTGATCATGCCTTTCCAAACTGCCTTGTCCTGGGCGCTATCCCAAAACATCTGGCCTTCCCTGGTTGCATGTCCACCCCCCAATGTGGACGTGGAAGCTACATCATCCTTGTACCCCTTCTAGATAGATGTTGGAGGCCTCCCTCGACCCCTCTTGCCCTTAGGAAGTTTGCCTTGAAAAATCTGCTTGGGCAGCCTGCTAGGCTCCATGTGGGCCAAGTGACCTAGCCATCGCATCCACTATCAACTGATAGTATGTACAATGGATAACACATCGCAACGCCGCAAAACCTCAACATTGTAGATCTTGTCCAACAGGTTGACCCCCAACATAGAACACAAGAAAAACATTTGTGTGGCCTCAAGGTGGCTAGCCATGGCTGGCTTTAGGGCCCAACATTCACACCCAAATGTAAGGGTAAGGGGAATGAATGCCATATAGAACACCATTTGAGTGCCTAGATTGATTGCCTTGTTAAGTAGGATGGGCTTGAACAAGGCAAATGTGCTAATAGCTTTCACCACCCTAGCCTGCACTTTAGCTAAAATGTCCTTAGAGGAAGACATTACGGTGCCTAGATACTTGACTTAGAGACCCACTCCACCACCTCCCCTCGCAAGGCCACGGAGGGGAGGGGTGGTGCTTTGCCCTCGGCACACACGCACATGAGCTTAGTTTTGGGCACGCTGATGATCAACCCCCACTATTGCATTTTTACCTCTAGTTACTACAAAGTAGCCACCACCTGGTCTACAAAATCCGCAATTAGCACCATGTCATCTACATAAAGCAACAAGTTAATCCAAGTGATGGAGTCCATATGTTGAGCATTAGTAAAAAACTACTTGCCGACGTGCTTGAAGGCCACCCTGACCCCCACCTTAGCACCCAGTGCAGTTGAGGCCCGCTTGGTAACAAAATCTAGGTAGATATTAAAGAGGGTTAGCACTATGTTACAGCCTTGGCAAACCCCACCATGGATGTCAAACACCACTGACTCAACCCCAAAGGCCTTAATTGTGGCGTGAGTTTTTTGATGCATGTTTGCTAGCAACCCCACCAGCTTGCTCGGAATGCCCTGCTATGTAATAGCAAACCGTAGGGCCTCCTTATTTACGCTATCATAGGCCTTCTTGAGCTCAACAAAACAAAGGAAAAGGGGGCGATGTAGGGTGATGCTCCTTTCAATAAGGTTACGAAACACCCAAATGGCATCAGTGGTGGCGCGAACTGAACGAAAGCCCATCTGCAATTTGCCTAGGATTGCTTCCATAGCGGGTTGCATGTGCTAGCGCAGCACGGCAATGTACACCTTGCCACAAACATCTAGCAAGCTAATGCCATGATGTGCTGGCCATCCTTGTGCAACGACACAATGCAAACACACTTCCATTGGGAGGGCACCGCACTTGACTCCCACACCGCAATGATCAACAAGTGTAGCCAGTGTAGTGCATCAGGCCCCCCAAACTTCAAGAGCTCTGCTATAACTCCATTTGCCCTAGGAGCCTTATTGTTACTAAGGGAGCACAACGTAGCTACAACCTTAGCGAGCGATTAGGGGCTAGTAGATACTGCAGGCATTGGGCAAGTTGGAGGTTTGAAGGGGTGAGGTCCCCTAGAAGGGAAAAAGCTAGCGGGAGGGGGCTCGGGGGAGGCTTAGGGGGTTGAAGAAAGTAGGTGGGGGGTTTGCAAACCGGCAGGGCAACTAAGGGAGCGCAGTTATAGAGTTGTTTTAGGAAGGCACGGGCCTCTTCTACCTTGGCTTCAATGCCCTCCAAGGACGCTTGAGGACGAAAAGAGGGGCGCTTAACGAATAAATTGTCGACCATTGTGCTGTTCTACAAGCCGCTTGGCCAGGTGGTAGGCCTCAAAAGAGTGCCCAACCTGCACCTTACCCTGAATGGCCAGCCTGTTGCTGTGCAGTTTAGACTTCGCATCCGTTAACATAGCTGCTGCCATGCTACACTTAAGAACTTGCACCTTAGCGCAGGCAACGGACGTGGGGTGCGCGACAACAGCAATTACCGTCATGCACTTGGCAACGAAGAGGGAACGGGTACCCTTACTAAAACGCCACAACCTTGGTGCCGACACGGATGAAGCCTTATCACCTCCCTAGCCACATGACAAAGAGCAGTGCAACCCAACCCATAATGTTCTTCAACACAGGTAGACTTCAGCCTAAGGAGAGGGGCAAAATAATTGTTCACCACCAAACGGAAGGCTTCATGTTATTGGGGTCACGCAACAGTTGGGTGTTATAGCAACGCTTCACCTTAAGACGCGCATAAGAGGCAACACAGAGGCGCAGGCGCAAGCAGCCACCCAGAAGCCTGTGCGAGGTGTTGCAAAAGGAGTAGGATGGGTAGACCTTGGCTGACTTGATGAAGAAACAAACTTTGTTTAACATTTTTAATTAGGTAGAAATTCACATTAGCAAAGAAGATATTATATACAAACTTGTTATTCATGTTGAAGTTCATGTTGTTTGTGTTTTGTATAAGCTTGCCCAAGGTTGTTACCTATTGCCATGTAGTGAACTTTTTGATGTTGGTCAATCAACAATGTATTTGGTAATTTGAAAGGTTGTTGCTATAGTCAGTGTCATGTTTTTAAAACTAATTTCCTAACCAATTGGTGATAAGATGGAAGTTGTCATGCATGGTTTCAAAGCTTTTTATAGTACATTGGTGTACAAGGAACAATATATGGAACACATTTTTGCATTGTGAAGCTTATTAGACCATTTAATGAGGATTATTTCTATTGTAAATTTGAGGGGTGTTATGTTGTTTGTCAAGCATACCTTGTTAATGATAGAATGCATTTTATAGATATTTTTGTTGGGCTCCTTGGTAGTGTAAATGATTATAGGGTCTTGAAAAAGTCTAGGCCTTCAAATTAAACACAACATAATGGTCTTTTCAATATAGAAATAGGTTGTCAAAAGGATGTTTCACTTTATTTACCAAGGGATAAAAGATACCTTTTGTTATTGTGGCAAATAACATAGAGAAGGAGAACATATTATTCTTGAAAGTTTGTACAACATGAGGCACAAAAGAAGGAGGTTAGTCATAAAAAATGCATTTGGGATTCTTAAGAAAACGTTTTGTGAATAACATGGGAAAATAAATATCAACATTGCCATTGTCCCGAATTTGATCACTTTTCTTATATTACACAACTTACTCCTTAGTCGTCATGAGATTGATGTGGAACACATATGGAATTTGCTACAAGAATAACAAGTTGTTGCAAAACAATACCATGCTAAAAAATGATCAAGAAGCTTAAGATGCAATCAACAAAGAAAAAGACACAATGCACATAAGAACGTTAACACAATTCAAAAGGAGGTGTTACAAAAAGAGTGATGTAAAACAACTTGAAATATATCTTCTCCAACATAAGAATTTGGTATGACAATCAAATGTCCACACATGTATGTGCAAGTTCAATTTAACTTGTGTAATTTAAGTAGTTTTTTTGCAAAAAAATCTACATCTACTTGAAAGCAAAGTGAAGATCCTTGAAATAAAATGGATTGTTAAAGGGTATAAATCCCTAGACTAGTTAATACCATGGGCATCCTAATAACTAATAATTACTAGTGGTAGACTTATCATCTTTTACCAAAGGGGTGAAGCTAGTGGGATTAAATAGTTCATGTTAATGAGTGGTTGGGGGTAATTTACCCAATCATCTAAAAGATTTTTACAAAGGGATTAAGATACAAACCTTATTTTCATGGGGTCAATGTGGGCCTTGTGTGGTTTTGTGGAGAAGGAGGATTAGAAGAGGTTTTGGAGGACATCTATGGCATTCGAAACTTTTGTAGTTGCTTGTTGGAATGGAGGACTCTGTTGGAGAAGTGTGTGTTATAACATTAAAGAGGAGAAAGTAGTGAAGAAATGTATGTGTATTTGTGTGTGATTTATTGGAAAATGGTTGAGGAACTTTTATGTGTTTTGTGTGCATTTATTCTACTAAGAGATGTGGAAAGTAGTGTAGTTTAAAATTATACAAGGTGTTGTTGCCCCCTTTCCATGGTAATTATGTGTTTCTTTTGGTATACAAAATAAGAGGGCATATTAAGTGGTAGCCTTTAGAAGAATAAATTAATGGTTGCCACAAGAAGGTAATTGCCAATATGAGGCAATAGGAAGAGGGGGAACATTTGAAGGTAATAGTCTATAGATCAAAGGGACTAATGTAGGTGATAAGCAATGGCCACAAGTGGGTGTAGTTTGCTACAAATGGTAAATAGCATGGGGAGGTGTTTCAGGGTGTTGCAAATGGTAGGTAAGGTTACCCAAGGGTATGCATGCATTGTTAAGGTGGGACAATAGTTGTGGGAGGCTTGTAGATCCACATGGCAACATTTAAGGGCATTGAAGGTATTGCATAGCCTTGGAGAATAGCCACTATCTAGTTATACTCATGTCCCATGTTGCCTTTCTATATTTTCTTCTTTTAGCACCTTTGGAACAACCTACAAACAGGATGGTAGGTCTATTATTAAACAATAGACCTTACTTTCTTTCTTTTACTCTTTGTGTGACTTTTTATTTATTACTTGATTAGTTGTAGTAAAATAAGCAAATGAGGGTAATTTATTTTTAGAATAATAAGGCGTTCAGCTTGTTCCCTTAGTCTTACTTCTTGAAGGATGATAATGATCAGGGATCACAATTCCACCCCTTAACATGGATATCCTACCTTTCTAAATCAATTCACATTATAGTATCGTGTAGACATGAGCTGATTTTATTTGGACCCTTGGTCTACATTAGCAATATTACTTATAGTAGTTATGTCAAGGGATGAATTTGGTTTCCCCTTGCCATATATCATGCCCATGACATGTGTTAGCTTGCTAATCATTTGCATCATATTCTTTTGTATATAATTGATTTTCACATCCATCATTTCAAAATATTATATTTGTTTGTCTTGTATTTTTTCATGAGCATGTGATTAACATTCTTCAATTTTTAGATTTGATGTGTGGATTTTGTTGATTGCAACAACCAACCTTTTGTTTTAATGCTCAATGGCCTCCACCATTCCATTGTTGATTAAAGATGATTTCTTCTTCACTATAGAGTTGCCAATAATTTGTTTGCCAATAATGAAAGGTTTATTGATAATTTTCACTAAATAATCAAATTATTTATTTGGTGATAACCTTGCATTAGGGATCATTCAAAGAGTCTTGGAAACCCAAGTCAATGGGCTAGTTTATAGTACCAATCAGAAGAGTTTTTGTTGTTTGTATATTTGTAGGAATTGATTTTGGAACAATTAATGTTGTAGATGTTTTAGGCTATGCATTGCTAGTCCTAGGTGAAACAAATGATGAAGGATTTGATTGGGCACATCTATGACTTGCATGAACTTGAATTATAGACGTAATTATGTCACATTCATCAATTGAAACATGATTTTCAAATTTTTGCATGGGATCTGTTTGAAGATTTGGTTGCCCCCTTAAGGTGTAAATATTCATTAGTTGACATTATATCTTGAATGTGTGGGTGACAAAACATGGTTTGGGTACCCATAAATGTCTCAATCATGTCATACATGAATTTGTTAGTTTTTTTTGGAAGGTTGACAGTCTTTTTTCCTTGTGGAATGAAGGTCCAATAGTTAGTGTTATTTCTAGGCTTGACATGTAGTTGAAAATGCCTTTAAACTCCCCATAATTTTCCCCTCATTTGTCTTTATAAGCCATAACATTCTAATCTTGAATTGCATGCTCACCTCCATTCACTAAATGTGTTATTTTTTTCCATTTTCAAGTTGTAGATTCAAATCGGTCTTTTAGGTTTACAGTCTCCAACCCTACCAAAACTTCATCTATCTTCACATGTATTAACAAAAAAACTTGGTAGTCATAGTTGGGCTAGTAGGGTTTGTGCATAGTGTTGTCGCAAGTGTTTGATGTAGACGCTTTACAAGTTGTAGGTGTTTGGTGTAGTTGCATTACATGGAACATTGTCACAAAAGTCAAATGTGATTATGTTTGAAAAAATTGGCCTTTTTCCTCTCAAGATTTTGCCTCCTTAACCCTTGCTTACTCCTACCTCCATGTGCTTGATTATGAAGTGATTTGAAACCTCTACTTGCATGAGGAGGGAATGGTTTTGCATCTTTGTCACCATGTTCAAATTCAAAGGCAAGTTCCTTGAAGCTCTCAATTCACAACATTCAAATTCTTTTGAGTGCATTCTTGGATTTTTCAAGTTTAGTTTGTTTTTATTGTTTTCAACATGGTTACCTTTGTCTTTAGCCATCTCCTACAACCTTTGGTGTTGCTTGAAGCTTGGCAACGTTGGGATTGTGTCTATTGTTAAGTTGGAGATGATGAGGAACATGATGACACACAACAATGATGTTGAAAAACTTGAACTTACAATTGACTTATTTGCTTGAAATTTGGGTGACCAACTGAACATTGTAGCTTTTGTGCATTTTTGAAAATGAAGGATATTTTTTTAAACATTTGATGTTACACATTTCACTTAACATCTAGTTAACACATCAAATTCCATATTAACTTTAGTGTTGACACCTTTTAAGTTAACGTTATTATAATACCTAGATGCCACCTAGTTAGGTACCACAAAGCGTGCATGCACCATTAATCTTTTTGTTTCATGTTACACATAACATTCAATTCAAAAAAATTCACATATTTTGTGCCCTTGTTTTCAATAATGTTTTGTGTTTGATTGGATTTAAATTTAATATCTTTTTTGTTATAATTTATCTTATCCCTTACGCAGGTTGAGATTTTATGGTTGATGGATACCATAATACCTTGATGATAGCTTTGCCAATAATTATACAATTTTTACAAATAAAAAATTTCAGAAAATATTTTTCAAAGAACAAATTTTTGTGAAGGAAAATTTGAATCATCAAAACAAAAAAAATTGTCAAAATGAGAATTTCAAAATTAATTAATTATTCAACAAACATGTTTGAAGTTGCCAAGGTACCTACTATGGTAATTTTTGTGCCTATGACAAGTCTACAAATATGATTAATATATCATCACTACCCAACCTCAAAAATGACATCCCTAGCAACTTGTGTGTGTGTTTTTTTTTAATCTAAACACATTTTTTCATGGGTGGATAAATTCAAAATAATGAAGCAAAAAAAATTCACCTGACACATATTTTTAAATGCTAATTTTTTTTTTAAAAATTTTGGTTTTTTTTAATGTAATATTTTACCCTATGAGTTGACGTTCAAGAAAGAAGTTCCCAGAGGTTATTTATTACGTTCTTAAATTTGTTCCCCAAAATCCCCGATGGCTTTCCAATCTTGTTCCCAATAGCAGCACCAGCAGCACACGTTATCCCAATATCTACCGGATTGGGTAGAAATATCTTTACGTAATATCGTCTTTAGGTCTTTTTCCACGTGTCATTCTTCTGGCCTCCGGATTTGAATTTCTAATTACATCTCTCCCGTCCAAGGAGAAAGAACAATGCCCTGAGTAAAAGACACCTGACGTGCGTCGTCGTCGTCGTCGTCGTCGTGCCGTCCTTCCCGCCATTCCTTCCCATTTCGGATGCTCTTGCTTTCTGTGCGCGATGTGCACTCCCACTTTGAGCTTGGAAATCCACCACAGAAATCTCACTTCTTTCGTGGATTTCTAAGTCCAAATTGCAGCAGAAAAAACTCTGTGGAGTATTGTGATGCAGGAACTTTTTTCTTTCTTTTTGTTGCTGAATTGCTTTTTCAAATTTTGCTGAACAATCTTTTCAATCTTCGCAGCAGAATCTCGTGCTTGCGAACTCGAGTACGGGACTGTTTTTCACACGAAAGAAAGAGAGGAAGGGGACTACTCGACGGACTCTCCCAGCTTCGTCTGTTGGTAATATGTTGGAAGAGAAAGGTTCTTGAGCAAGGAAGAGGTAATATCATCAACTCTTCTTGATGCAAGTCTTTTTGCTTTCAAAGCTCCTGTTGTAATCTCATCTCATCTTTTCCTCTGTCCCTTCGGCATCCTTATCATTATCATCATCGAACCAGTGGTTACGACGACGTTGCATTTGGTCGATCGCGGCCGGTTGAAGCTCTGGTATCTTCATTCTAGTCTGTAGTACAGCGATCGAACAAATCCTTTTTAGTACTGGTCGAAGTTTAGTCAACAAGGTTTCGTCAAAAGTGGAAATCCAGTCCCGGCCTGAGAGTCCTCCCTCCTTGAGGGCAGAATCGGCAACAGAAGCAACTATATTACATTAATGTTTTATACTCTTCTTTCTAATTTATCTACTGCACACGGATTTCCATTCCACTGTACTCCTTTGGTGTAATTTCCCCTCATCCTTTCACTGATCTTGTAAGTTTCTTGCTCCGGGTGGTGTAACAGATTACGATCTCAATTGCAAAAGAGGTGGCGACAATCAATTTCGTCTTGCAGTTGAAATATGGTCTTTGATTAAACCACATGAAATCCCTGGTGTTTGTTTGTCCAACATGCACCAACAATTGTCTTTCGCATTCAGTGAAATTGAATGGGAAATCACATGAGGATCGTGCTTGTCGGATAGTGTGGGTTGTATAATTGATTACCAGAGCAAGAGTAATTTATGTGAGGTCATATAAGCCATGGCACAGCATCAGGCATCAGAAGACCATATTGGATGCGCATCTGATACCTATTAAACCTATCTCCCAGATCAGAATAACAGTGGAAAATGGCATATGATCTTGTGACCTAAGTTGGATTTGTTTTAGAGAGCTTATATTGGAGAAGCAACAGTAGGATTTAGTCATAAGAAAGTTATGGAAACTGCAAACTCTGTTTGAAATTGTTGTTGAAATCAGTTCATGTGTGGTGAGAGTGTAGATGAATTGGGTGTTGGGCAGGATGATGGCAACAGTTCACGATGGTCGTATCTTTACAGGCCTCAATGGAGAGTGGAAATTCCAATGTGTGTGGTGTAGACAGCCTTTAGGAAATTTTATTTCGTTTACCAGCCAAATAGCTTTTTGTACTGCAAAACACTTCTATTTTTGTCTTGCTTGGGCCAAACTGATGAAGTTGCTGAGACACTGTTTTAACAATCAATTGAGTTTCTTATTGGGTAACCCACTTCATTTATCAGCCATACAACATTCATATGTACAATAGTAGACTTGTATCCCTCTGAAAAAATGCTCCAATGTTGAGGATCTATGAGATTTTCATGTGATTTTCACCTGTATCATGTGTTGCCGTTGATGCTGAAGTTGTGTTGAAGGCAACAAATGTGGATGGAGTTTACAATAGTGATCCAAGAAAGAATGAAAATGCTGCACTGCTCAATCATGTCTGATGTCAAGAAGTTGCACTGAAGAACCTCTTAGTCATGGACATCACTGCCATTACTCTCTGCCAAGAAAATCAAAATCCTGGTAAGAAAGATCTGACTTCACTAATAAGCTGTTTGAGTTCTTCCATAAGTCTAATGAAGAACTCTTATGTTTTTGCACATGTTCTTTTTAGTGATGGTGGAAAGACTGATAAGTGATTAAGCGCTATCAGAGATTGAAGATGTCGATTGCAGTATACTTGCATGTGTATTTTGACATTCTTTTGGTTGTGCAGTTGTGGGTGTTCAATCTATATAAGCCAGGCAATATTTCCAAGGCACTTAGTGGGCAGTGGATCAGAACTCCGATCAGTGATGCAGGTCTGAACTCTGAACCCAACAAACTGAATTCCCAAAAATGGGCTTCCCATTTCAACCATTAGTTTGCTTATCCCTAAACAAACATTTAGGGTAACCAGCTCAAGTTGATCCAATCCATTTGTACCGTTTTGTCTTCCTTCTCAGGACCTGATGGGTGCATACTAGGCACTCGTGACAATACTGGATCTTTCTGAGTGTCACGATCTTTGAATCTGTATATTCAGGTCAGTCTCTGCACTAACCAAAACCAGTGCTTTCAAGTGGAGCAAGTAACTTTCTATCCACTAGTCTGCTTGGACAAAGTTTCATGTTTTATCTGTTTGTCAGGAGCTTCCTATTGAGAAATCATGCCCAGCACAGGTCTAGTGGACAAGAATAGCCCATTTACGCTCACTTAATATGCAGCATTTTACCAGGCTCAACATTTGGTTTTTATTGCCTTTATTAACACTGGTATTAACACCAATTGACACACTGAATCAACTCAAGTGCAACAACAACCAGCACAAACACCATAGTATCTTTACCATTCCAGCATCTTCCAGAACTTTCAACACTGTGAGCGACTGATTTTGAGGAGAAATGGCATTTATTGAATATAAGTTAATTACTGCTGCAATAGTAAAGGTACTCCAGGAGATAGTTGGCAGTAATTGTTTGGTTTTCTTGATTGTAAGCATTGAGTGCAAGATGTGCACATGGGTGCCCTGTATATATGTTCATTAAACTGCAGGAAGAAAAGACCTTTGGAAGCAGATTTCCAGTCAGATAATGCACATTATAACCCAGGACAGAGATCAAGGAAAGACCTGACTGTACAGAGAGATAGTCTAAGAATTTATTTGCCTTTGGCCTACATTAGTTAATGGTGGTGCAGACTGATGCTCTCTCCACAAGAAAACAAAAGGGTTTGAACTTTGCACAGTTCGTTTGCCTCTTGGTAGTCAGCAAAAGGAAGTGCTCTGTTGTACAAGGCATCTTGTTGCAAGATCCTCTGCAAACATTGGAAAAAAATTCCATAGAGTATTAAGCGCTGGGAGTAGGGCATTTATACCTAGGACCCAGGGCCATAAATGCCTTGCTCCCAAGGCTTTACCTTGCAAAAAAATTCCATTACACAATCGGTTAAGTAATGAATTACTATTCCATTACTCCTTATACTATAAGCTTGTGAAAATATATGATGCAAGGTCTAGGAATAGTGCAAAGGGATGAAAAACAAACCTTATAAAACCAATTTGAGCTCTGCATTGCTACGCACTATCAATGACCATCAACTTTCTTTCTTATAATGTTTTCATATGGTTTTCAATAATTCATCATTATTTATATCACTACTAAATTTAATTTAAATTAATATAAGTTTTATTAACATGAAAAAGATACATTTTAATATTTTTTTTCATATTCATGTTGGTGGATAGGAAAAAAGAATGAGATAGTTATAAAATGGAGGCAGTTATTAGAAAAGGTGGGAAATAGTTATTAAGAAAATTAATAGGAAAAGGAAGTAATTATAAGAAAGAAATGAAATAATTAAGCTTGAAAATGAGATAATTATTTCTGAAATTGTCTTTGGAATGGTCCATGGATAACCATATGAAGGATTCCAAAAAAATCTCTTGTATACTAATTTTGATTACTCATCATTGGAATTATATTGTTAAAATGAGAGCCTTGAATTGATTTGAGCAGTTAACTTTAGTAAACTAACACTTAAATATTGTAGACTTGTTTGTAGATGCAAAGAAAAAAAATATGGCCAATGAGATTATTCATTTTGGTGCCTTGAATTGTTTTGAATGGTTGCCTTAGTGAACTACTACTTACATGTTGTTCCATGCAAATTCCAAGGAGTTTTTAACACGAATTTGAAGTTTTTGCACATCAGTTTCTGATTTAGCTCAAACTGGTCCTCATGTTTATGAGGTAGGGTTTTGGCACATTACTTGTGTTTTGCGGTTTTTTAAATTGATGACTCTTAATGGGATTGAAAGGTAAATCATCAATTTAAAATTGATTACACTCTAAAATAGGCCTTGGAAGAGCACATTATCACCCAATGGAATGTTGGCTCACCTGGTTGGGCTTGTTGTGTTCGTTAGGGGGATGGGCCTAGTACCATCATACTTAAATCCAAGCTAATCTTAGTGGCTAGATCATTACATTCACATTCTGCATATATCCTGTTGCATATAATGCTAAAAAAATGTGGACTAGCTTGGAAGGATTTAGTGGCTAGATCATTACATTCATGTCACGACTATGTCCCATTGGATATGATGCTAAAAGAATGTGGATTAGCTTGGAAGGCTTTAGTGGCTAGATCATTACATTCACATCACGACTATGTCCCATTGGATATGATGCTAAAAGAATGTGGATTAGCTTGGAAGGCTTTAGTGGCTAGATCATTACATTCACATCACGACTATGTCCCATTGGATGTGCAAAAAACTAGTGTTGGGTGGTTATCAGAAATGGAGCTGGATACCCAAAAGTTCTTAAGGTGATTCTCAATTATATATCACCCTGGTTCTCAAAAAATCAAGTACCCAGTTCTGATATTTGACCACGGTTCTAAAACATTTGAAGAGCTGATTTTAAGATATGACCACAAGCTTCATAAATTCAAAAAAACTTGTCAAATGTATTTTTATAAAAGTGATGGTTCTTTGCTGCTTATTTAAAAGTTCATAACCAGAACTGAACTGAAACTAAAATCAAGTTTTTTTATTGAAGAAAAAGGACTAGAACTGGGGACTAACCAGCAGTTAACGACCAGTTTTGGTCCAGGACACCTAGAACTGGGTCTGATATTTAGAACCAGACTGGAACCATTTTTTTCTTGGGTTATGGGGGGGAGGTGAGAACTGAACCCAGAGCAAATTCTAGGTTACTTTTCCTTGGTTGAACCACAACTGATTTAAATTTTGTTATAAACAGAAATGGGAGGTTTTTCCCAAACATCAAGAACCACCCAACACTGGTTCACTTCAAACTATAAAGAAAAGAAGAGGAAGAATCCAAGGTGCTGGAGAGATAAAAGGAGACCCATGGGTTAGCACCTTGGGTTAGCACACAAAGCACAAGGGATAAGTCCCTTGTTGTTTGGTGTCATCAGATATAGTCTTTCAACCCACACATGTGAGTGAAGATAGAGAGGACATTCCCAAGATTCAACTTCCTCCATGATTAGAGTAGAGGCTTTAGTTTCTTGGAGACTTTTCAAAATGGTTTTAGATCCTTCTTCATTTTTTTTGGCATGATTGCATCACGCATAGGGCATTTGCATATGTAAGAGAGTGTGCGGGAATGGTGTGTGCAAGAGTTTTAAGCATATCAATGGTCCAATTCAATGAAACCATGAGAGTTTTTTGTCTTCTTCACCTATCAACAAATGTCGACCTCCCCCCTTTGTCAATGATTCCAATCCAAAGACAAATGTGATTTAGATCGAGAGGCATTTATTTTTGTTTTGGCATGTTCACTACATTTTTCATCTAATGATCCTTTAGGTATGGTGTATGAGTTTTTATGTAAGATTGTTTTATCCCATATGACTTTGTGAGTGCCTTTGATTTTTGAGGTATGTGGGCACATTGCTTATGGTCATGTTCCCCCATTTGTATTGTGTTTTCTTTTGGTATTACAACTACTAGTTTTGTAAAAGTAAATTGACAACATTCGACCTATTGTGATTGGAAAGGTGACCTATCGATTGGTCACTTGCACATTTGCCATTTAGATGAAGGATACATTTGTGAAACATTTTAATCTTCACCAATTTAGTGTGACAACACAAGGTGGGTGTGAAATGGTGGTCTATGAGGTTCACGTTATGTTGCATTTGCATCCAAATTGGGTGGTATTACAAATGGACATTTATAATGCTTTCAATTTTGTATCATGAACAATCATTTTTCAAGAGTTATGATTTTTATTGATACCTTGAATATGTTTTCCCCATTTGTTTAACAATTTTATGCAAGCCCATCCCCATTACATTTCTTGTAGGCTTTTCAACATAGGGATTTCATAGTTGTTTTTTTCAAGTTTAGTACACGACAAGGGGATCCTTTGGGTGAAACATTATTCAATTTAGCACATTTTTGTGTTTTTCACCCTATTACATTAGCTTGCCCTACTTGTGATTTTTTCTTACTTGTCAATGATATGCATATTGTTGGTCCTATCTCAAATGCAATACTCACATTTTTATGGTTATAGTCAAAGTTTGTAACATTAAGACTTTCCATTCAATTAGCAAAATGTGTAGTTTGGTGTCCACAAATATTAGACCTATCCATTTCACTTCTTCCATGTTTTTTTATACCCAACACAAGTTTTTATATTCTAAATGCACCAATCGGTTTTATGCCATTTGTGAAGTCCTTCGTTGCATAGGCATTTTAAGAGGACTTCAACACCATAGCTAGCCTCCTATGTTTGTAGATCCACATGTAACCTATGCAATGCTTTTGTTTTGATATGCCCAATGACCATGCTATTTACTATTTATCATTTTCTCATTTATAGGTATCTTGTAACATTATGCCAAGTTTGATTCACATACCATGGTTACGTTGGAAAAGTTATTGGGTTGGGATCTTTTGGCATAACAATGGTTCATTTGGCTTGTTGATAAATCATTTTACCTGCTTCTTGAGGGAGGTGCTTGACCTTCCTTTAGTGGTTCAACTTGTTGCCCTCGCCTCCTTGGGATGTTGGGCTTTGATCATTCTTGATCATTTGTTTATAACAAGATGGTCATTTTATTATTCTTGATGTCATGGCACATATGTAAACAAACATTTTTCCCTTCTTGTTGACACTACAAGATACCCAAACATTTTTATTTCAAATTGTCCATTTTCACGTCCCCCCTTTTTAGAATCTTGTGGTATAGTCATATCCTCACTAACATGTTTCTTTGACAAATTGACTACATGAATAAGATTTTTTAGTTGATGTTCCCTATGATGCCACATGAGCATGTTTCCAATCTTGTGCAAGTCCCATAGTGGCCATTTGGTGAATACTTCGTTCTACTACACTTGCATTTTGTTTGTCTTCAATTCACATCCTTATAGTGTTACATACATGCTTTGGCATGCCACATCCTATAGTTGCACATCTTTCACATTGTTAGTGTGAACATACCATTGATGATTTGGGTATTCATTTGCTTCAATGCCCATGTAGGAATTAGTGTATTACATCCTATGATACCTTCTAAAACATTATCGCAACTATTGTTTTGGAAAATGGAACACACATACGTCAAAGAAAGGTTTCCCACCTTTTCCCCTTCCACATGAAAAGATAAATTAATATGCTTATCACCAAAAATCATTCTCAAGTGTTAATGTCATTTTTAATCCAAATCGTCAGGATATGGTACAATGTGCACCATCCACAACAACACATGGAACGATAATCACCGCTCAAGAGAGGACATGATCATATGTGGAAAGCATAGTAGGAAATGATTTCATTCCATTTTCCATAAAAACTCATGGTTCTCTTCATTCTCATTTTGATTCATTTTTTATTTTTTGTGTTTAGGCCACTATAGTTCATCATTGGTAGTCTTTTTAAATTCCCCTTATGTTTATTTCTTACTATTGACAACATGTGTCCATAGTTTTTAGCATGCATAGGCCATTGCAATTATTCCTTGTGTTGCCACGTTTGACGAACATTTTTCATTTCTTTTGCACATCATAACAAGTGCACCTCTGTCACTAACTAATTTTTGGCAAAAGACGTCGGTTTTAGTTTATAATAATCTATTTATTAATGTATTAATGGTGGCCTTTTAAATTTACAATCCTTTATTTAATAGTGTATTTATAGTGTCCATGATTTGTGTCCTCATGATTTTATTGACCTTGTACTTCTTGTGGATGGGTCCCCATCCTTGGTTTTTTATTTATGGGGCTATTCTTCTTCATTTATGGAGATTAATCAACAAGAACAAGCTTAGTTAATGCCATAATCACCAATTACCCAACTTGATTTTTAGTTCAATCAATCCCACCTAATCAAATGGGTGATGGGAGAAAATCATTTGCTAAAAATGTAATTTCATTTGCACCTCATCACACAATTATAACTTTGTTTCCTTGGTTGAATTTAATTCTAACCTTGTCATCACAAATTATTAGGTTTTGACATTTGTCCTTGTATTTTAAAGTGCATGAGGGTGAAAACACACTAAAGGTGAGCCACTTTTGTTAAAAAAAGGTGATGTATAACAAGTATTATAGTACACAATAAGCTAAAATCTTGATGGCATCCTTTGGTTATCCTAAACACAAGTAAAAAACTTTAAAAATTTCCACAACATTTTTGAGTTCAAAGTTCATTTTGAGTCAAAATTAATTTTGATCCAATGATTAGATGAGGAGGATTGGATAAAATTAATATACATAGAGTGTATATTACAGAGTGTATAATTTATAGTTTTTCAATGACCATAGGGCTTCGTGTTTATGATTCATGAAACATTACCAAACAAAAGAAAATTGAAAAAATAACACAATGACCATTTATAAAATCTCCTCCTTTTTATATGGTTGTGGTTTTTTCTTTAAAAAAAATATTATTATGCATTCATTACTAAACAAATGCAAAAAAACACATTTTTTGAATGAAATTTCATCCAAAAACTTTAAATTTTTAAATTGTCCTAGATTTAATTTATGTATATCAATATCATACACCATAAAAAAATTCACCCAAAAATTCCATCCACAACCTTAGTTTTGAAGTATATATATTTAAATTTCAAACTTTGTGACAAATATTAATTTGTCATGAATATACTCCAAACATTCAAAATTTTCAATGTTTGTTGATTTTTTCAAAATAATTGATTATATGAAATCTAAAGCTAACCAAATATACTTAAAACAAACCAAAATACTCCAAGATGTGATGTCCATACATTACCAAAACATTTAATTGCAAAAAGATTATACGTGTGATTACAATTTTGGGGGGGCTTACTGTGCTTCCACCCATGAGCAAATCTTGTTGGATATTGGGGTGGACAATTAACACGTTTGGAGGATGAGGTTTTTGTGGATGTTAACAATTGGACCTTATTGTTAAGGACTAGACAAAGACACAACTTGGAGAAGACTAAAAAACTTAACAACCAAAAAATTTGACAATGAACAAAAACTAGATGGTTTTATTGTTTGAACAAAACATGATACAAACTAAACATGAAATGAATTAAAAATACAAAGGTAATAACTTACATTAGCAACATTAAGGGGTGGTGCCCTTTGGACCTTTTTTATATTATTCAATGGAAGCTTTTAAAAAGTCATTAGCTTTTTAAATTTTTTTGCAAACTATGTTTTTAATAAGTTTATATTATCTAAACTTCTAGAAACTTCTATCAATCACATTTTAAAAAAGTTCCACGAATTATTATTTTACAAGAATTCACATCTTTTAAAAATTTCTAAACATTATGTTAATTTTATATCTTTTAAAAAAAATTAAGCATATTTTTCATGGATCTTTTAGAATTTTTTTTGAAAATTTCAAATTAATTCCTCAAGGATCTTTCTAAAAATTTCCAAACATATTTTGTATGGATCTTTTTGGAAACTTTTGAAAACCTTCGAGTTTATTCCTTACTGGTCTTTTTGAAAACTTTTAAGAATATTTTAAAAAGATTTTGTGAATCTTCTAAAAGTTTCCCTTGTAATTTATTGTCCATGACATTTGAGCTACCCCCTAACCTATGCATTGCCACATGCAAAAAAGTCATTCAATGTCAAACAACATTTCCAATGAATAGGGGATATATGTTTCACATAACAAGTGTAATCAACATGACTTATTCCCAAGAATTAAAAAGCCAAAATTGTGTTGATGACAATAATTGAATGCATGAAACTAAAGGGATTATGAAAGTGGTGGGTGTTGGAGGAAAAAAAATTAAATGGCCCAATTCCTAACCCAATGATGTACAATGTAAAAGGATCCCAATGAACTTCATGTAATCCTTAATTTAAGTGGAAAAGCCACATTTCCAAGGACCCAATAGAATCCCAATCAACAACAAAAATGTTTAAAAAACAACTTATAACTTTATTGGGGGTAATTTGAAAGTTCTAGCTCTTTTTAAAGTTATGGCAATTCATTGATTTACATGTGGATCCTAGGTTTTAAGATACACGCATTATTGTAATTGTAAAGATGATAGATGATTTATTATCCTAATTTCAACAATACAAAAAAAATGAAATAGGAAGAAATATGCTTGGGGTAGTTTGATACATTTATTACAACTATTTAAACATTTTGGGAAGTATGAAAATCATGCAACAAAATTGTGAATACACAAAAAGAAGAAGAAAAATGCCTTTAGGTTCAAACCAATGCACACCACTCACTTTTATTCTCAAACTTCACACACACTACATCATTATACATCCTGAACTACTTTGCTATAGACATTCCAAGGTTTACTACTGCTGCTTTCCTTACCATTCGCACACACACATACAGTACACATACTTCATAAACCTATTCATTTTTCCCCCCTTTGCACTCCCTACTGTTTTCCTCAAATAACCAACCATCACTGTGTAATAAATTGTGGTTAACACTAGGCTAGATCCCAAATTAACTCCCAATTTCCCTTTCCTATTCTATTTTTTAAACTACTTTAGTAGTTCCTCCCAAATCGAGGGAGGTTAAATAAAACCAACTTTATTACCCCAAGTAATTTTTAGCTACATGTTATTACAATAATTCTTAACTACTATCTAGCCTTAACAATAAGGAATAATGTTAGGCAATGCAAACCCACAATAAACATTTTGATGATTCAATAAATATATTAAAAAGAAATAGGTTTCAAAGAACTAATGTTTACGTTTTGGTTAAAAGCCAAAGGATTGATCAAATAGGTTGAAAATGGGTACAACCATGAAGCAAATGAAAATGGAGCTAGAAAGGGAAGATCACATTTTCCTACATGAAAAATGGAATAATTTAATCAAATACTCATGTTGTTTCATGGAAAAAATAAATTTGTAGTTTTGGTTTACTAACATTCTTAATGGAGATATAGGATATTTGAATGATTATGTGCTTAATGATCCTAAGGAGAGTTTTGTTTTATGGAATGAGATCTTTCACAACCTACCATGAGATTATAGGTGATGTTTCCATGGAGATTTCAACATGGTGGACCTTTATGTTGATAAATCCTTTACATGTAATAAGTTTTTTCTAAATTACAAATGGGTGTTATGAACAAAGGTGTTAAGGGGTGAAATTGCAGCCCTCAATCATTATCATCAATTACAAGGTAAGACCAAAGGGACAAGGTTGACACCTTATCACTCGATAATTTTTTTATTTTATTGTCTCTACTTAACTTTATTACAATTATTCAAGTAGAAAGTAAGAAGTCATACAAAGATGAATGAGGAAAGTAAAGGTCTATTGTCCAAAAATAGAGCTACCTTTTTGTAAGTAGTTTAATCCAAGGGGTATGGATAAAAAGTAAAGAAAAGTAACATGAGAAATGATCAAAACCTGAGAATAATTACTTTCCCTTGCTTTGGAACACCTTCAACACCCCCGGATGTTGCCAAGTGGGGTCTACAAACCTTCTACCACTATTGTCCCTCCTCTCCCATGCTTGAAGGTCTTTTAATGGTTCTGCTTGCTGTTTGCAACACCTCAAGAGGTCCCCCTTTTACTCTCTATTGACTACAACCTTCCTTCATAGCACATGTCTACCGCCTACAACAATACCTTTTAGTTTGCAAGTAGCTATTTACTAGTCTTTCCCCCCCTACTTTCCACCATCAAAAATTGGTTGTTACTCTCATGTGACAACTAGTAACTTAATGTTCCAAAGGCTACCAAGTGGTATGTCTTGTTATTCTCTATCCTAAAAGAAACACAGAAATACCATCTCAAAACGTGCAACATCCTACTTGTACAATATCAATTACTTTATTTTCCACACTTTCTAATAGAATATAAATACAACACAAGAGGTTTAAGTCTTTCAACCATCTTCCATTAAAATCACACACCAAGTACATACACATTTTTCCATTCCTCACACACCTTTCCATGAAAGTCCTTCATTCCAACGTCCCACTATAAAAGTGTTGAATCCTTTAGAAATCTCCTAACATTTCCTTTAATCCTTCTTCCCCACAAACCACACAAGGCCCACATTGACCCCTAGAAAATAAGGCCCTTATCCTAATCCCTTCTTAGAAATCTCCTAAATGGTTGGGTGGATTACCCCCAAACCACTCACTAACTTAGGTTACCTAATCCCATTGGTTAGCTTCACCCTTTGGGTAAAGGATGGTAAGTTTATCACTAGTAACTATTAGTTACTAAGAGGCTCATGGAACTAACTAGTCTAGAAATTTAAACTCCTTAACATTATTCCCCCTCTTTTCTAGATTATGTCCACCTTTATTGTGTGGGTTGAGAATCTAAATATGCATTACCTCCTACTATCATGGATGGAAAGATTTTTTTGCTCAAATCCATGAAAGACCAAAATCTTTTACTATTACCCAAGTAGGATAGTTCTTTATCCACACACCTTGAAGAATTCAATCAAGTCTACTCTAATTTCTACTAGGACTTATATGATTTAAAAGAGGAATCTCAAGGGGACAAGGCATTAAAGAAAAAGATTTTGAATTTTTTATCTTAAAAGTTCTAGAGTCCTATGAATGACAAATTCACAACCCCAATCACAAAAGATGAATTCACGTGAGTGGCCAAGAGAATGGTATGAAACAAGGCACCAATTCACAACAAGGTTGTCATGAATTTTTTCACAATGTATTGGGAAGTAACAAGAGATAATTATTTTAACAAGATCCAAACATTAATATAAAGAGGGTCACTTCCCAACGACACCATCTTATTACCTTGATACATAAGGTAAGGGAGGTGGATGATTTATTTGATTGGAGACCTATAACCTTGCTTAATGTGATTATAAGATATATGCAAAAACACTTGAATATGTATTTCAACTAATTTTGATGGAAATCATTCATTTAGGTCAAATTGTTTTCTTATTTCTTCATTATATATTGGAAAATGTTTTCCTTTTATAGGAATCATTGGATTCAAATGTTCCAACAAATGAAACAAAATGTTGTGTTACTCTAAAAATAGTCAAAACACTTGTAGATTGTAATGAAAATATATACTTGCATTTTATATATATATATAATGAAATTATCCTTATTTTTCAACTATATTTGTCTACCCAAGAAGTTAAAATATCATGAATTTGAAATCATTTCAATATGTCATTAGAATATTTTTTATACACAAAAACATTTGTTGACACAATATTTTTTAACATGTTTAAAATTGAATGTGTTTTAAATTATTCAAACTTTCGTCAAATGCTTTCAAATTTATTGTGAGCTTCAACACATTTCACAAGAAAGGTCACATGTGTTGATCATTTAAGGTGTACATTACTGAATCATATATTGGATGTTGTTAATTATGATTTTAGACGTAATTAATGATTATAACATTTCAAACTTTGTAATAATGGTTAAAAACAAAGTTGTACATTTGATTATAATGTAAGGCTTGATGCTCAAAAGAATTATTATCATTATGATATGGGTCATATTTTTTCTCAATATTAATATCAAATCAAAAAATATATATTTTAAAAAAATGTGATTGTGGAGAGATATAAACTAAGACTTGTAGGAATTGTGAACTATTCAAAGATGGTGGTGAGCTTAGAAACCAAATGGGGAAATTTTTTGGAGAGAAGGGAATCTATGTGTAGAGTTAAAGAGTGGGTTGTGTTGTTTGATGGAGAAGATGAAAAATCTTTTGTTTTCTAAGCATGTGACGAGTTTTGCTTACAATATACCAAGATTGAGAATTTAACAATTATACCAAATATCCCATTTTTCATAGTTGGAAGCCATTTAAAGAGGCTTATGGAGGTGACTAATGTGGATCTTTAGACCATAATTTTCATAGGGCATAGGTGACCAATCCAAGTTGTCAAAGTCATTAAAGGGGTTTAAATTTTGAATATATTACAATGCAAATGAGGAGAAAGTTGGTCAAGGCACAAGACAACTTGTTGAAACCCATTGCACAAAAGTGGCAAGATGTTCTCCCAAGAACATTTCTACTTGATTGGAAAAAAGTTTGGACATCATGAAGGTCTAATAAAGAAAGTGGGTTCATATGGTCCTTATATCCCAAGGCCATTGTTGTTAACACATGGAGGGCTACGATTAACTAATTCATTGATACTACAATGTTGTGATTTACACATTGAAAAACCTCTTCCTCACAATTTTGTTGAGTGTAGTCAAGCAAGACATGCATAGTAACCATTATGAATAGGCTAGGATGTATCCCCCCCTTTTTTTTTGTTGTCCTTGGATGGGATTATCTATAGGTTGATACCTTTTTGGTGAGGACCTACCTAAGAAATTTAAGCAATTTAGAAATGTTTGGTGATGCTTGAAGAGTCTTTTGCTTTGGACTATTTGGATAGATCATAACAACTAAGTCTTCAAGCTCCAAGTTAATTATTGATTACCATCAAAGTACTGAAAAACCATCAAGTTAAATATTTAATCTAACAAGGTAGAATTGAGTATGCTAGGTTAAAGAGGAGTTTCTTTTTGAGTTTGATTCCTAGTGGGAAGCTCCTTTGCTTTTTCTTCCCTGAGGGTCTTAAATAATAAAATGGTGCTACAAGGTACCTAAGTTGTGTGTCATTAGGTGGTAAAGTTCCTCCAGCTTTGGGTCTCATTCCCATGGGTCCATTCTTTGGGTTGTGTTTCTATAACAAAACCTTGCAAATTTTTTAAAAAAAGGGGTGTGTCATACTGTGGCCTTGCCATTTACATTAAAAATATCTTAAGACCAAAAAAAATAATTATAGAAATCCAAATATTTCACCATCCAAAAAATATAATCTTCAAAAAAGTCCTTTAAAAGAAACCAAAATCCTTCAAGATATTATTATAACTCTATAATTAATATCTCAAGTTTCAACACAAGCCAAAAATATCATCTTTCAAAAATCCTTGTATAAAAATAGACCTACTACCCAGGGGCAAAAATCCATTAAGCTACTATACTCTATAATGATTTTGAACACAATATCCTTGCCTTGGTAGACAAGCCATCATATCTTTTGATTTGAAAAATGTACAAAGATATTAGGAAAAAAAAGAGGAAGAATTGAAAAGGTCGTCAAGTTAGCACACTTTCCCTTTTGGGACTGAGGCTTGTTTCCTTTTTTTGTATTCCTTTGTACATTTTTTGAATCCGTGGTGTGTTAATGAATAATTTTTTTGCATGGTTTTGATGATAAAAAACCCTTCTAAACTAGACATATGTTTGGTTTTCATACCAAGCCCAACCTAATTTGGGACCAAAACCGTGTCCAATTTGGGATGGGAGATAGGAAACCTCCTCACCGTCCACCCACCCATCCATCCATCCATCCCTACCCACATGGGCCTGGGAAAGGATGATCTGACGGCTGGATGTCCACGTAGCATCAGGTTGAGATGAACCAATAAGGGATGGATAATAAGGAAAGGATGAATTCCCTATTGAAGAAAATATCCACTTGTGTGAGGTGGAAAGTGGCAGCCTCGTCATGGAAGTGCAAATTTGGAGGGGGGGACACAATTTCTTTACAATTTTGATTTGGGACTTTGTGGTGGGGGCATATGGAACAAGGGGTGTGTCACAATGTGGCCTTGCCATTTACATTAAAAAGTATCTTAAGGCAAAAAGAAGAATTATGGAAACTCAAATATTTCACCATAGCAAAAACTATAATCTTCAAAAAAATCCTCTAAAAGAAACCAAAAATCCTTCAAGATATTATTAATAATAACTCTATATAATAACTAATCTCAAGTTTCAACACAAGCCAAAAATATCATGATTCAAAAAATCCTCATATTAAAAAAAAAAAAGACCTATTATTATTGTCTAGGGACAATAATAATAATCCCTTAAGCTACTATAACTCTATAATGAATCTAAACACAATATCCTTCTTGCCCTTGGTAGGTCACACATTAACACATGCAATGTTTTGTTAACTTTGGCCACATCTAGAAAAATCTATGCTTGATGACACATTGTGTGTGTGTGTGGGCATGTGTGTGCGCACACACACGCGCCCCCCAACCCCATGTGGTGTTGTTTACATGGGATATTTCTTCGAGAGACAACATCTTTTCATGTTGTCAACTCTCCTCACAAAAACAACAACATGCCACCCAAAAGGTCTAGATATACGTATTATATGCAATAATTTTGTTGGCCTTGCCTATGAACGGAAGGATATTGTGTTTATTAGATTCATTATAGAGTATAGTAGTAGCTCAAGGGATTTTGGCCCCTTGGTAAATAATAATAATAGGTCAATTTTTTTTAAATATGAGGAATTTTGGAAGATGATATTTTGGAAGATGATATTTTGGAAGATTGTGTCGAAACTTGAGATTAGTTATAAGAGTTATAATAATATCTTGAAGGATTTTGGCTTTTTTTTTAAAGAGGATTTTTTTGAAGATACTATTTTTGCATAGCTAAACATTAAATATTTTCTGTGGTACTCACATGTTCTGCTGTTAGTAGAGTTGTTTTGAACCCATGATCTCTCAACAAAAGGTTAAAATCCTTACCAGTAGCTTTACTTCCCAAAAAGAGAGTTTTTGTTGTTTTCTATCTATCATATAATTAATTAAGCCTGCAAGGAAGATGTATCACAAACTATGACCTATATTATATATTTTACACATCCACCCTTGTCCATTAACTATGTGTACAATGTGGACAAATCCATATGCAAACAAAAACAAATCATATGAATTTGTCAAAGGATTTGGAACTAGTGCCAAAGGGATAAGCATCCTATAGAAGTGAGAAAAAGTGAGTTAGTTCATGTGGGAATGGAATGTGAGTAAAGCTTCAAGTATAATTAAAAATGGATTTTGAGTGATGGCACCCCCC
>Ga0116229_10002968_pt1 | contig 27787 bp, 13 predicted proteins | sample S1TSphgellanicum_3_FD_87313 | JGI IMG/M metagenome (GOLD analysis project Ga0116229, IMG submission 87313) | Host-associated microbial communities from peat moss isolated from Minnesota, USA - S1T2_Fc - Sphagnum magellanicum MG | ecosystem: Host-associated > Plants > Peat moss > Unclassified...
AAAATGAAACGATGGGTGTGGGGGGGGGAGAGAGGGGGAATCAGAGACAAGCGGGAGGGGGGTGGGGGGGGGGGGGGGGGGGGGGGGTGGAGATGTTCTTGGGACATCCCTAGGTCCCAAAAAGGGCATCCATGGTAATTTCTCACTTGAGTTGCAAAATTTTGGTTTGAGGACATTTTGTTTTGGTTCGGGGATGACATGGCATAATGGGGAGATGTTGAAAGATCTTGGGCAACAACAAGATGATGGTGAGGTATGACAAAGGATGATGAAAGATGATGAAGGATAACGAGGAACATGGAGGGATGGTGAAGGACAACTGGGGCACGTCAAGGGACTTTGGGAATGATGAAGGGGTATTGAAGAATGCTACGGTTGTTGAAGTATGCCAAGAACAATGAAAAACAACAAGACAAATTGTAATGTAATTTTTTGACATTGTCGAAGCACATCAATGTGACCTTGCCATCAAATCAATGTTTGCATGTCGTCCCCAAACCTACATGTGTTTCTTATGTTGCTTCTCAAACTTCTCAAACTTAAGCAATTGTTTAATGAACACAACAAGAGATGACATTTTTGAAATTGAAGGTTTGAAGAATGATGGGCCTTTAAAGCTTTCACTCATAATTTTTTTCCTTTTTTTCCTTGCATCTTTTGTGTGTGGATCGAAAAAATTCTTTATTTGTTGGACTATTCATTCCATTTATAAGATTACAACATGTGCACATTTGGTGGGCTATTGTCCATTTTTGGTGTTATTTTTTAAATCATTTTCATTATTTCCCTTGTACTCTAAAGGTTGGATTTACTTTAAGGATTTTGACATTTGCAATTTGAGCCTTGAAACTAAAATACACAATGCTGGAACAAAAAAAAAACACAATGTCCAATTGAACCTAAACATCAAATGATCGAGCATTAACATCCTTTTAACACATGTAACATGAATTGGTGAATTTTTTTGCCACAAAAAGATATATTCATCTAACATTGATTATTTGTCTATGTAAAAAAAATGTTGGTTCAATGAGTGGTGGAGGGGGTGGAAACCTATGCAAATGATTGGATGGTCATGCATCATGCATCATGGCAAGGAACAATATTTGAAGAGTACAATATGTGGCTAATGGAAAATTCCAATAACACTTTAATTCACATGTTGTGAGTGCGTTTAGTGCATAAAAACCCACCACCCATTATTAAACAAGTTCAAGAAGGTGAATTGTAAATTAATGAATACACACAATTACATGAAGATGTGCAATGATGGACATTAGAAACCAATCAAATAATGGAATGAAAAAAAAATGGACCGAATGGACAAATCCATGGACAACCCACATTCCATATATGCATTCTTGGGAATGAAACATTTGTTGTCATCATCCATCCTAGTGCCAAGATTGTGGGTGAAAGATCATTTGCAATGGCGTGCAAGTGTTGCATTAAAGGTGCCGCTAATTTATGTTCCAATGTATAATATGTGTGCAAGGAGCCCAAAGGTGAATATGAGGCTAATGTGATATCACAAAACAATGAAACCATGGTTTCAAACATTAATCACCTTGGAACAGTCAAGATTTGGGGATCTTACACTCCCATTTATGGTAACATTGAAAAGTCATTTTCTTTCATGCCCTGTTGGAACCTAGGTTGTTTGCAAAAGATGATATAACTAAATAAGATTTTTTTTTGAGGATTGACAAATGATGAGTTTGTGATCCAAGGCCAAAAAAGGGAAATTGCACCTCATGAATTAAAGGTCCTTTGGTTGTATCAACAACATCGAACACCTTTGGCGTGGGCCTTCATTCAAACAATGAACATGTACATTTTGATTAAAAGCAAAGGGCTTAACTAACACATGTATTTGTTGACTAATCAATTTGACTATAGTGGTTTATTTAACTAAATATACATAGTCAAGTTGTACAACCTTAGTCAAAATGACCAATGGTCTTTAATTAAATTGAACTAAAAATCAAGATGGCCAATGATCTTTAATGATTAATGATATTTAATAAAAATGACCAATGGTTTTTAATCAAGTTGAACATTTAATCAAGATGGCCAATGATTTTTAGTCAAATATGACATGGTCTACTACCCTATGTATTTACCTCCTACCTATTCATCCACTTATTTATTTAATTAATTACTTACCTAGCTATTACCCACCTACATATTATTTATCTACCTATCTACTTATATCTTTTCATTACTTACCAACCTACTTATACCTTCTCATTACTTACTTACCTATACTTATTTATGTTTTTCGTCTTCATACAACCTACTTACTTGTTTACCCACCTACTTACATATCCACCCACTTACTTACTTATTTTTAACCATTAGGTGTAACCACTATATTTAACCATTAGGTTTAATTTAAATTTAGTCATTATGTTTAGCCACTAAATTTGGCACTAGGTTTAGCTTAAATTGAACCATTAAATTTGGCTAATAGGTATAGCTTAAATTTAGTCCTTAAATATAATCATTAAATATAGCTTACGTTTAGCCACTATGTTTAACCACTAAAATTACCCCTTAGGTTTAACCATTATGTTTAGCTACTAGGTTTAACCTAAATTTAACCAAGTTTTAATCATTATATTTATCCATTAGATTTAGCAACTATGTTTAACCTATGTTTATTTACCACGTTTAACCAAGGTTTACTCATTATGTTTAACCATGAAATTTAATCATTAGGCTTATCAACTAGGCTTAACCACTATATTTAAACATTAGGTTTAGCCATTATGTTTAGCCATTAATTTAAATCACTAAATTTAATCATTGGGTTTAGCCATTATGTTTAACCATTATTTTAAGTCATTAAATTTAACCACTAAGTTTAACCATACTTTGAATCAATGAGTTTCACCACTAGGTTTAACCATTATTTTAAGTCAAGGAATTTAGCCATTAAGGTTAATCATTATTTTAAATCGGTAAATGCACACTACACTCACCCAAATAGGGCAAATGAAAGTCCATTTTTATAGTCCAAATCTAGTGATTTTTCCAAAAAAACATTTAAATGATGTTGTAATTCACATTTTTTTCCATTTTCAAGTTCATACCACCATACTTTAAATTATTATTTTTTAAAACCTTAAAAAATATCCTTGAAAAAATCAATTTAAATATCGAAATGCATTTTATGAATTTAAATTTTTCATTTGAAATTTTTAAAATTTTGAGAGACTTTTTCTTGCTTGAATTTTTCATTTTAAATGTTATGGTACTTCAATGTGTAATGGTAAAAAATTATAGGTTTAATTTGCAATTCCACTAGAAGAAAAAAGTCCATAATGATAATTTTTTTGGGGTAGCTTGGTTGTGACATTGGATGTATTATACTTTGTAAAGTCCACCTTGAATTGAACATTTATCCTTTTGGTAAATTTTTTTGAGGTTAAAAGATTAGAATGTAGGTTTCAATTTTTCATCTCATTTTGGCCAAGTTTTCCAAATAGATTTGAATACAATGTAACAATACTTGATTCACTTAGGAAAAACTACCATTGTGATTTTCAAAAAAATCCATTATAGTGTGTTTTTACCCAAATCACTAAGTTTAACCATTAGGTTTAACCATTGTTTTTAAATCATCAAATTTAGCCATTAGGTTTAGTCATTATTTTAAATCATTAAGTTTAACCATTCGATTTAGCCACTAAGTTTAACTATTATTTTAAATCTTTAATTTTAGCCATTAGTTTTCACCTAAATATAGCCATTATGTTTAATAATGTGAAATAAACATGTGAAATAAAAAACTTTATAAAAGTTGAACAATTTTGATGGTGTAGTCCATTAGTAAGGATTTGGTTTATCATTTCGAAGGTTTGGGATTTAGTTCCTTGTATTTATAACTTTTGCGCATGTTTAGAAGGTGAAAGTAGGTAAATTAAACTAAGGTAACTTGGTGAAATTAAGTTAGGTTAAATAAATTAAATTAAGTTGTGTAAGTTCAGCTAAGCTAACACCTACCTACTTAAATGCATTTTTTTTACCTACCTAAACCTATTTACTACCTACCTACCTACTACCTATTAATTTTTTAAATAACAATCCAAAATTTTATTTTAATTTAAGTATAAAATTGATTCAATTAAATGGTCCATTATCTATTAGTCAAATAATTAATCACTTTGTCAATCACTCTATTGGTCAAAATGGCAAGGTCCAAATTGATTGCCTATTAATGTTGGGCATGTCCAAAATAATTTGTTAAGATTATTAAGGTGGTTTTTTTTATGCCTATCATTTTTGGGTTTTTTTTTCCCTAAAAAACCTAGTCGAAAAAACCATGAATTATAATAATGGTTGACAAATTGGACCAAAAACATTATTGGTTTCACATATTGGGGTTTGGTTTGCCATCATGGTCATTGACAACCACTTGGATGGTTTTAGATGAACATTTGGATGGTTTGGGGTTTTAGACTTTAATATCTCATTTTCATTATATGTAGTGCATTAAAAAAAATTGCTTTAAAAACAATTTTTGGATGAAAATAATGTTGAATTGTGATTGTAATTACAATGTCAAAAATCCAATGAGAAAACACCTATAAGCAAACAAGTATCAAGTTTTAACCATGGGGGATGAAGGTAATTTATAAACCCAAAAGAGGGCAACTAAACAAATCATAGATGAATAATTATTTATTTTTTTTGTTAGCTTTTATTTTCATTCATCAATGCAAGATGTTGAGTCTTGACATTTGAATTTGGTATGATTTATTCACTATAAGAAATCACATCTTTTCAAAAGGCCAACTTGACCAAATGTCAAGTTGAAAATTTGGTCAAAATGGACAAATGTCCATCAAAATGGCCATGGCTTAGTCAAATTGACCATATTGAATGGATAAGATTTAGTTAAATTAACCATCTTGATTTTACCTTTGGTTAAATTGACCATTATGATTTGACACTTAATCAAATGAAACATATTCATTTGATGATTTGACTTACTTGTTAAGCCTAGGCTACCTACCTAACCTAACATAACTAGTAGGTTAAATTAGGCTTAGACTACCTATTTAACCTAGCATCATTAATAGGTTAGTAGGCTACTTGTTAAATAATATGCTACTAGTTAGGTAGCCTAGCCTAAACTTATCTAATATAAATTAGTTAAGACATAACCTAGCCTAGACATATCTAGTATAGGTTATTTAAAACGTGACTTATGACTATTAAATAGCCTACAACAAAGTAGTGTAAACCTTCTAAATAGGTTATTTTAAATGATTTAGGCTTACTAGGTGGACCTATTAACCATGTACTTATTAGCCTAAACCTACTATAGGTACATAGCCTACTAAGTAATAACATAGGCCACTTAGGCCTAGTAAGTAAGTAGCCTATTCTATTAGCTAGGTAAATAGCTTTGGCCACCTAGGCCTATTAGGTAAATAGCTTAACCTAGGTTATTGAAGTTTACTTGGTAGTTATGTACATAGTGTAAACCACCCAAACCTACAAGGTAGGTAGCCTAACCTAGGCCACCAAAGCTTACTAAGTAGGTGCGTAACCTAACCTAGGCTACCTAGGCCTACTAGGTAGGTACGTAACTTAACTTGTGCTACCTAAGTAAGTACATAACCTAACCTAACCTACCTAGGTATCTACATAACTTAATTGAATTCTAAGTAACCCAAGTTAACTTAACTTAAACCTACTAAATAGGTACATAACTTAGTTTAAGTTATTTAAGTAATTATGTAACTTAATTTAAGTTACTTAAATAAGTATGTACATAGCCTAACCTAGGCCTATTTGGTAAGTACATAGCTTAATCTAGGCTACCTAGGCCACACGTGCTTATTTGATAAGTATGTAACTAATTTAGGCTAGGCCATCCAGGTTATTAAATAGGTAGCCTAGGTTATTAAGTAGGTATACACTAAGTAAGTATTAGCCTATACCTACTTAATAGGTTAAGCTACCTACCTAGTATGCCTAGGTTAGATTTATTAATAGGTTAATAAATACCTATGTAGTCTACTAAATAACATAGGCGTAAGTAATTTACTAGGTAGGTATAAACATAGACCTAGTAGCTACCTATAAGGCCTAGTAAACTATAACCTACATGTTACCTAAGTACATGCATTTATTATTAGGTACCTTCTACCTTCCTATTTATGTAAATAATGTAAAACAATTCAAATTCATTTAGTGCAATATGTTGAAAAAAATTCATGGAAGTTGATCACAATATGTTGGTCCAAAATCATGTTCATTACAATATGTTGTCCAAAAAAATCACCTCATGGGGTGGTGTTGCAATGGTTCAAAACTTGATTGTTCAATGTGAAGGTGATGAGTTCAAGTCACCACATTTGCAACCTAGGCTATTTTAACTATTTAGGTGACTTAATTAGGTAGCCTAGGTTGTAAAGCCTACTAGATTGTTTAGCCTAAGTGGCTTGGTCTAGCCTAGGCTTAAGACATAAGGTTGGTAGGTAAGATTTTTTTTTTGGGGGCATAATTAATTATTAGGTTTATTAAGGTAGGTAAGGTAGGTAATTAATTAATATTTTCATGTAAATTTTTTTAAAACATTTTTTGGCCAAATTTTATTATTGTCATGGTGGTTGAATAAAAAACCATGGTAAAAAAAACCAACCAAAAAGACCCAATCAAAATGGTTGGATTCAAAACGATTTATCCAAAATGAACGAATGGACCAAGAATTTCACATGATAAGTGCGTGAATTTTGACCATTAAAAATTCCATAACTATAGTTTTATAAAAGAAATTCCAAGAGGAATTCATTTATAAATTCTTCATGGTTTTTTAAAAAGGATATTGAGTTTTGAATAAAATTTTTAGAATGATATCCACCAAAAAAATAAAAATCCATATGCAAATTCATTATTATAATAACATTCCATGTGTTGCAACTTCAAAAGTCCATTCACTTAATTTAATGTCATTAAATGATTATATATATGTGACATTATGAAAAAAAAAATGTTTTGCAATTAGCCTTGCAATTCAATTTTTGAGTTGGAAAAGACATTTGTAATTCACCATATACATGATGCAACTCATTACAACTCAATTGCAACTCAGTTAAAACAACTCATTTTCAACTACTATGCAACTTCATTATAATTACACCCATGATGTCATGCTAACATCATTACTTGTCATCCACCTATTGAAATATGACACATAGCATTATGAAAATTTTTGGATTTTTTTTTTGAAATATTGATCTCCATCAACCATTATGATTGTTAACCATGGTTCAAAATTGTGAAACGTGGCATAGTAAATTTTTTGCCACATGGCATATTAATTATATTTTGGAAATTTTTAAATAAAACAAAATAGTAGCTAGGTAGGTCATACATAACCATAGGTGAGCAGGTTTCTAATATGGCAATTTATTTATTAATGCACCGTATTTCTAAAGGGATAGTTGCATAGTAGTTATAATACTTAAACGATAGTTGCATAATAGTTGTATATGAGTTTTTTTTTGAGTTTTAATTGTGAGGTAGTGTGGTTTCGACGAACACAATTTCTCATAATGTGAATTGATAACTTAAACCCAAATTCCAATAGATAGAATATTGATTTTGTTACAAGCCAAATGGTTTTGAACAAAATTAATTTGTAAAAAATCATAATACAACACCAATATTAGTTTGTTCATTCATGTTTTCACTTAAAATAAAAAAACTATGATGACATTGGTTTTAGTTGATGCATTTGGTGATGAATGTGAAAGCTCCCATTTCACCTAGCTAAATTGAAATGTACGTTATTGTTTAAAGATGACAAATAAATGAATGAATAAGCCTAATATCTATGCATAACAAATAATCCATAATCCATTTTTTTCACATTTATCATGTCTTAAATGTGTTGGGATGAATTATTGTTATAATGTTTCCATTTCATTACTCTACAATGGTTGGATGTATTTTCAAGTTGTGTAAATGTACACCTTACATTAGGTTACATGGAAAGTTCAAGTGTTTATACTTCATATTCTTTCTTTTAACACAAGTGTATAAATGTTTACATCACTAGTAGAAAACCCCCCCTTTTGCAACTACGTTTTCAACTACTGTTCAACTACAAACCAAGTTGAAAACTACACATATAGTTATAATTTTTTTTTGCTACTAGGAAATATTTTTGCAACTACTAACCAGTAATGTCGAAAAGTACAAGTCGAGAGTGAAATTATAGTTGAAAGTGTATGTCATGTGTCAACACCATAGTAATAACCACTACTTGCCAATTTAGTTGAAAATTGTTGTATTAATATAGTCGAAGGATGTTGTCAACTACATTCAACTAATGGATGAACTTCATATGTTGACTAAGCATGACATTAACCAAAAATATAAGTACAATTTCAACTAGGTTGCAACTATGTAAATTGAACATTTTAACTATGTTGTAACTATGTAAATCAAACATTTGGCTAATGGTTTGGTAACATGTGGCACATTCATAAAATGTGGGGTCAACAAATAATTAAATGACACATGGCATGCTCACAAATTTTGAGGTCAACAAATAATTAAATGACATGTGGCACATCCACATTAATAACTTAGGCCACATAGTGCCTAAACGTAGATTAAGTCTAAACATAGGCCATTTAATTTAGGTTTAAGTTAGGGCTATATCTAGGCACTTGTGTTAGGCCTAGACCTAAACCACATGGCAATTAATAAATGAAATCTTGTTTCATTTGGTTTAGCCTTTAAGGTTGAACCTTTTTTATTGGTTCATCCCAAATGGCTATTACATTTTCATGTTTATTGTGTTCAACAATCTTAGTGCATTCCTTTATATAATTTGAATTCACGGAATGGAAACCAAACAATATGGGATCAAAATTTTAGTTGTAACGTAGGGTAGACACACCTATCACCGAACATTTTATGATATTAAATCATTATAACTTTTTTGTCCATGGTCTGTTCTTTTCGAAACTTCAAACAATTTTATAGTCCTCCACCTAGCGTATCCAAATTTGTAAAAAATGCTACAATCTAATGGAAAATTAGCAAGATATGCCCTTTCAAAGTGAAGGGGTTGTGTTTTGGATTTTTTCATAAGTGTTTAGTATGATTTTAAAACTTAAGCTCTTCAACTTTTTCTTTTTTTTAATTTTTCACTCTAAATTTTTTTTAATATGTTTTGAAATAGTGTATTTGTAGCCTTTGAAATCATTCAAAATGAATGTGAAATGAGCAAGATATAGTTGCTAGAAGTAAAGGGGTCTAAAGACAAAATTTGAAGCAAAATATCATTTTTTCTCTTCCTACAATTTTTTTGCTTTGTTCCTTTGTTTTTTGAGGTTGAAAGAACATTTGTAACTCCTTGTTTTGCATTTCCAATGACATAAAAAATGTTCAATTTGGTTTTGAAATGAAGGAAAACTTGAAAATGTTCGACAATAGAATACCATTTGGTGTCTACCCTAGTTGTAACCCAATTGCAACCTAATTGCAAATCAAATAGTTGTAATTTAGTTGTACAACCTAATTTAAGTTTAATTAGGCCTAGACCTAACTTAATAATCTACCTAGCCTAGGTCTAACTACTTACTTTAATTACTTATAGTAATTATTCATCGATTATTTTTAATTGAATAGTTGTATAATTAAATAATTAAACATATTACCATCAATTATTAATTAATATGGTGATTAGTTTTTAAATCAGAAATTAAATCTATTTAGCTATTAATTAATTAATTATCACTGAACATTTTTTTTAATTCCAAATTCATTATGAATTCTTATTACCATTTCATAAAACAAACAATTAATTCAAATATAAATATTCAATAATAAAAGGTAGATGATATTTTAATTATAGTAATTTTTATAATATTGTGATAATTAATAATTGACTACAATTAACAACAACATTAATCATAATATTGTAGTTAGTAGTTATGTTAGGCTATTTTTATTTGTATTTTTATCTAACTTGTTGGAATTATTAAATAATCTAGTATAATAAATATTAAACATGGAAAAATATTTTATACTGTAGTAATGATAAATAAAAATAAAAATAGAAATTATATGATAATTTATTAAGTATCTTTACTAATTTTTCTAAACATTACTATAATTTAATCATAAATAAATAAATAAATAAGGAATTTTAATAAATGTAAATTTATTGGAACTAATAGCGAAAATTAGAATTAAAATTAAAATTCTAAAAAATATTAATTATGTATCATTACATGATATGTTGTAAACTAAAATTAAATCTACATGGAAATAATAAATTACACATGTATTGAACATATTCCAAAAAAATATTAATTAAGTATCATTATTTGATATGTTGTAACTAAAATTGAATTTACATAGAAATAATAAATTATGCATGTATTGAACATACACATTATTAAGTTGACTTCTATTTCAAAAAAAAATTAAATTTTATTTTCAAATTAAAGTGTAATATTTATATGCACAAAAAAATTCATCATATATGTTATCGTTCATGTATACAAAAACAATTTACGTGTACCTTAATAATTAATGAATCTTTATTGTAATTTCAAAAATTATTAAGACATCATACATGTAAAAATGAATAAACATTGAAGTTCCACAAAATTATGAATTATGCACTGTTACTTGATTTATTGTAAATGAACATTTGATTTACAAAGAAATAACAAATTAAATATATTGAATTTACATTATTACAAACTCATATTTCAAAATTTCCTTCAATTTTATTTTGAAATTAAAATTTAATATTTGTTTGCACAAAAAAAACATTGCATCATACATAAGCATTCATTTGCACAAATAGAATTTACATGTAGTTTAATGTTTAATGAATTTTTATTGCAATTTAAATTAAATATTGAGATATCATGTCTATAAAGTTTAATAAACCTTAGAGTTCCACAAAAAATATTAAATATGTATCATTATTTGATATATTTTTAATTTAAATCCAATTTACATATAAATAATAATTAGGTTTATTGAACATGCACATTATTACAAATTTATATTTCAGAATTTCCTTAAATTTCCTTCAATTGAATTTTATTATTCAAATCATACATAACCATTCATTTTATACAAAGAAAATTTTCACATAATTTAATCTATCAATGAAGGTAAATAATTTTTTTTGTTTTATTCTATCATGTTGAAATTTCCCAAACCAAATTGTATCATATAATGCTATTGATATCTTTGAAAATCCTAACAATGAATAGGAGTGCATTGACTTGAGTTGAAGAATTTTGGAGCTACAATGCAAAGGTTATTGATTTTTCAACCATTTTCCTAATAAACATTAATAAAATCATAAATAGAAATTTTACTCAAATCCAAAGGTGTACTTGGTATTGTTGGAAAGTAGTTGCTAAATTAGATTTAATAAATTTTATTTCACAAATTTCATACTTAAAGTGGAAGATATTGAATTTTGAATGAATTTTTTTATTGAAAATTCAAACAAATTACAACAAATTGGATTTAGAAGAGAAAATGAGTTGAGTGTGTTCACATTTGGGGCCAACAACACATGTTACCTTATCTATCCATGAATTAGGAAGGTAATTCGTTTTGTTTTGTCATAATGATATATCCCAAACCACGGTGTTTTAGGTTATGCTATGGAACTTATCATCAAAAAGTTCTTCATGAATAGGGGTGCAATGACTTGGTTTAGAATGTTTGGAGCTACAATGTGGAATCTATTGATTATTGAACCATTTTTCATTGAAAATTTTGAGAAACCAAGATTGAAAACTATATTGGAATTTGGGGGTGTTCTTGGTATTGTTGGAAAGCCTTCACCAAGTTTGATTTAATAAAGTTGATTTCATAATTTTGAGACTAAAAATGTGAACAATATTATTGAATTTTTGGTGGGTACATATTGTTGTTGGAAATTCAAACAAATTGCAAAAGGGGGTTTGGAAGGAAAATTCAATTGAATGCATTCAAACTTGGGCCAATGACATAAGGTACATTAGTCTTTAATGAGTTTTTATCATAATTTAAACAAATATTAAATTATCATGTGTATAAAATGAATAAACATTATAGTTGCACAATATTATTAATTATGTATCATTACTTGATATGTTGTAATGATCTACATAGAAATAATAAATTACGTGTCTTGAACATAAACATTAGTACTAACATATTTTTAAAAATTCTTAAAATTTATTTTGAAATTAAAGTTTAATATTTATATGCAAAAAAAAAAAACCATTCATTTACACAAATAAAATTTACATGTAATTTAATGTTATCATAATTTTAAATAAATATTACAATATTACATGTATAAAATTAAAGTTGCTTATTAGTTGTTTGACCTAGTTGGAAAAGATAGTTGCAAACCAAATTGTATTTCATCCATCCTTTAGTGCATTTTATGATCCATATATTTTATGATCCAAAATAGTTGAACATTAGTCAATGTCTTGATTGTGTGCCAACTAAAGAACCTTAGATGCCAATAATATTTCAAAAATGACCCCTTAGTTGAAACATGCTTCACATTATTTACTAACATAGTTGGAAGTTCAATTTGGAGACATTGTTGATGTTGGGAATATTCAGCAAATGACCACACAGTTGTAAAATGCTTTCAATTATATACCAACATAGTAAACCAATAAACTTAATTGATAATTGCCATAATTTTATTTTAAAATAAAAATATATAGTTGAAACATAATTGCAAATGTCATGTAATTGAACACTTTTGGTTGAAAAAGGGGGATTTCTACTAATGCATTATGAATAACGTATTTAATTAATTTCTAAATTATGTCATGATGCTGGTTTTTATATGTGATGTCAATTTGTGTGGGTTGGATTATACCATCCTTTTTACATTACTAGGGAGCTTGCTGCAATGTGTGGAAATAAAAAGGTGTTTGCAAAAACATTCAAGAATGGAAAGATACAATTTCCTTTCCATTGCATATTGCCCTTTCTTGGATGTTATTTAAAAATTGCCTTTTTGTTTTTTGGAATTGCGATAAACTTTTGGCAATGCAAAAATGGTGGTAGAACCTCCCACACAAAACAACCTCACACACAAAGACCAACAATATGACATAATTTAGACCTTAGTTAAGTATTTCATTCATAAAGAAAATATTTACAAATTGTTCATCTTGAATCCCAATAGGTCACATGGAAAGTTGAAACATTTAGTAGGCATTGGTAGTTGCAAATTGTGATCATTAGTTTTATATAAAGTTATTGGAAGTTGGGAACACTTGGGCTCAAGTCTTACACTTGATAAAATTTCCATATATTTAATAGGGTTCCATTTTTTTCATTTTAAGAATTAGGTAATTAGTTGTAATTTTTTTATGTTCATAATTTCATATGGATTTTGAATCATAATTTATAAGTTTAAAGCAATTAGTTCAATTTTTTTGTGTTTGTTTAAGTAAGAGACTTCTATTGCAATTGGTAAGGTCTTTTAATTCAGGGTCCAATCCCCACAAAGCCACATTCCTTAGGTTTTCTTTTTGAATTCAACCATGCAATACTAACATGGGGTAGGTGGTGTAATTATCCCACAATAGCCATCTCATGCTTATAACTAAAAAGGTTTGCAACTTTGATACTAAACACTTCACTAACAATTAGTGGTGGAAATGTCTTTACAAGCCCCTTAATTTTAGAAGTTTACAATTTAGTTTCCAAACCATGCAAAAATGAATTGATACGCTTAAGTATTTTGTGATTACATTTTATCAAATCAAGTTTTTTACATCTAAAGGCTCTTTTGTGAAAAAAATTAAAAATCACAAATTGAAATCACAAATGTTCTTCATGTCTTGTAATGTTCAAAGCCTAAATATAGTTTCATGCCACACCAATTCCTCAACTATCCAAGACTTCATTATTGATGATGGAAGGATTTTAAAAAAAACTTTGGTAGTTTATTTTCATGCCCTAACTATGATGCCAAAGTTATAATTCTAAATTCAAATGGCATGTTTTTAAATTTTAGGCATATAACTACTTACTCTTCAATGAATTTACTGAAGCTTCAAATTAGGAGGGATCATTGAACAACATTGAATTTTTTTCGTATTTTTTTGAACTAGTTTTTCACTTAACACTTCACATGTTTTGTCTTTTAAACTTTTTATATTTACAACACCATCATCCATGGGCATTAATCATTTGAAGAAAATAATATAAAAATATTTCAAAGAAATTTTTTTTTGTGAAAAAAAAATTCTATTGAAATTTGGAATATCTTATTTTTCAACATGAAATTTTCAATTTCAATTAAGTATTTGACAAACATGTGTTGAAACTTGAAGTTGCTTTTAAACGTATATTGATTGGGGATGGCCAAACCTAGCAAGGAATGTTGGGTTCGCATTGGGGTAATGTCGAGGTAATGTTGAAAATTTAGGTTAACATTGGGCCCATGTTAAGGTAATGTTAAGAATCTAGGTTAACATTAGGCCCATGTTAGGTTAACATTGAAGAACTAGTTGAACTAACCATGGGGCCACACTAGGATAATGCCCAAATATGTCAAGTAGTTAAACTAATATTAAGCTTACTTAAAAAAATGTTGGGGAGAACAATGAAAGGTTAGGACATTGGCCTTGATGTTAGGCCCGCACCAAATCAATGGGGTGACACTAGGGTAATGTCAAATAGCTTCAAAAGTTGTTTTCTAAAGTTGAAAATAATTGTTCAAGGCCTTAATTAGCCCCATTTTTGGCCCCATTCCAAATGGAATTTTTTTTTAAAGTTTTGAAAATCCCCAAGAAAGATTTTTGCCATTTGATAAGGTTCAACATAATTATTTTGATTATTTGAAATTTGAGGGCAAATCAATAAAAAACAAGGGTCATGACTCATGTGCCTTTAATAACTTGATATATAAGGAATAGTTTTTACCTTATTTCATCTTGAATTTGAACCATAACACTTAGCATTCATCAATTTTTGGTGGTTTTAATATTGGCACTTGGAATGTTCTTGTGACATGATGTCACAAAGGCTTACATTTTCATTTAATTAAAAGAAATTTAATTAAATCTAATTTTAGTTTCAAATTTTCAAGATGGTGCAAAAATGGGAAAATTGGTACAAGGTTGTGAAGGCCACTAAACTATCAATAATCAAAATGATCAAATATTGATTGTGGGTCACATGTTTGTGGGGAGGAATGAACGCAAGTGGGGACACCTTGGATGATGAAAGGAAGGGAAACTTGGCATTGCAACATGCAAAAACCAAAACCCTTTCATTGTTGAATTGTTTGACAATTATGATGATAAGGACAATCCAACCTAGCATTCCAGACATCCCACATATGTTAAAACAACTAAAGCAAATGTTATTGCTAGGTTGTCTAAAAGAACACCATCCACAACCAAAAGCTTGGATGTGTAAAACACTCCATTTGTTTTTCAAACAATTGAAAATTCCCATTTGCCATCTACTAGTCCAATTGATTCACCCAACCTTTTTTTATATTCACGGCAACACAAAAATGTGGGTCATACCACATCTAGTTTGTGACATTAATTGAAGTTTAATACTTTGCCAATCACCATCACTATTTTGGTTTCAAGCACACCTTGAACCTTAAAGATTACATTATAAAATAACACCAAATTGGTAATTTGAAGAACTAATAGGATAATCATTATGAGAAATTGTGTTTATAGTAAGATCAGATTACCATGCAATTAGATTTTTTTGCAATTAATGTACAACTACATTATAACTTATTCATAGAAATACAATGCTTATATATATATAAATGCCACATTTGAAATTGGATAATTTCCATTATAATTGCAAAGTAGTTACAAATGTTATTCCTTTACAATTGAAATACATGCCTACTATATGGTATTGGTCAACATGATTTGACTTTATTTGCAAGTTGCATGAAAATTGTTATAAGCAACTATGATGTGTCTGATATGTAATTATGGTTCAAGGCCTATTTAATATAACTAAATTTCAATTAGGTCTCAATTATGCACACAAATTTGAAATTTACACAATATGATATGTGATACATGGTTGTATCTTAGTAAATCTTAAGACTTACATCTACAATTATCATGCATTTATATCTAGTATTTTTTAAAGGTTGAACAAGGAGACGGTTCTTTTTAAATTTAAGCTTATTGGCTTCATGTGAAGCAATTAAAATACATGTACATAACTTCTTTTTTTTTTGACTTTTAGTTCAAAGAATGAAACATTCAAGTGAAAAAATAAATTTTATTTTCATTTAAATAACATGGAATGAAAGTACATGTGATTATTTGTTGTTCAATTTTTTAGTAGATTTTTTCTTGTTTTTTTAATATTTATTGACACATGCAAAGTCTCATTTTTTATGATTGTGTGAAATTATAAAAGCTTTTAATGTTAGAATATAGTGAATAGAAATATCAACACCCATGTTATTTTGTGCATTTACAATATTGTCCATTGTTCTTGTGCATAAGAATATTATGTTGCTAGGTTGTTGGTGTTTATACAATTGGAATGTATTATTGATCATGAACTTTGATAATGCAAATTGTCCCAAAGCATTCAAGTTCAATATGTTAAGACAATGAAAGTGAAAGTAAATTTACATTTATATGTGAGGAAACTCAAAACCAACATATTCCAATTTTGTTTATAACACTTTATTTTGAATTTAAATAATTGTGTGTAAATGTAAAGCTTGGAGTTTAATCTTTGTATGGTTATGATATGTATGTTTTTTGTGTTAGATTTTGGTGAGAAGTTAAAACGTGCATGATAATGTGCACACATTACCTATAAGTTGAAATCTAGTTGTAGGATACACCTATTCAATTTTCATAATATGGATGCTCAAATAGGGACAACAAAAGTATACAAATGTTAAACCAACAAGAATGATGGGAAATAGACAAATATGATGTGGTCATGATGTGTTGCTTATATTGCATTTCAATGATAAGTTAATGACATAACATTGTATATTACTTGCATTATAGTTGCAAAAGACTCCTACTTAGATTTACAATATGGATACAATTTTTTTTTTGCATTGTTATTTTTACATTGATGTGTAAACCATTTCACATTTGGTAGCTAACAAAATATAACCCAAACTTTGAATAGAAACAAGGTGGACTTTTTAACATTATATAACAATAGATGTTAGATATGATATTTAATGATAATAATTTTAATAAGTTTTTACTTAACACTATAAATGTAAAAACAATACATACATATTGTTGGAAAAGATTGTAGATGACCAAAAATGTTTTTGTTAATATTGTAGTTTCTAATATTGAATATTAATACATACAACTATATAATTGGAACAAGATGTTTGTATAGTGGATTTATAAATCTGTTTCACAATTTCAATTATCATTGTCAATTGCAATAGGTTCAAAATAATGCCATCCATAAATGGACATTAATTGCAAAATAGTTCTATCAACAAATTGATAAGTTGCATTTAAAATTATATTAATTTAATTCAAAATACAACATATATGGTACCATTGGCAAAATTCATTAGTCACACTAAAGTAATTTGGTAATATATTAGTTGCAAGTTAGTTGCAATGGACATCAATAGATTTTGTTCATTGATGGATGAATGAAAAGCCATGTCAACACTATGTTCATTTGTAAGTATTTTGTGTGGAGACTTGTGTGGAACCCTAGTTATAATGTAGTTGCAATTAGTTGCACAAAATTAACAATGTTTTCAATAAACATACGCTTCCATATACAACAAGTTGAATCTAATATGACTAATGTAATTTGTTCAATTGCATTCACACAATAAAAATAAACCAAAGTCTATGTGTGTTTGGTGTAATTCAAAAATCTAGTTGTAAGCCAAGTTGTAAAACCGTTAATTTTCTCATAATGTACTTAAGAGGGAAACAATAATAAAAAGTAGGAGCCAAAAGTGAAGAACAAAGGAGTCGAGATCATGAATGAAAAATGAAAAATGAAGAGCAAAAACAAAAAGTGAAAAAAATAAAAATAAGAATCATGACCAAAAAAACAAGAGTAAGAACAAGGAGCAAGAGTGAAGGAACAAATGATCAAGAGCGAAAGAAAATCACCATGAACTTACAAACATGAAGCAAAGAAGAAACAAATGCAAGCAACATCAAAACTAAAAATAAACAAAAATGCGATAATTAAAATAAAAAGACAAGAAAGTTTGAGTGAATAAAAGAATCACAAATAGTTTGAACAAAATTGGGGCCAAGTTCTCACTTGGGTCCTTTTATTCTTTTGGAAGTAGCAGTTTGGCATGATAGTCATTTCAAGGCTATTAGGTGTTGTTAGTAAGCCTTTGCATTGCATACCCTAGCTACCAACATAAACTTTAAATTCTAAGCCTTGGAAACCCTAATGAAGAAATTTAAACATAAACCTTGCCAAACAATTTAAACATTAGACTCTAACTATTTAGACACATAGATCCCGTACCCAAGATTTGAACTCAAATAAACACTTTTACCCCATTTAGTATCAACTTTTTGAAAATTTTAATTCATGGAACCAATTTTCAAAGGCCAAAATAATCATTTGAGTGAGAACCAATGGGAAGACTCTTGGTCCAAGTATCACATGAGATGATGTTTGTTAGTTTTTAGTGAGAGAACTAACTTGAAAACTAGCTAGTATCCAAAGTTTTTTGTGATAATCACCACACTAGTGCAAACGAATAAAAAAATATTCAACGAGATGACAAACTATAAACACCAATATTATGATGTTAATCATTAAATGATGGTATTACTTTGTTAGAGTTGTACATCACTTCACTCTCCAAGTAAATTGACAAGATCCCACCATTTCACGTAGTTAGCCTACAAGTAGCTTACATTAAATTAATTTCACACATACTAAAAAAACATTTGTTACAAAAAAACTAGATTAACATGGAGTTCTACTCAAGGGCAAACAAGGGAGAATTTTTCAATATCATGTTATAACCAAGGGGGACTTTTCATTTATTGCTAAAAGAGGGTAAATGTTCTTGCTTTTGAACTTTAGAATCACAATTACACATTTTAGGAAATAAAAAATCAAGAGTTAATTACAAAACTTGCATTGGTAATTGAAAATCATTGCATTTCTTTGTATGCATCCTTTTAGCATTATCCATAACCTAAGTAAGCACCACAATCTTGAACATGGTGATTAGTTTTAGGTGTTCAATTAAGCTTCACTTTATGGCAAAACATTGTGTTGAAAATAATTATCAAAAGTCATGACATGTGCATGTATGTGAAACATGCAAAAAAAATTTCAAATAAAAAGTTGAAATTCTATTTTTAAAAATAATAAATAATGACAAGTAAGAAAACATATCATAAAAATTAAAAACATCAAGGTTCTTCCCAAGAAGTATTTTTAAAACTTACAAAGTCAAAACAAGAATAACATTGGAAGCAACCATGTTTGTAAAAGTAAACATTCCACTCTTTAAACATGTCTATATAGAGATTTGAACGTACTTTTTGAAAAATATTGTACTTTATATATACATATTTAAAACCATGTCACATTGAACAGAACATTTTCCAAACATGTCCATGTGACAATATCAAAACATGAATAATCTTTTCCAAGTGTTTAAATTTATCATTTGATTGAAGTTATGAAGTCAAAAGGAGAAGCATATTGGAAGCAACCATGTTTGGATGATTAAATATTGTTAAAAGTAGTCATGTTTTGTACACAAGTCAAACATTACATTACAATAATGTTTTTGAAATATGTGATAGGTACATAATGGAAGACCTTGAAACTTTGAACATGTAATTTCTTTTGTGTTGCAACATGTGCCAAGACAAAACTATGTATCATTTTTCAAAGGTATTGTGTGTCTAAGTGGAGTCCTTGTTACATTGTCAATGACCATCATTACTTGACAAATATTTGAAACATTTAAATCATCATCCATGACCACTCAAATTGCATTGAAAATTTAAATCCAAGGAAACATGTTCCATTTTTTAACATGTTGCAACATGATTGTTTTTTGTCTACCTAGAATTGACATGAGATTATCCAACAAATTTTCCATTATCATTTGATTTAGAGATACATCTAAATCCAATTATATTGTAAGATCGTTTATCTATTCTCCAAATGTACACATCGTTTTGAAATCCTTGCTATAGTTGTTACAAGAACATACTTTTTATTGTGGTTACAAAAATGGAAAAGTTGACTTCACAACATGTGTATCCACCTTGGGTTTCACCTTTTGATAACCCATATTTTTTGACTTTGAAATGGCATGTTTGTTTTACCAAGCCTTGTTAATTAGGGTTTAGGGTTTAGCTCAAGAAGATTGCAATGTCCAACTAGACTTTTCATGCACAATTTTGTTTATCTTTGGTGAGGAACATGGCATTATCTTGAAATAGTGATGTACCAAGAAACAATGTGTCATGTTTCCTGTGCCTTTTTCAAGGGCAGGAAGAGTTTTGATTATGATAGACTGGCATTTTCCATCAACCCTGGCACTCTTCAACCAAGGTTCATTGAAGTTCCATTACAAGATTACAAATTGTGAAGCCATCACTACCGTGAGGTCCCAACCTTCAAGTTTGGTGATCAGCAATAGCAGAAGCACCAACTTAGCTGCAGATGTTTCAAACCTTGTATGTGTGAGTGAAGCACAGGGCACATTTGCCTGTTTTGCCAAGAATACCCTACACTTCCTAGACATAAAGGAAGCTGTTGTTTCATGTTTCAAGCTCAAAATGCTGTATGTTCAATCATATAACAAAACAGCTCAAAAATGTTCATAGACTGTGAGGTGGGATGTAAACTCACACAAGACATAAAGAATAGACTTATGTATTACAAAAAGTAGCACTATAAATTTCAAGGATCCCTTTGGTAGGCACCCAAAAAATCAGATGTGCTGTTACCAACAAGAATCAATTCATAACTTCTATACATAATACCCTCAGCATTGATCACTACTTACTTACAATTTCCAGTTTGAGCTACCTATGATCCATTATATTTGGAGCTGCTATGTAATAACTTTGAGGCAGCAAACCCGCCTTGCTAACCCTACTTTTTCTCAATGATCAGTACTGTCATCTTGGGTCATCATAATATTCAAGTCGGAAAAATTCTTGGGAAAAATTCTTGAGTTCTGGTGAGGAATTGGCACTGCAGATGTCAAGGTCGGGCAGAGGAGGATTGCAAAAATTTCTGTGAGGATTGCAAAGAAGAATCCTGTGAATTTCCACGAGAGGGATTGATGTGGTTAGAGCTAGATCCAGAAGTCTCTGTGGTTGGAGGAGGAGCTTCTGTAGCCAATGATTTGTGCACCATGTGAGGAGCCTGGGCCTCATTTGCAATGGCTTCAGGAGGCTTAGGAGGGCCTTCAATGGCTAGGGCTTTGCCAGCAGGAGGCCCTTCTATTGCAAGCTTTGGCTCAGGAGCTGCTAAAGCTTGTTGTTGTGCTGCTGCTGGTTTGCTAGGAGATCTGGGTCCCAAGGAGTAAGTGACAAGAGGTTTTGATGAAGGGAGAGGTGGAAGAGGAACCTCTGAAATGAAGTACTGGCGAACAAAGCTCATGGGTGGTCTTGCTTCTGGATCCGGGTGGCAACAGAACAAGCCGATTTTCATGATGTTGGTCAGCTTGTTGGCGTCGTATGCATTGCCGAGCCTGGGATCCACAAGACTGAGTAAGTCATTGCTTTCGTGAGCTCGCCAAGCACAATCCACGAGTCCTATGTGATATTGATCAGGTAAGTTTCTATCTAGAGGTCGTCTCCCGCAAACAACCTCAAGGGCCAAAACTCCGAAGCTAAACACATCAGACTTGGTTGAGACTTTGCCTACTTGTACTAGCTCCGGTGCAAGATAACCTCTTGTTCCAGCGATGATGGTGGTTTGCACATTCTCAGTTCGATGGTCTATCAGACGCGCCAGTCCGAAATCCGCAAGATGAGGGTTGAATTTAGCGTCCAGAAGAACATTACTGGGCTTTACATCTCTGTGCAGCACACATTGCTGGCAATCGTCATGAAGGTAAGCGAGAGCGGCAGCTACTCCCTTGAGTATCTTTTGTCGAACGTCCCAGGGAAGAAGACCACCACCCGTAGCAGGAGCATCCTTGGCCACGGCGCCACCACCATGACCTTCCAGAAGCTTGTCGAGACTACCATTGGGCATGTAATCGTACACTAAAAGAAGACTTCCCTTCTCGTGGCACCATCCTTGCAACTGCACCAGATTCCGATGCCGAATCCTGCTGATGATCGAAACCTCGGCAAGAAACTCGCGCTCGTCTTGATGCGAATCTTGCGCGATCTGTTTAACCGCAACCACGGATCCATCACCAAGGGTTCCCTTATATACGCTACCGAACGCCCCTCTCCCCAGCAGCTCCTCCGCACTGAATTCTTTGGTGGCGGCAGTCAGTTCCTTGAGCGTGAAGATCCGCGGCCCCTGGTACGAGGATGTGTCCTGCACTGTCCTAAGAGCGGCTACTTTCTTGGCTTCCTTCTGCCGGCAGCAGCCAAAGCAGCCGCAAAGAAGGAAATCCCAACAGAAAGTCATACAGGAAAGCTTTTATTTACCACCTCCGTCACAAATCTCGCACTGCAGCAGCACTCTGAGGCAGGACAACTCGAAAATGCCAGCAATAATTTAGTCACAAACTCCGAAACTGCTTGCTTCCTCCCTCGTTGTAGATATTCTCAAATCCCCCGCCAGAAAAACCCCGAATTCTTAGGGTTCCTGAAGCTGCTTCTGCAAACTCTGTAATCCCCCCAGCTCTCTCCCACCCCCTCCCTTTCCTCCTCCTTCCCCAATCCTCAAGTTTCTCACAACCAAACTTATCACCGATTTTCCTTCCTTCACACACAATCAACAAAACTCCACTCTCTCACTACTCATGCCTGCACAAAAAAGAAGCTCTGGTGACAAAACCTCATTTCTCTGCAAATCAACAAATGAACCATCTCCAAAACAAAAAAAGCCCAGAGAAAAATGGCTCTTATTATCCCCCTGTTTGTCACTGAACTGTATATAATAAGCTACAGAAGAAAAAACTTCCAGCAAAAGCAGCAAACCTGCACACGTCAAAGCTGCCTGCTTGAACTAAACCTGTACAAACAAAATTCGATGAATCCACGAGAGGGGTGTGCGCGCGTGTGTATGTTTGTGAACATCTGAGGGTGGAAGTGACGGTGCCAAATAGCATTCTTTGAAATTGCGATGCTGAGGAGGAGAAGGAAGTGAAGGGGGAAAGGAGGAGGAGAGGCAACATCATAATAGAGAGAGAGAGAGAGAGAGAGAAGAGAGCGCGTTGCGATGCGATGTTGAGGAGAGCAGCGGCAGCGCGCTGAGGCCAGCAGCATTCTCGGCCTGGCTTGCACGCTGCCTGTGAATTTGCTTCGTCAAAGCCTCAAAAGTCAAGAACCCAAGCCTTTAAAAGCCCCTTATTTATTAAAACCAAATAAGCAGGTCTCATCGCCGTAATGGCATCGTTGATTACAGCATTTTTTTTTCTTTTTTTTTTGTTGGGGTGGCGACAAAAAACATTCGGAAACTTTTGGAAATTTTGGTTTTTCTAAAGAGTAAATTCGAATTTCTTTTGCTAAAACAATAAAAAAATCTCAAAATTGAAAACAAAAAGAAGAAGAAAACTAGTATCTAATGGTGAGTGAATTCAAACAAGCAACAATTAAAATAGGAAATGTCGTCTATTGAAGTTCTTTATAAAACAAATTTGAACTCCCTAAAAACTGAACGTCGGAACAACACCTGCTGAACAATCCTCAAAATGTGGGAGCAAATGAAAACTAACTATCACATTGTTGTCGTATAGTAGACTAAAACTTGTAGACTAGAGGACAAGGGCTTTGCTTACTGCTCCAATTTCTTTTTCTTTTTTTGTTCATGATATCCAGTGGGTACCCACCACACATATCACAGGAATAATGAAAAAATAATGAAAAAAAATTGTTCGATTTTATTTCAAAAAACCAAACACTCTCTCTACGCTTCAAAACCCAAAATGTTTTTCCACTAATTTCTGCCTCTCTCCTTCCGCAACTTGCTTCCTGCTTCTGGTGATGGGTTTAGGGCATAGGTTACTTGGATTCTGCTCTTGGGACTCTCCATTGTGCAGTTTGCGTTTTTGAGTGTTGTCTTTTTTTGTTTGGACTTGGATCCTTTCTTTTTTTTTCTTCTCTTGTTGCCTTGCCAGGTGTTTTTCCTTTATTTATTTAATTTAAATTGAATGAATAAATAAATATTTATTTATAGGTTATCTATTTATTATGTCCATCAGAACCAGCTCTGTTGGATTGGAAAAACCAAAATGTCTGTCAAGGCAGGCTTTGTTGGCATTCCATTTTTTGAACCAAGTGAAGTTTATTTTCTTTTGTTAGCGCACGTCCAGAAAGGCGGCTGTTATGTATGTAATGTAGGTGGTGGGATTGTACCAACTTTGAAGCGTCCAGCGGGCGTTTGGCTGGCTACACTTTACTCGGTTTCTGCTAAGTTTGGGGGCACCGCCTCCAGCCAGAGAAGTCTGCCAATTTTGGCAAAGGTTTGATTGAATGGCCAGATAAGCTCCAGACAAGGATGATGATGATGATGATGATGATGGATGGGTGGAAAACCTGGCTGGCTGGATTATGCCACCATAGCTACATTTTTCCATTTTCTGACCAATACAAAATAATTTTCATACAAGGTTTCATTTTCTTTCTTTTTCTTAATAAATTTTCACCTGTAAAAAATAATTATTCTTGGATCCTTGAATGAATTTGTGTCTTTTAAAGAAGAAAAAAAGGCAAGGCAATGGCTAAACCTACATTCATTCATGGTGTCTTTGAGTAGGCCTAGGGGTGGATGATTTGTTGGATGGAAACTAGTAAGGTCCTCCATTAGGTTTGTGATAAGTGGTCACTCTCAATTTTAACCCTTACCAGTTCTCATTAGTTACCTGTGCCAGCCACAGTGAACCAGCACTCACAAGCGCACCATCCATCCACTGGATGCCTATTATTACTAAGTTGTGGATGAACTTTAACTGAGTTAATATTTGGTTTCACCTTGATAACCAATTCTGTAGGAAATAGATCTTGTATATAGGTAGATAGGTTTTTTTTTAAAAAAAACCTAATTATTAGGTAAGTATATGGTTTATACATAGGTAATGGCTGCTTTTATTTTATACCTACTAACAACCTGCTTATGGGAGATGATTAGTAGGTAGGTAGAAAAAAAAAAGCAACCAAGCTAACCACCATGGGTAGCTAGGGAACTCGAACGCAACAGAAAACTGTTTCCTGCTTCCATCCTTCATGGTGCGCAGGTTCACTGTTGCCCTATTTGAGGGTATAACCAGTGTGACCAATGTTCCCCACCGGTGATTGACAGTGGAACTGGCATAACCATAAGAGCATCTTCAATGGTGCTCAGTATGTGACTCCAGGTAGTAAAATTTATTGGGGAAATGTCAAAATGTGTCCGTTTAGCTCAAAATTTTGGTTTTTCTACACCAAATTCATGCAGCTTGTGGTGGCCGGTATATGGCACAACGTAGATGTGCACCTCCAAAAAGAGTGTAATAAATTGGACCTAACTGCAGCTCAGTATTTCTGATTGGTCGATCATAATGATTGGTCCATGTGGTTTGCTATTTGTAGTCCCCACACATATGCAGTTCCAGTTACAATTTTATTGGTGGGGTTGCAAAAAAAAGAAGAAGCTAAACTTAGACATTTAATTTTATTATCCAGAGTGACATAATGAGCACCAGTGGAGATGCTCTAAGTGGAACCAGCAGATGACCACCTCGAACGCCCAGCAAAACACCTAAAAGAATGATAAAAGAGCAAATCCAGTTAGCTAACCCAGTAGCTAATAGAAACAACATCATGTAGGTTCCTTCAACTGCCATCTTTAAGGTGCATTCACACTCGGTATTAGGGACTCTAGTGTTGTGTCCCCTAACACCATGCTAGTCATTTAGGACTTACACCCACTTACCACATGAACATTTTATGTTAACATTCACTTATAATTAAATTAAGCTATCCATTTAACATTGGGTGCCACCTAGGATGTCATCTAGATTTTCATTTAAAACTAACTTAACACCAAGTGTGAAGCACCATAATAAAGTGGTACAAAACTTACAATTCCAAAAGCCATAAATTTTTAAAGAAGAACCAAGATCTCTATGTCAAACTCCTTGGCCAAACCCCAATCCTAGTAAGGTAGAGTTGCACCGGCTGTGTTGTGTCCTTGACCCATTTATGAACAGTAAACTTTTGGCACTTGGAGCACAAAAGCGATTTCAAGTAGAGAGACAGAGGCTACACACGAGAAAGTAAGAAACTGAGTGGAAGAGAGAAAGAGACTAGCAAGAGAGCTAACTAAAGAGAGAGAGAGAGAGAGAAGAACGAGGCAACACAGACACCTTGGCCATGCCAATAGATAAGATGTTGTACATCTACTTACTGCGTCCAAACCCTGAACACGAAAACAATCCGTTCCAATCTAAACAGTCTAAACACGTTCGCCAAAGAAACCAGTTCCCCTAATGTGAAACCGGTTCTAATAATGTAGAACTTCCAAAAGTGGGATCCAATGCGATAGTCCCTGTCCCCTGTAGGGGTAGAGCCCAACAAATCAGGTCTCAAGATCTCAAATTGGCAGGAGTGATGTGGCCTCACTAGCTCTGTCCGGCGCTTGTTTTTCTTGTCTTCTTGCACATGTCTTTAGGCCATGCCATGCATGGTTCTGCATAGAACCAGACATCATGGTTCTACGTGTTTTTTTTATTCTGCAAAACAACTTAGGTGAATGTTCTTTTATTTCATGATCTTTTTGTATTTTTTAGCAGCAACAGCCCAGCGAAGTCCAATTCGGAACTTTACAGGTATAGAATAAGCTTCAGACCACTGGGATTGATTAGGTGCTGAGAGAAGGATGTTTTCTTTTTTACTTGATTAATTTTCACAATCAAAAGGTCAAACTCTGCAGCCGAACCACATGGTTCTCCTCAAACACTGGTCACTAACTTTTGACGGGGTCACTAATAACTCAATAATTTTTAATGTGGACTGCGTCAGTAATGGGTTGGGTCGCAGTTGATTCCCAGTAACTTCGTACAGGTGAAAATGTCTTTCGTGCTGTGCCCACCAACGCCTGCTTTTTCAACACATCCACAAATTTCTCTTGTGTAAAGATGTGAGGCCCAGCAAGCGCTCATTATTTCGTTGCTCCCCCCTGCCCCCCCCCCTTCCGTGTCAGTCGTGTCTACCGATATCAGTGTCCGGGGCAAATTTGATTTTTACAAATAACTGCCTGATTTTTCAAACGTTTCCGATCCCCGAGAACCGCCGGTTCTGGATATATCAAAACTTTGAAAGAACTGTCAGGTTTCGAGGAAGAACCGGTGGTTATTTCACTAATTCAAATTGTTTTTGTAGACCATGGGTTATACATTTCAAAATATGGGTATTTGATATTTGAGAATTGTCATTATGAACCTTAAAACCCGCCAAGATACCCATCAGGGGTTTGTGTGGTTTATAATACCCGCCCCAACATTGGTCTACATCCCTAGTGAGTCAGAGGTCTTCTCAAGACTCTACCCAGACGTCATTGGTATATTTACCTCCAAATTGGGGGGGGGGGGGGGGGGGGGGGGGCAACCTTCAAAAGCACACACAAAAAAAAAAAGAAAATA
>Ga0116229_10002969_pt1 | contig 27781 bp, 22 predicted proteins | sample S1TSphgellanicum_3_FD_87313 | JGI IMG/M metagenome (GOLD analysis project Ga0116229, IMG submission 87313) | Host-associated microbial communities from peat moss isolated from Minnesota, USA - S1T2_Fc - Sphagnum magellanicum MG | ecosystem: Host-associated > Plants > Peat moss > Unclassified...
GCCAAAAAAACCCCCCCCCCCCCCACCCCCCGCAAAGAGGGAAAAAAAAAAAAAAAGCCTTAAATTGCGTTGTACTGTGACGGCTGCTCTATTAAGAGGCCCATAAAGGATTTGACTGTTGTGGGTAATTGTACGTATTCATTATGTACTGTATTACTAGCCATTACGCCTTAAAGACAGGGCAGTTATGGCCATTTACGGCGCAGTTTTGGCCATGTCGTTGATTAATTACTCTCTACACATTCTAATTACGTCCTGGATTTTCGGGCTTTTAATGTACTGTACAATGCATTTTCAGGCTGGCGGAATTTTATTTAGGAAATATGGTTCAGGTTCGCTTTCATCGTCTTAAATATACTACTTAAATTTGAGTTGTAGACCTATTTTCAAGTACTTCGAACGGACACGATTTCTCGAAGTGTAATTTTAACGGTGCGATATGGCAGACAATGGAATGACACGTCATAGAGGTCACCTAGTTTCTTGTATCTGACAATTCACATGTCATCCAAGTGTCAGGAGATGAAAACCATGTATGTATATATAAACAAGGATGAAAATCCATCCACAATGAGTACAAGGCATGTCCAAGCAAATGTAAACACACCATAAGAAAACCAAAACAATCAAAACAGTAGTAGGAATGAAGTAAAAGCCCTAATGCTAAAAGGACATCCTCTAAGACAAATCAGCTAGTGATGCAAAGTGCACTAGTTGGTATGTGCGAAAAAGATGAAGAATTGTGATTACTACTTGTGGTAGCCTGCTGAAAAATCTGCCTTATTCAAACAGAGTTGAAGGATGAGTTTGGTGAGGCACTGCTCAGCATGCTCTAATAAATCTGTTTCAATAATGCCCTTGGAGTGGTGGGGGCATTCTCAAAATAAGTGCCCCCCGTGGGCAGATGCCTCTTTTGGGGAATGTCCTCTAGGGGGCGCTTATGTTGTTGGATCATGTAAGAATTTCATCCCAATATACGGTGCCTTATTAAAATAGGGTTGCAACGTGAGTTTGGTGAGGCACTGCTGGGCATGCTCTAATAAATCTGCTTCAAAAGTGTAGGATAATGCCCTTGGAGTGGGGGAGCATTCCCAAAATAAGTACCCCATTGGCCAGATGCGTATTTTGAGAATGCCCTAGAGAGGGTGGTGACGTTGTTGTTGGAGCATAAGAATTTAATACCAATAAGGTGCCTTATTAAAACAGGGTTGCAGCTTGAGTTTGGTGAGGCACTGCTGGGCATGCTTTCAATCTGTTTCAAAAGTGTAGGATAATGCCTTTGGGGTGGGGGGCGTTCCCAAAATAGGTAAGTGGCCTCTTAGGCAGATGCCTATTTTGGGAACGCCCTCAGTCAAGGGGGCATGACACTTTAATATTTTGAGAAACACCCTACTCCCAATGGCTGTATTACCCGACATAAAGCATCAGCAAGGAAAAAATTAATGAGAAAAGAGGCCAGGTGTTTAAAAAAGGGATTTGCTCATTGGAGAGACCTTTCCAAAAGCTAATCTAAAAGCAAAATGCCAGCTCGAGGTTGTGTTTTGTTTTTATGAAATGGCCTGTCTTTTTCGGAGGAAAATTTCCTCTTCTAATGTGCCCTCCAGATATAACACTAGAAATTTTCTGTCGGTTATTGAAGGGACAAAATGAACACAAGTGGGATTATTGTATTAGATTAGAGTTGCATTTTGCACTTACCATAATGACATCTCCATAATAAAAACACTGGTGTCGGTCTGTCTGAACCCTGCAGACGTACCAGTAAACTTACCTTTCCTACCATGCAATATTGTACCTGGTACTTACCTGTAGTTGTAGTTTGTAAAGACTTGCTCCGATTTCTTTTCTTTTCTTTCCCGTAACCCTCATTGATTTTTTTAGAATGTGGGTTATATTGAAAAACGGAAATTTCCATCAGACTGTGCATGCCCTTTTCTGAAACGGCGCTCAAAATAGTGTAAGACAAAATACACAATAAATTCAGTCATAGTCTAGAGCCTTACACATAAACTTCCCCTTCCCTCTTACAAATTTGCTTTGTCCTCCAACCTCCTTGGCAAAAAAATGGTGAAGAGATCCACATCCTTCATTTTCATGTGCACCAAAAAAAAAAAAAAAAAAAAAATTTAAGGTGAACGTGTGAATGTTTTTCTAAATCATCCCCTGAGACGGATGAAAGATTCAAAGAGCTAATACATAGCATAATTCAATACGCCTCATAATAGTAGTATCTTGTTAATAAATGAATAAATGCTTATTAGCCCCCAAATGGCAAGAAGTAAATCATCCATATTTGGTTTCACCGTGTGGATTCTGATAAGTAAGATTTATTTTAAAAATTATACAAGCCAGGTTGATTCCCACTCATTGGCTTGGGCTTTTAAAAACCAAAATACAAAAATAGATGAGATAACACCTATGATTTTAAAACAAGTTTTGTTGATTTTTTGACAAAAAAATTGGGAGATTTTTGTGAAAAAAATTAAAGTGTAAATTCAACTAATTTATCTTTCTTTAGGGAAAAAAAGAAAAAAATTTAAGCATAATATTGGGGGGAAAACCACTAGATAACACTGGTCCAAATTCTTAATAATCCAATTAATCAAATGGATGAGTATGATAAGTTAGGTCCTTATTCAATTTTAAAATACTATTCTATGCAAACCTATATTGTATTCTTTTATTTTATCATGGAGTTTGTATTTGCCTAAAATTCACCCTATATGACGATAAAATATATATTCTATCCTTGTGAGTTGTGAGTAGTTTTTTGGTGTCACACTTACTATTTTTTAAGGATTGCATTTTATAATCCATAAAGTATATCCTCTTGTTTCTGGTTTTTCTCTAATTTGAAATTTCTGAAAACACATGGCTAATTCCTTCAATTTTAGGAAACATTCCTGTGCTAATGCATTAGCTGACCCAAAAAGGCATTTCAGAAATTTCAGAAAATGTATTTGGAGGGTACATTACAATCTATCTATGAAGCAAGGTAGTTTGTTTTGTTTTGTAACTATGAGATCTGCGAAACTTAGGTGCTTCAGATTGTGTTCTTGGTATCTTTCGAAAGCTCTTCATGAGGAGGGGTGCATTGGCTTGGTTTCATGATGTTTTCACTTGCGATGTAAAAGTTCTTGAATGTTTAATGATTTTTTCACTGAAAATTAAATTAAATCATAACTGAAAATTTCAGGATGTGCCTTTGGTGTTGTTGGAAAGATCTTAAGGAGCAGGATTTAACGGAATATATTTTGTAGGATTTGGACTTAGGATGGGAGGTAAGGTAGCCTAAAACCTAGTCATAAGCAAAAACACCTTAAAACCCACTAGGTTGAGCTTTTTACTAAACCCAACCAACCTTGGGTTTTCCTAGGTCAAGCTTGAGGCCAGGTTGACAAGTTCCTCCCCGCCACCCCACCGGCTGAGTACCCAGATCTGGCCCCAAACCCAAGTTCAAAACCTAGACCCAACCAACATTGGTCAAGACCTTTTTTTCCTCCTTTTGACATGTAATTGTTAAAACATGTGGCTAAAATTATTTATTCAATAATTGTACTGGGTTTCCCTGTCATCAATATATATTTTCTATTTTTGGGGGCTTGTTTGTGTATTTTTGTTGCTCTTGTTGTCTGAAAATTGTGATCAAGTGACCTCCATTCAATTTAAGGTTAGTGTTTTAAGTTCCATGGTTTTGATAATGACTTTTGGGCAAGAAACCTTAAGCCCCATTGTGTTGTTAATTTACTTATAATTCTTGTAGTATGGTAGTCCTTGACAAAGAGAAAAGGTCCCCAACTCATCTTGAATCCCATAGTTCTTGAGAGAGCATTAGCAAATACATTTTCATTGGCCAACCAAAATCATTGTATGGAATGCGAGAAGACTTAGTTGCAAGTCATGTTTTACAGAGTCTTTTCAAAACCTTATATGCTGAAGTTAGATTTTTTTAACTATATAATTAAATTGTGGGTGCATGGGATTTTTTTGTTTGAATGTTGCAGGATCTGTTGATCTTGTCAATGCACTAATTATGTGTTTTATTTTGTGCTCTGCTTAAACAATTGATCCAACAATTCTTACTTTACAAATTGGTGTCAAAAATGTGTGATTGCCTATTTCAAAATTAATGGCATTACAACCATAAGAAAATATATGTAAATGCCAAGCCTTATGAGATTGTCAAGAAGTATGAAGAAGTAACCAACAAGGTTAATGGCCCCTCAAAAGACAACATGCAAAAAAATAAAAATTGGAATCATTCTAGAAACACCATATATTTTTGGTGTTTAGATCCTTTAAAACAAGAAGAAATAGGAACAATAATCATCATTTAAAAAAGATCTAGCTCTCTTTGTCACCAAGAACTATTTACCGATTTGTGTGATTGAAATTGTATGGCTATAAAAACTAGGGTTACAATTGTATCCTTGGCTAGGTTTAGCATCTATAAGAATTCGCAAAAGAAATTATGTTTGAGCTAATTCCAAAAGAGGCATTATATGTGTTGTTTGCCTTGTTTGGATGCTACACAATAACAACCAACTTTGATATTTATATGTCAAAAGGAACCCATAACATTTTTGTATTCGTTGTGAACTTTACGAATGTTGATTAGCGACCCAAACACATAACTATTGAATTGTTTGAAATTAGTAAAACATCAAGTAACATCTTAATAATCAATTTCAAGAGTTACTTAAGAAATATGATTTGATTTGAAATTTTAATTTTTTGTATGTGAGGATAAGGGTTCATATTTGGGAACCATGAAAACTACTTTGAAGTTTGTCATCAATTGTAATAGGTTGGAAGAAGCTCTTCAAGGCTCCTATTTTGAGCATTGCATGTCAAAGACATGCCTATATAACAAATGGCAAATGTGAACAAGAATGAACCAAAGGTGGTGTGATAAGATCCCATAAATATTTTTTTTGTAATGTATTTTTACAATGCCAAAAACCTATAATTGTCAAATGTTCATTTTCAAAAAATAAAAATAAAAAATTCCCAAAAGATCATTAAGGGCCACCATTTAATGCATTTCAAGGTACAATGTTAATGAAAAAAATATAGGAATTTCACAAAGATCATGTTGTAAAGGACTTTGTTGTTTTGCTTCATTCTGGTGTTTCTAAAAGTCCATTAAAATACATTTGATTTCATTTACATGTAATTGAAGTTTGGGTGGAACATAAGTGTTCATTGAAATTTTTTCATATGCATAACTTTTATGGACAATTTCACTAGTATGGATATAGATGGAAAAGCCCCAATGTTTTATTTAATCATTTTAATAAATAAAACCCCCCCCTCACTAACTACAGTTATTCAAAGTGTAGAAATTGAACCATTTTTAAATAAATGTGTGCTCAATTTATCACATAGGCATTTGAACTTGAAGGGATGCAAAGAAATTACACAAATCACAACTTTTACTAGCTTAGGTGCCTTGCCTATGTTAGTTTTTTTGCCTAGGTGTTTTGTTTAGCTTAGGTAGACCTACCTACCTGTGTATCTATCTAAATTGTATCTACATATTAAATTAATTTTTTGTTCATTTTGATTGGCATTTTGATTGATAGTCAACTTGGACATGTTGAAATCAAATGGTCTAATATGATTAATTGGTCAAATTGGCAAATGTCACAATTTAGTTTTGTTGCACCCATTTTGTTAGTAAAAAAACCATGATTTGTAATAATGTGTTTTGTTTCATGATTTTATGTACACTTTAGTTTGTAAACACCCCAAAGTAAATGAAAAGGTTCATTGTGAATTTGATGAAGTGTCCATGAATTCAACCCAAGAATTTTTTTAAAGATGTACAACATGGCCCAAGGAATGTAGCAATGGACAACATGAGTGACATAAGGCATGTGTTGATTCTAGGCTAAAGCAACAAAAATTTAGCATCTTGATGATCATGAAAACTAAGTTAATTTTCTAATATAAATTTAACTTTTCACATTTCATTTGTAATTTATGTTCATCTTTTGTTGAATTGTTTTCATGATTTACCTTCCATGTAATTAGGGGTTTATAATGATAAATGGGACCATTCTATTAGCTAAATTTGCATAAATAAAATGAAAGAGGCAATTCAAAAGCAATATATCCTCTCACATTTGTAAAACCTCATTTCTAAAACTATAATTTAGTACAAATATTTGTTAGTTTAGAACTAAATATTGTTTTGAAGATGTAATATTATATCAATCAACAATTGCACTTTGTCCTATGAAGTCATGAAACATGTGTTCACCTTATTAATCATGTTTCACCACAATTAATAAGGCAAATGGTTGAAGTTTTGATGGATATCTTGTTTCTTGTTGTTTTTGCTTGCACTTTAAGTCAATTTCAAAAACATTGATTTTTTAGTGATTCATTCATCACTATAGTTACATTAAGTTTTTAAAGTTTTAGGAAAAAATTATTCATTACAATATATAAAACAAGTTACAACATCATTGGTAATTTTAGTTTGGAATAATTGAAGGTGAATTTGAAATTGATGTTATTGCTAACATGAATGAAGATGTGACATTTGTTTTGGATCACTTGTTGTTTTTCAAGTTTTGAAAGACTCACAATATGTTGTATCTTGTGCATATGTTGGATTTGAAATACAAATTAGGTTTACACCTTGTTTCTTCTTCCATTGGCCAAGAACAAGCATTGCATAAGACTATGATAACAAATCATTTTATCCTTTTCTATTTTAAAAAAAAACTTTTCCATCTTATTTCACATTTTTGAAATGGTAAGTTCTAGCATTAAACTAGCCAAAGGATGTGTCAATCAAGAGCTCTTTCTTTAAAAAAGGTAAATCAAGTTGATATTGAAAACATCAAATGCCATTTGTAGTGGCGAAGCAAACATGAACTTGTATTTCCAAGTATGGCTCATGTACAAAACCTATTCTTGACATTGTGGGCTTTCATATTGAAATTGAATAAATATTTTTGTTGGCTTTTTATCATTGACCTTTTACACACTTTGTCAATGCAAGCCCCAAATAAACAATATTAATAGGTTGACTTTGGTGAACAAAAATTGGTTCATTGATTTGAAAGTTAGTTATTTTGTTGCCAAATTCATGACAAAGGTCATTGACCAAGAGTTAATACGCATAGAAACACAACATCAATACATCTATTGCATAAGATCTAAAACTAGTTATAGTAGCAATACATGCATAAACAATGAAGGCATTCAAAAATAAAAAAACAAGATGAAACTTAAATTACCACTAAATTTAGTGGTAAACTGAATTTCGCTCCCCATTTGATAACAATTTTTTTTATTTATTGTTCTTTTAAAAATATCACCTTGCTTTATGACCTAACGCATGGTAATGGTGGTGTATTGCTTTTACTTATGGATATCTCTAATATTGTGTATAAAGTTTTCAAAAGCATGTTCTAACCAAGGTTTTTTTTTCATATTCTGAATATCACACATTGATGATGACAACTTTTCAAAAAAAATTGTTAAAAAAAATATGCAATCAAAATGTGATGACTAACTACCCTATGATCAAAAACTATGTCTAAATAACTTTTGTCAAAATTTTTTTTTAAATCTTGAAAAGTGTTGTTTTTTTTCAAGACATTATGAGAACAAGAGACATAATATTCCCATTTTTAAAAAATAAAAAAGCCAAGATGCAGAAATTCACCACAAAAAATCATGGATTCTAACTACTAAAAATAGATAGTAGTTAGAACTACTAGTTCCTTTTTGCTGTACAATGTCTGGCATTTCAACAACCTGTCAAATTCTTCTAAATCATCTTGATAACCACCAAACAATTATACCATTACAAGGTTTTGAAGTCTAAAGAATGATCATATTTACATATCTATTCTTAGCAATTGAATGTCCATTCTTGTAATGAATCTCCAAAAACATTTCTATGAAAGAACCCAAACTGGTGAGGTCCTTTGAAAGGAAAAAAATAAAATTATATATATATATGTGGAACCTCTGGAACGTAATAATACATGTTCCTTGGGGACCAAAACCCAACAAGGTGCTTTGAAAGGACAAAATTTTCATTCTTTGGAACCTTTAGAACTTAAAAATACATGTTAATTGGGAGCCAGAACCGGCGGTTATTACAGGTTCAAATAACCACCCAAACACTGGTACTGACACCCAATGGTGAGTGAGAAGAATTTGGATGAAATCAGATGATAAGATCCCATAGCTAAGCAAGCAACCAAGCAACTAATCATCTCACTAATTTTTGCTGGTTGTCAATGGTGATACAGATCTAAAACTAAAGAGATTTCTCTATTCTCATGAGAGTTATTATCATTATTATATGTATCCAGAAGACAACAACTGAAGTGAACAAAGCATCACAAACACGCTGGCCCTGCCAATATTGTACATCTACCTACTGTGTCCACACTGTGAACACCAAAACAATCCATTCCAATCTAAACAGTCTAAATACTTTCACCAAAGAAACCGGTTCTCCTCGTGTGAAGCTGGTTCTAATAAGGTAAAACTTCCAAAAGTTGGATCCAATGCGATAGTCCCTGTCTCTGTGGGGGCAGGGCCCAACAAACTTGACAAAATGACATTTTTTTTTTTTTTTGGGGGTAGTGTAGCACCCCTGCCCGAGCACATTGTCCAGCATTAAAATGGTCCAATTTTTACTTTCTTACCATTATACCTGGCTGGTAGCTGGTCGGGTAACTGCTGGGTATCGTGGTAGAAAAGTCAAAAAACAAAAACTAACATGGGCATTTTTGAAAAGTGAAACGCCCCCAGACGCAGGCAATTTCACTTTTTGAAGCAGATTTTGTCGAATAAGGGTGCCTGCACTAGTGTTGAATAAGGGTAACTACACTAGTGGAAATTTTTACATCAATGTGAATCTGCAACTCTCTTCCTAATTCCCATCCTGCTGCATCTGCCCAAATTCTAGGAATTCTAGAAGATATTGCCCGAAAAAAAATTTCAATGAAATTCTAGAACATAATTCTAGAATTCACAATCTTCAGCCACTTTTGTGAAATGAAGAAAATCAGAAGAAAGTCTTCTTTTTTAAAAAAAATCACTGATCCAGACAAGGTATGCTGGTATGCTCCAGAAATTGGGGCAAATACAGTTCGCCTTCAGCATCAGGACAGCTTGTGTACACAGTTCACAATCTCCCTCTATAGCTTTAAAAGGAGGAGGAGGAGTCATGCAATGGCCCCACAACCCAATCTGGAACCCAGTCTGTCTGCATTGCAATCCCATTTGTTGGATGGTTGCCAACTTGCCACAAAAGAGAAAAGGTATTGCCAAAAACAATCATTTCAATCTAAGTAAGTTAACTCTTTGCATCTTGAAAGGCTACAGCTTGGAGCTAGTTAGAGGGAGATGAGGGAGCTGAAAAAACTAACTCTCAGCAGAAGAAGAAGAAGAAGAAGAAGAAGACATCAAAAGCTTGGAGCTATTGAGGGAGATGAGTGAGTTTGAAAAAACTAACTCTCAGCTCTCAACTCCCACCAGAAGAAGAAGACATCAAAAGCAATTGTCAGTTTTGGACAAATTCACATAATGCAAACACAACTGACACTCTTGTCTGAATACCCGAAAATACCCATGAGTAGAGAGGAGTTTTATGATGATGATGTTGATGATAGGTGATCGATATAGGGACCGACCAAACCCAATGGAACTCTGAGAGAAAACTGTTGGGGATACAGTGTACCTGATCAAAGAGAAGAGTGAGAGAGGGTACTTAGTACCTACCCATCATCCTTTTTATGCATCATTCATTCTCTTTACTTTTTGTGCTCTTCCCAGGGAAAAGAAAACAAAAAAAGAAAAGGCTGCCAACTAGAAAAGGCTCTGAACTGGAAAGCAACTTTCAGTCAGTGATTTGGGCCTAATCCAATTGGAGATAGCTTTTTGGGTGTTGCACTTTCTGGCTCTTTTGAGTGGGATATTTTTTAAAGTTAGGTTTTGCTGCTTTTATGACAAAACCATTGCATACTTGTCTTCTGGATATGCATGTATTTTGGATATCGTTTGTTTGAAGTGTGAAATTTACCCTTGAAGCTTAGGTAGTGGATGAACTACTAGCATACCCACTCTTGGCATGATAAAAATCACCTCCCATCACCACGGTGGACTTATTGCAAGCAATCGATTTTTGACATGAAGAATACTGCCTAACTATTACAGGCGGTTGATTTTTGACATGGAAAGATTTTGACAACTAGTTTGAGCTAACTTGATGTCCCATAAATTCTTCCTTTTTTTTTTCTTATTCCTATGTACTTTTTTCAAACCTATCGTGTGTTTAAAAATAAAGTTCTCCAGGGTTGTGTCAGTTTTGGGCATTTGTTGAAATGGGACCAAATAACCGGTGGTCATTAGAGTGGGTGTTTAAAAGAGAGAGAGAGAGAGATATATATATATATATATACACACACATCCATGGTTCTCAAAAGATCAAAAGAACTGATTCTGATGAATAATCACAGTTCTGAAAATATGATGAAACCAGTCAAATAGCCTTCTCTAAAATTGCTGCTTCTTTTACTTACTGGTTGCTGCACTACCTTGGCAGCTTTGACACTAATTATATTTTTTCAGAAATTCTGAAAATATTTTTTAATGATTTTTTTGTGAAGGAGAATAATGAAATTCTCTTTTTTTTTAAATTGAGAATTTCAAAATAAATTTATTTTTGACAGACAAGTATTTCATGAAAATTTCCAGTTATTCGATGCCTGTTTGAAAACTAAAAAAGAATGTCTAAAACAAAACAAAAAAAGGCAGAACTGAAGGTTCTTTAATTTCGAAAATTTGAAACAACCGGAGGTTATTTAAAATTTCCAAAATAACCCACAAACACTGGTGAAAACTGAGAACCCACCATATTTTCCAGTTGGTAAAAGCTACAAAATATCTTGTTTCCAAGAATAGATCAAAACCTCCAAGTCCACATTCCTGTGTTAAATATAACACCATGAACAGACCCCACTCAAAAAGGTGAAGGTATCAGGGGTGGGTAGCTACTTCACCATGGCCAACTGTGAGGTTAAGCGAGAAGAGAACCCCAAGGATCCAGCACCCATGTAAAGGTGAAATATACACATGTCACTCTTGGAATGGATTCTTCATGGAAGTGTGTATAATTGACCCTAATTTGCTTAAAGAAGAGGGAGAGACAAGTAGGTAGGGTAGACTCCTACTACCTAGGCTTTCCTTCGGGTGGGAGTGAGGGGTAGGATCTTAAGCTCTGTTGTGGTGCAACTTGCAACACTTCATTGTTTGAGTCTTGACCTTAGTCAAAAAAGTCCCTAATGCATTTGGAAAGCAATTGCTTTTTAGACTCCTGACAGCCAAGCAAATGACTATTGTATGTACATGATACAAATGTTGTATATTATCGGTTGCACGTATTTAGAATGTTAACCATTTATCAAGGTTTCTTTTTGGGAGGGGGGAGGGAGGAGACTTTTGAGGGCTGTCTGAAAATACTGGCCTGTGGTGAGCCCACATTGCCCCAGTTTGTTCCCAATCATTTCATAATGCATTCTCATGATAATGCAACAAGTTTTGGAACTGGGGTTCTAATGTTAACTCACTTTCACCTGACACCATTATGCACAAACTTCAACATATAGTTTCCAGTTAACTAGAACTGGAATGCATTTGCACTTCGAATTGACACAAGAGTGCTGCGAATTGACACAAGAGTGCTGTAAATTGACAATGTCCCACCAATAGATGATGACACTTGGGTCCCAATTGGTTGGTTGTCTCCTGATCGGTATGGAGACCATAAGCTCATGTAACATAAAAACTGGGGCACATACATGGAAGCCCTAAATGTCAAATCAACATCCAATTAATTAACATACAACCAGCAACATTCACCTTTATTAGGTAAGTAAGGTCATTAAGAAAAATTCTAACAGCCAATGCTATCAAATACAAGATAGTCTAATTTAAAATTACAATTTTCTTGAGGTTAGATTGCTTTGATCTCACGAGCACGAGCACCATTGGCCATTTTAGATTGTTCTCAATGTGACTGACCAAAGGACTCCTTTCAACACAAACGTCTTCCCCAAAACCCACATGAATAACATGAAAGCACTCAATCCCAACATCCCACACAATAGCAACACTAGAGTGAAACAACTTGGATTGACACATAACCAACAAATTCCCAAGGACACACGGATCTTGGAACACACGTACATGCAAAACAAGATATGAGTTTGACAAAAAGAGATGTTGCCCATCAACAACCCATCGCAATGACATTCCGAATTCTTAAAACAACACCCCTTATGGAATTCCCAATTCATGGGTGCGTTTTTACAAGACCATGATCCACGTTCAAAGAGTTGACAAAATAGACAATGACAAGGTACATTGAAAATCCATAAGGCTGCTCTCGAGATCTCTCAATTCATCATCACACCCTGATCATCAACTTCTAAACGAAAACAACATGAACAAGTTCTACCTATTGAGACACAAGGTGCAGTGAAAATGTCTTTACTCAAATAACAAAAACCTACGCTGCAAAAAACTAACACACAACCAATGCCTCTTCAACTACACCAAACATCATTTATCTTCTTCATAGATTTCCTGAGCTTCTTTCCCTTTTGGCATTCAAACAATGCTTCCTTGTTCTTATGTCCATCAAAACATCCTTGCAAAACTAACATCACCACCAAAAATGCACCCAACCAACAAGCAGGTGCCATCGAAATTGAACAAAGAAAATAGCCATAACATGCATACAAACAAATGAGAAAAAAATAAAAACTTGAACATTTTTAGCTTACCATCAACCACCCACTACCCTATCGTTTTTTGTTTTCAACAATTAACAACACGACCTTATAATCATTAGGGTTTCATCCCATAAGTGTAATAACTCCCATATAATGTAAACTAAATCCCTCAGTTTTCATGCATAAAATGCAATGTGAAATATTTATAAGTCTCTTCTAGGCCTATCCCATATCTATTCTTCTTTCCCTTTGATCACATAGATTCTACCCCCCTTCATCCTGGTCCATAAAACCAACCCATCAAGATATTTCACAAAGAAAAATGGTCCCTCCCAACTGGAAGCTAGGGATTTTTTCTTCCTTGGTTTCTTCATCTTCACAAACATAATCCTTCCTTAAAACCCAAAAACATTCACTTCCCTTTATGAACAACATAAAGCCTGATTCTACCTTATTTGAGCCTAACAAATATTGTTAATAACCTTGCCATGCATCTTGGCAATAAGTTGAAGCTTGATGATCATCTATTCAACCATGATTACAAGATCTTCATCTATATCAAAAGTTTGAACCAATGGGCTAAGAATTGTCAGCCTTCAATCTTGGCATTTGTCCAGTCAACAGCATGTGAGGAGAAAACTTAGTGTTAGCTTGAACTCCGTAATGATAACCAAACAAAATCCTAGGCAATTGTTCATCCTAATCTTGTGCATGTTCAAAAGTAGCAAAAAATATTACAAGACCATGTTTTAGCGTGTTAATCAATCTCTCAACCATTTCGTTGCACCTAGGCCATTGAGGTGTCATGTATTGATGGGCAATGCCATAATTCTTACAAAGCTAATCAAACTCAGTGGACCGTTCAATGCCATTGTCAATCAAGATGTACTTAAGTACCCCAAACCTACATATAACCTCATTCTCCAAAAACATTGTAGTAGTTTCTGCATCATGATCCATAACTGCCTTAAACCTCACACCATTTTGAGTAATGGTCAATAGCCACCAGCACATACCAGTTGCCATGCTTGGTCTCAAGAAAAAGTCCAACTATGTTAAAAGTTACTTTGAAAAATTGATCCCAAATGGGAATGTTTTTGAGCTCAATAGGTTCTAATCTAACACTCCTAGTTCTTTTGACCAATTGACAATTTTTACAAGTGCGAACAACTTCCTTGACCAATTCTGTCTTGTTATGCCAAAAGTACTAACTCTTTATTTGTACAAGAATTGTTCATTCCCCAAAGTGTCCAATTTCATTATGTATGTCCATAATGATTTGCCTTCGTTCTTCAAGTTTTGGTACAACCAAACCTTTGAACATCAAACTGTCATTATTCTAGTAATAGTATAAAATGTGTTTGCCAATCCTTGATCTTTCCCCTTCATCACAATCAATTGGGATCTGATTCCCATTTAGAACAGACAAACATAATTCATCATCCCATATTTCCATGTTTTTAGCATACTCCTAATCACTGTCAGCCTCTAAACCCTTATTGCCTTCAACTCCATCAACCAAAACTTGAGCTTCATCAACCATATGCTAATGGGTGTGCACATCCCAAAGTTTTTGCCTCTTCCTCTTCTATTCATTTGCTCCATGTCTAACATCCACCTCTCCATGCCTTCCTTCATGTTGTTGATAACAAGTATTTCAACATCTGTGTGTACTTCATCCTCATCACTTCCACCTGATTCCACCATAAACAAATTATTTAACAGTCCTTAACTCCTTAACTGTTGCAGCACAACTCCTAGTTTTGAACTTCTTCACCCAATCCAAATGGTCTTTGCTAGTGTGGAACTAAGCCCCACTAGTTTGCAATCTTGAATTTCTTCAATTAAATATTTCCACTCATCAACCACATCAACTGGATTATGGCTAAGGGCACCAATGTTTATGTGTTTTTCTCTTGCTTGATGCACAATCTTGAAGCTAAAATCTTGTAATGTGTTGAACCACCTTCCCCTTTCTATCGTAAGCATCTGAAACATTTGCCAACCACTCAAGTGGTTTGTGATTAGTTCTAAACGTAAAATGATTGCAGTACACATACTACTTGAAGTGCATTATCCCCCAAACCAGCGCATAGCACTCACCTTCCATGGGGTGGAACTTCTTTTGAACAAGAAACAAACCATTGCTAGCATATGCAATGAGCTATTCATTCCTCCCTTCCTTTTGTGAGAGTATTGCCCCCACCTTTCGAGTGGACCAATCAACATCCAAAATGAATGCTCTTGAGAAGTTTAATTGAATAAAGATTAAAGTAGAAACCAATGTTGTCTTCAACAAATCAAAAGCATCTTGGCAGTTATGATTCCATTTGAAAACAAATATCCTTTTTAGTTAGGTCAAACAATGGCATGGCAATCCAAGAGTAACCCTTGACATAATCCTGGTAGTAACCTATCAGCCCCAAGAATGTTCTAACATTAGTAACTAATGTAGATATTGGAAAGTCTATTACAACCTTAATATTTTGTGGGTCTAGTTGTGTGCCATCACAACTGACCACATGCCTTAAAAATGTCAAACTAGTCTTAGCAAATTCACACTTCCTAGGATTAAGTTTGAGGTTGATTTCCCTCAACTTTAGTAGAACAAAACGCAAGTGCTCTGAATGTTACTCTTAGCTATGGTTGTGTATGTTCAAGTCATCCACAAAAACCTTCAAGAACTTATCCATAAATTCACCAAATACTTCAATCATAGTCCTAAAAAAAATATTGGTGGCATTTTTCATGCCAAAAGGCATAATTGTCTAGTCAAATAATTTTGACTTAATCATTAATGCAAATTTTCGAATATCTTCAAGGGCCATTTTAATTTGCCAAAATCCAAATTGCAAATCAAGGGCAAAAAAATATTGAGATTTATTTAATTGGTTCAAAACATCTTCTACTAGTGACATTGGAAATGCATCTAAGCATGTTTGCAAGTTTAGTGCCCTATAATCTCCACATAAATGGCAGCTACCATCCTTCTTGATTGGCAAAGTCACCCTACATGCATGTTCAGAGGTACTTGGTTTCATTTTTCCTAGCTTAACAAGTGCATCAATTTGCCTTTTCAATTCTACTTCCTCCCAAAAAGATAGTTTCCTTTTTGCAAGGAAGAGCCCTATCTATCAACAACATGCTCTCTAATTTTACAACATCCCAATTCTCCTTTGTGTCAGGCAAATACATCTTGAAATTGCTCCAACAACTCCCACAACTAGTTGGTCTTCTCTTGATCCAACTTAGGACCTATTTGAATTTTGGCCTTAATTTCTTCCCACCTCATCTTTTTAGGACTTTTTTTTGCTTTATATCCACATCTTGAGTCTTGGTCTCAATATTTAAATGAAATATATTATATATTTTTGAAGATTTTTTAAAGGTAAATTGCACATTCCTCATGTGTTCATCTTGCTCAACACATTTTATCCAATCTTCATAGTCATCAAAATCAAAAGTTTTTCCAAACAATACATTATTCTACCATAATCAAATTCATGATCTAATTAGGTCTTTCCTTATGTACAAAACTTTCAAAACCATTGTCATTCAAATCTTCTAATGCTATCAACTGGTTTTTCAAGAACAATATGTATTATTCATCTTCTATTGTAGCTTTTAGATCTTCCTAAGATTCATCAAATGAACTATTGTTGGTATCATCATTTGATAATATCTTGTCATGATTTTGTATAGAAAATGCCCTTTTATTACCTAGGCCTGACATCCAATGCCCCATAATTTTAAAGTTTCACCTTGTTCCTCATCATCAACATCATGATTCATGTCCTTGACTAGAGGCAACATGTTTACCATGTTCAATGGCAAAATTTGGATGTTATTTCTTGGGCCTTATTTAACTTGGATTAGTCCTCTCTCCACATCAACCACTGCACCTATCTTGATGAGAAAATCCAATCCCAACAAGATGTTGTAACTATTCATATCAACTATCATAAATGTCATCAGGAAATGTACATCGCCTACCCTCACAGGTAATTCACTAATTTTACCCAAAGCTTGAATCACAACACTTGATGTTATTTCTTAGGATTTTGATCCAAAAACTAAATGTATGATACCTAATTCACCCACCACATCTGCCGACATTACAGACATGGATGCCCATGTATCCACCAGTCCTTCCACTAAATGGTTGCTAATTTCAACCAAGAGGTGAAGGGTCTTATTGTGATGGTTCTTGTTTACACTAATCCTTCTTACTACCACTAGTCCTTCAACCTTTGTTAAATTTATTGACTTCAAGTTTTCATCGTGGTTCTTTTTAGCAAACTTGACTAAGCTTTCCAAGGACTCCAACTCCCCTAGGATAACTAAAATAGTCTCCATGGGAGATAATGAAAATTTCCCTTTTATGAAATGAGTTAGGATCTTGGATCTAGCTATAGGGTTTTTGTCTACATCAACATGTCCAACTCCGTGATCATCAACTACTTCTTCCTTAGTTGATTCCATAGGTAAGCATCTCCTAGGAATTCTAGCTCTTGTGAAAATATCATGCTTTGTGCCACATAGATGATTCAACTCTTCCAAAGTGACATCTTCATCATTGACCAAAACCTCTAAATAATTATTGGCAATAGATGGCATCTTGCCATCTTTTCCATGTTTCCATCATTTGTCCTCTATGTGTCCCATACCAGAACAATATCTACACTTTACCACACAATTTTCCATCTTATGTGGTAGACCACACTTAGCACATTTTAACTTCAGGTCTCCAATATGTGGATAGGTAGTTGCGATGTGATCATTAGTTCTACAAATTTAACACATGGTAGAATTGTTGGTTCTGGATGGTATTGTTTTAGTAATAGAAGACGTCCCTTTAAAGGAATTAATAAAAGATTCATTCAAAGTAAAAACTTTGTTCTCCAACAACATATCATTATGCATCCCTTCCTCTTGTTATTCCTTAAGAGGCTCAAATGGTGTCTCACCTAGCTCACCAAGAACTCTTTCAACATCTTTGGTAGTTTCAAGAATCTCCTCCACATTGGCATACATTTTTACATGCATAGCTTTTTTATTTTTGGCCACAAATGAATTAGAAAACACCTTTTTTATTCATCATCCTTTATCGTGCTTCTTCTAAACAACTTATTTAGTCTATCAAAGTACAATTGTACTCGTTGCCTAGGCTCCTACTTGATAGAGTCCATTTTCACACTTAGCTCATCAAGATCCACAACCCTAAACTTTTGGTGCATGTTGGTCTTCATTTCATTCTAATATGCAAGAATAGGTTATAGTTTCTTAAACCAATCCTTAATTTTACCTCACATATCTAGCTTAACAATCTTAAATAACTTCACTTCATCGTAACACTGAACTTTAGATGCCATCTCTAATCTCTTTATCTAGTCCAAGATGTCTTCAAATTCCTTTCCCCAAAATAGTTTGTCCATACCTTAAGATTAGTCATGATGTTTAACATGTTTAAGTTACTACCTAGGTTTGAATTATATCGAGGATAAACACATAAATCTACATAGTCTTTACTTTCTTCAATCCACTAGTGTGATCCATCTTTGTTAATCTCTAGCATTTAGCTCACCAACTTGGAAGTCACACTTGCGTGTTCTACTCTTACCAATCTATCCCCTGGTTGAAACCATTTTTCCATTCTAGGTTTGAAGATTTTGACGCATTTATTTGAGCTTATAGGTAAAACTGGGACCCAAATGTCTCCAACATATGGAGGTGGTTTTTCAACTTCTAAATAAAGAAACTTAAATGGGTAAGAGTTAAATGTTTTATTTGCAGTAGGTTTCTTGTTTCTTGAATGGCTACTACGTTCAATCCCATCATAAATTTGAGTATTTATATCCCAAATCACAATCCTTAAATCTTTGTAAAGTTCATCCCTTGCTCCTCTTCAATTTCCATGGCAAGAATATAACTACCTGTAATCTTACTATTGAAACTTATCTCATTAGCACCTACATAGACCCAACTCAACAACCCTTCGCCTCTCTTGCATAACTTCCAACTCAAAAAAACAATAGTAGTTCCAAAAAACTCCAACATAACTAATAAGTCTCGTTCCCTAAATTCATCATTGTGTTTAGGTTTGAAAAACTTTTCACATCTTCCTAACAATGATTATTCTATAAGGAACCAAATGTTTCATAATCTAGAAATATTATTAGGGATTTCATGAGACCTATAGGATTTTTCATTCTTAATGATAGGGCCATCTAGACACATAAAATAACCTAGAATTATAAATAACCTAGAATTTCTGGTGTTGATGAGGACCTAGCTCTAGTCATCATATGATACTCACAACCATATTGCTGTTCAAATGTCAAATCTAGACAAGGCAACACCAATAACAAGATATCCTTGCTTTGCTTCTCTAGGATCAAACCCTATTATTTCAACTATAGCAAAGCAAGACATGTAGATCACCAAGGTACCTAGTGGTGGATGTCCTTCAAAGTTATGTTGATCAAATTATGAGATTGTGGTTTGATTATTCATAGTGGCAGCGATGTGCTTCCATCACCACATGGTTATGCCAATCTCCCAATATGTTCGTAACTAACTTTATTACCAAAAATTGGGGCACATTCATGGAAGCCCTAAATGTCAAATCAACATTTAATTAATTAACATAAACCAACAACATTCACCTTTATTAGAAAGCCAATGCTATCGACTACAAGATAGTCTAATAAAAAACTACAAGTCTTTTAAAGTTAGATTGCTTTGATCTCACAAGCACGAGCACCATTGGCCATTTTAGGTTGTTTTCAATGTGACTGACCAAAGGACTCCCTTCAACACAAACGTCTTCCCCAAAACCCACATGAAAAACAGAAAGCACTTAGTCCCAACATCCCACACAACACCAACACTAGAGTGAAACGACTTGGATTGACACACGACCAACAAATTCCCAAGGGCACATAGATCTTGGAACACACATACATGCAAAACATGATATGATTTATGAGTTTGACAAAGAGAGATGTTGCCCATCAACAGCACATCACAATGACACTATGAATTTTTAGAACAACACCCCTTCCGGAATTCCCAATTCATGGGTGTTTTCTTACAAGACCATGATCCACGTTCAAAGACTTGACAGAATAGACAATGACAAGGTACATTAAGAATCCATTAGGCCACTCTCGAGATCTCTCAATTCATCATCACACCCTAATCACCAACTTCTGGACAAAAACAACATGAATAAGCTCTGCCTATTGAAACGCAAGGTGCAACGGAGATGTCTTCGTTTCAAATAACAAAAACCTACACTGCAGAAAACTAACACACAACCAATGCCTCTTCAACTACACCAAACATCACTTATCTTCTTCATAGATTTCCCAAGCTTCTGTCCCTTTTGGCCTTCAAGTAATGCCTCCTTTTATTTTTCAGCTCCTTATTTTTATGTCCATCAAAGCATATTTGTAAAACTAGCATCACCACCAAAAATGCACCCAACCAATAGCAAGCAAATGTCATCGAAATTGAACACAAAAAGTGACCATAACCTGCATACAGACAAATGAGAAAAAAATAGAAACATGAACATCTTCAACTTACCATCAACCACCCACTACCCTGTCATTTTCTGCTTTTAGTAGTTGACGACATGGCATTATAATCATTAGGGTTTCATCCCATAAATCTTCATCACACTCAAATCAAATGAGATAATCCAACCATGTTTTTGGGAAGTGGACTTTGCACATTTCTTGTAATTAAAACTTGAGATACAAATTTTTAGTCCAAGTGATGTATCTTTGATTAAAGTTTTATTATTATACACAATCTATAGTTTACAACAAAATAGAAATGGTGATGAACTTCATTTAATTTGTTGTAGATAAAAAGAAATAAGAGGGGCCCAAACCTTTAATGGGACACACCTTTAACATTCTTGATCTAAGATAAGGGAGGTTTCATATGTAATTATGATGGTGATGTTAATGTCATCCCATTAGCCATGGGCACTTGTCAAGGCAACCTTGTGGGTTGGCCATTATTTGCCTTGGCTCATCTTAGGGCATTATAATATGTAGTAAGTCATTTCCCTACATGTTTATTCTCAACCATTGCATATGAGATTCACATCATAGGTCTTCATTCAATTGTCTCATTTGTATTTGTATACTTGACCTTAAAAACCCAACTCCATGCAATAGACCTCTCAATCCAACCTCACAAATGTACAAATGTGTTGTCAAATCCCCATTTGCTTTACCTATTAACTTTGTCACCTTTGCTTTGTTGAACACCTTTACAAATTGGATTAAAGTATTAGGAATTCCCATAGGTTCTCTTTCATTCACATCCTATTTCATGGAAGATCCTTTGTTAAAAAGACATTTGACATTTAGATTTGCTTCTTAGGTGAGGGGAGGTGAGGGATCTTTAACTCATTGTTTTGTGCAAAGCCATCATACTTGTTATGTTGTTTATTTCTTTCTTTCACATTTAAAGACCTCCTTTCATCACTTGGTTCATTTATTTTTCAAGTTTTTGGGTGCCTTTTAGGTCAAAAGTCATTACATAGCTTGAATGTATTTTAACCTACAAACAAGATTCCATCGCACTATTTTTTGGATGCATTTCATTTCAACAACCATCACCCCAATGACCTATCTAAGGACTTAGACCTTTATAATTTTAACCATGGTTTCTAAGTTTCTATAAGAAACCAATGTCATTTTCCCATATAAACTATAGTTCATGTCAATAAATCCACTTTCCCGTTTTAGTAATAGTTGCAAGCAACTTTCAACCTTTTGTTAGTTTTAACATGTGTGTTGTCCACCTTTTGAACAACTTATTGATCAACAATTGATTCAACTTCAAAATTCCATTTATTTAAGGTTGCATGTGCTTTCCTTAACCATAATAAACTACCCTAGTTGACGAATTGACATCATCCTTTCCCAAGATGGGTTTTGCACTTTAGCTAACATTGTAATAGCTACTCTAGCACATACAAACCTAATTTTTCCATCATGTTTTACACATGCATTCATGGCCTTAGAGACAACACATGCAACTTAAAAAATAGTTATTACAATAGGCACCCAATAGATCAATTCCTCCCTTTAACAATTGAAGTCTTCGCATGTTTGCACAAATAAACAAGTGGATGTTTTCTTACATGATAATACCAACACAACTTGGAGTATGGAAGGATTAGAAGGTCCACAATTTTCTATCTTGATCATTTTCCCTTGCCAACACATTTCCATTACACTTCAAAAGACCCAAGCATCTCCCATGTTATAACTAGTCAAACATGCCTTTGTGGGTTTAGCCACCTTATAATTTCCCCCCCTTTTAAATCCACCTTCCATTCCCACAATTGGCTTGTGACAAGTAGTTGGTTTAGTTGGGATATCCATTATTAGACCTTATTGTTATGAACAATAGGTTGAGTTAATATCCTAGTCTTCAACATCTAACTTTGTTGCAATTCAACTTGGACTTAAGGTCCTCTCCTTCGATACTTCCACCTCCTTTACAAATTGGTGCAAAGATATTAAAGTTTGGTAAGGTTGCAACATGTTAGATCATGATTCATTTCATAGTGGATTAAACATAACATTGCCTTCATTTTGATACCCAAGAATCAAGCCTCAATTGAAACATTACCAAATGCTTAGCATGTGATAAAAAAAACAAGGCCTTGTAATGGATGCGGGTGTGTGAGTAGGAACATAAGTAAAAGGTTTTTACAAAGGCATCATCAAGGTTTGATGATGATGAATAAAGTACATAACAATGAGTGATTCAAAGTGGCCTCCTAACCCTAATTGACAAAAACAAAAACATATTTTGCTTCCCTCAACATTCTTCGAATATATTCATGTAATGATATAAGAGGAACATGATAAGGGTAATTTAAAACCATTTAAAGTTTTAGACAAGGGTGTTATTGAAATCTTTCCATATAATTTACACAATTTTTTTGGATATGTTCGTTTGACAAAAAAATGTATCAATATATTACAAGGGTAGTAGATTGGAAGGGAGTTAAATTATTCCAATTGGCAATAAGGTACTTTAAATTCATACATTAAATTCAAGTGTCAAATTGAAATTTGGGATGGAAAGAAAATGCACAAAAGCAACGAAAGTGTTGAACATAGATGATAACATTTCACAAACATGAAAATGCTACCATATACTTGGGTATTTTTTGTGATTAACATTCCATGAAATTGTAATAATTAGTTACACAAGATTACAACAAGATTGGCCATGATGGACTTTTTTGGGTTCACTTCACAAAGTACTTTGATTTTTGTGTGAATGGGGGCAATCACCTCCTAATGAATTTTAATGCTAAATATATTTTTATATTTGAAATTAGTCATCACATAATGTTGTAGTTTTATGGTTTATAAATGGGTCCCATGTGTGATGTTCATGGTTTATTTTTCACTAAATCCCATGAAGTATTAGAATTTTCTATACATTTGAATAAAAAGTGGGTTCAAGAATGCCATATGTTATATGGTTAAAATGTTTGAAGATCTTGACATGTAGGGAATTGTGTAATTTGTACAATTAGATGGGAAAGTTGGTGGAAATGTTTAAAAATGTCCTAGTATTTTAAATATCTAGGAGATTATAATACCATTATCATTTTTGTGCCATTCAAGTAAATTATGACCCAATAAATGTTTTTAATGTTCATGTTGAATATGTTGTTATGCATAACATGAAATGAATCTTATAAATATTAGAAAACACTTATTAAGGATTGTTTTAACTAGCATTTTAAGGCACATTTGAAGCATTGTAAGCAATAAAACTAATCTCAATTTGTTACATCACCTTGTTTGTCCCTTTCAAGACTAAATATTCAACACACTTGAGAGCTAATTTGGAAACAATTTATCACATTCCCACCTTCTAATAATGTTGTTGAATATTTGAATTGGTCTTGTCAACATTGCCATGCATCTTGAAAACCATTGTAATTAATAATGTATGTAAACACTTCCGAATTGACCTATAGATTGACCATAATAATACGGGCTTAGAGGACCTCCTCTAGCTTCCCAAGAACATGGACATGATATATTTTTCTACAAAGACAATAATTTCACATCATACTTCCAAACCATCATTGTAGTTCTTGATTTCAATTATTTGCATGAGATAGAAGATTTGAAGATATTACTTGAGTTGCCATTGGAGTAAAAAACTCATAACATTTAGAAAAAAAAAGATCAAAGAAACTTATAAACTCATAATTTAAGAAGAAGTTGAAAAACTTGCTATCATTAATAACATTTTATGCTCTCCTATGAATAGTAAACTAAAAATTGTAATATTGTTTCCTTCCAACAATAATTTGTTACACTATCTTTAAACATTTGTTTTTGCAAACTTTCATGTAAGCACACCAACAAGCATAACTGCAACAAAACAAGTAATGTCATTTAGTGTTATCTTGAGTGATGGTGGGAAGAGGACCAAGAACCTATAACAAGCAAATTGTAACAAATAAAAATGTTCAAAATAATAATAAATGCATCAATGAAAGCAATAGCTAAAGAAAAAATTCAAACAATATTTAAGCATCCATTCACAAAATTTAAACTCAACATACATATTGTGTATAGAAGCACTTGCCTTCTATCAAAACTAAATGGAACCAATTGTTCACCAGACTAAACCCCAAAGAACTCATATACATTAATGACGATGGGAAACATAATATAAAACATAGATGCCCACACTTGGTTCAACATAATCTATATATATATATATATATATAAATGTAGAAGTCTTAATGGTAATACAACTCATGCCAACAAATATAGGCTATAGCATTCTACAAATTATTTTATAATCATGTGTGAATACTTTCTTTGGTTGGGTTTATCTATTGCTTCCAACATGTTTGGCTAAACAAACTTGAGTAAAAATGGGATTAAACATTGTGGGTATTGGGCAAGTAATTATCAACAACATTTGCATTGTAACATGTTGATAATCCTTTTTACTTTTTATTGGTTCTTTAGCACTTTTCCAACCCAAAATAAAAACCTATAAATCCATCATGCTTTGTAACTTGGTGGCATTCAATGGAAATGCATGATTGAAGGAGATGGTTGGACTAGGTTTAATTTGTAAACATTGTCGAGCATTCAAAAAAACCTCCCATATGAACTTTGCAGTTAATAATAATATGTTTAAATGGTTTTGTTGCAAGGTTTTATTGATGTCGATACAAAGTTAAACTAAAATAAATTTGAACATCATTAAACATAAGTAAGTGAAATTAAACTACTAGTAATATTGTGGCCCCCTTTTAGGGTTTGCAAGTTGGAGCCAATGAGAAGTGGCAATACATGCTTGGGACAAATGTTTTTGTTTTGCACTTGGTAGGACAAGTGTTGACATTGGAGTTTAGGAATTGAGTGATGGGTAGAACCATACACTAACACCTACGGAGTTCATAGTGGGTGTTTAATGTCCCCCACAATTAAACACCAATAATAGAATAGAATAACCATTTGATGATATATAATTTACAAAAAAAATTGTGATAGAAGTTAAACAACCCCCAATGACTTTTGTTTGTCACATTTCTTAGCCAACAATGCTCAACCTATGTAGAGCTGTGTGATTTTGCTCTAGGATTTGACTAATTTAACCTTACTTTTAAGTTAAAATTTTAAATTTTTGTTGTTGTTATTCAATGTAAAAAACTATGTGAATGATATTAGGCATCCTCGTTCTCTTGCAAGGTGTTGGGCTTGAAATCAGTGTGGGGATAGTAGAACATGCAATTTATTTTATTTTATTTTATTTGGCAGAACAAGCAAACCATGTTGCTTGCAGAACAAGCATACATGTGTAATTTGTCGCAAAAACATTCATAGTGCAAAAAGAGGGCAAAAAGACAAGCCTGAAAATGTGCTGGACATCTAATGTCCCCCAAAAATTGTGTGTTACCTAATTTTTTAAGAAATCATGGCATAATGGCAAAGCTTATAAAGGGATGCCTACTGTTAAAGATTTAATTTGTCCTGATCTGTTTTCTTGTATCTGGGAATTATGTCCTTCACATTCCATCCTGGGTTAAGAAAACATTTCAAAAACTGAAAAGGGTTGAATGAGTAAAAAGGAGTACACCTGAAGCTCCAAAATATTATTTGGGTTCATATTGTCTCCTAAGGATCTCTAATTCTAATAAGTAAGGAAATGTGTCAAGTGGAGAATCTTTCTTGGTGAGTCTTGAATTCCAATTAAAAAGGATGAAAACTTGCCAATCATCAATAAAATGAAGCACCCAAAAAAGAAAAAAAAGGGGAGAAAAAGATACAAAATGGAAGGACCCAAGTCCTGGCAAAAAGAAGAAATCACCAACTGGGGCAGACCACAAGGGGAACATGAACAAATTAAAAGGTTATATATATATAAAATTATACCTTCCTAGGTTGACAGAAGATCTCAACTAAGGGTCCACACTGGACACTCCACTTTCTAGAAAAGCATACCTATAGGCTACTGGGCCAAAATCTCCAAGCCTTTGCAAATTTCAAAAGCTTTGACCCATAAAATGGGACGGTGCACATGTCAGATGAAAAGAGCTGGTCTAATGACGGCCCCATCAGGACATTGATACTTCCGTTGGTTATGGCATTTCTTGAGTAAATATGCTATAAAAATGAAATACATCAAGATGGACATATAATAGAGTTATTCGCAAAGTCACCCTGTTCTTGGGCCCTGGTTTGACCCTTTAACCCCTGTTTCATCCTCGACTTGTGTGTATCGGTAAAGTAAGCGAAATTGGGTATGAGTTTCATCAAAACTGAGTCCCAACCAGTTCACAAGATTGGCAAGACCTTCTTAGTCTGACAAGGCTTGATTGAATGAAGAATATGAGCCAGCAGTGAAGGTGCAGATAAAGGTGCAAATTCAAAACTGGAGGTGAAACTCCCATGATGACCATTTTAGGTGAGAAAACTAGTTTGATCACCTGTTTCTTTTTGTTTTTGGTTACATGCACTGTTTTCATCTGGACTTCACATTTGGTCCCCAGTTTTGGGAGGGCCCCATAGCCCTAGTTTGTGATACTTTATGGATAGCACTATTACCAGGAGGACCTTTGCAGGAGCTGAAAAGCTTGGCAGATACATACATATGATATTACTTTGATGCAACTTGCTTGGTGCATTCAAGTACAAGCATGAATTGTATGAGGTGTTCTCTGTTCACCCACACGAGATCACTCATGCCTGGTTCCCCTAAGATCACAGCTTATCCCCTCTGCCAGGTTCCCCAAGATCATAGCTTATCCCCTATGCCAGGTTCCCCAAGGATAAACAGCTGATTTCCTTTTGACTCACTCATCTGACATAAATTCCAGTTTATTTCCTGGTGAAGGGAGAACTCCTTTTGGCTGCAGTCTTTCTGCACATAACTTAGTTGCAAGTTGTGATGAATCTGGACTCATATTTATGCTCTCCAGAGTTCAGTCTGTTTGCAGATTAAAAAATAAATACAAAAGCTGCAAGTTATTAGTGCGTCTTGATCAATAATCTGGAGTCTCAATTATTTACTTATTTAATTTTCTGGTGAGACAGCAATTTTTGTATTTTGTGGTAGTGACTGGTGTTGGTCTCGTATCGACTTTTGAACATACCAGCTGCAAGGTACCTTGGCTGCTTCAACACAATTTTCTTGAATAATTAATTAATTAATTAATTTTGAAATTTTCATTTCGAAAATAAAATATTTTTCAAAGATTCGATGTTTTCCTTCCGAAACAAATTTTTACTCATTTTTTTGGGGAAAAAATTTCAAGGCTCTTTAGAATCAAAGCTGTCAAGGTATTAGGGTATTTTAATTTCTTCTTTTTCATACCAGACTGGTATTGATATTCAATACTTAAGAAAAAACTTTTGTACTAGTGTGGTCCTGGTACTGGGTTCAAGACTGATTTTCCAGTGGTATGAGGCAAATATATTCACACC
>Ga0116229_10002973_pt1 | contig 27768 bp, 14 predicted proteins | sample S1TSphgellanicum_3_FD_87313 | JGI IMG/M metagenome (GOLD analysis project Ga0116229, IMG submission 87313) | Host-associated microbial communities from peat moss isolated from Minnesota, USA - S1T2_Fc - Sphagnum magellanicum MG | ecosystem: Host-associated > Plants > Peat moss > Unclassified...
AATGCTTCAAGATGGTTGATTTTTTAAAATAAATATTTTTGGTTTTTAAAGATTTGGCTTCAAATTAGGGTGGAATCCAAAGATTTGTTTAACCCTTTCATTTGAAAAGATTAAAATATCCCCTTTTTGATGTAGGTGTCATTAAAAAATTTCACCCTAGGTTTGAACTAATGTTGGGTGGTTTTTTATTTTTATGAAAAACCTTTGGTTTCAATTTTTAAAAGTAGATTAGAGATATTCTAGTTTCGATTTCAATTTGAAAAGAAATGAAACTTGGAATTTGGTTTTAGGTCCAATTTTTCAAAAAAAGAAAATCCCAGTTTTGATTATAAAAAATGTACCTAACTTTAAGTAACACAAACCAAAACTAATGGTTAAATGTCTATGAACCTCTAATCATATAGTTATGATTATTTTAAAATCATATATCCAGTTCAATTTTGGTTTCAATTCTTTAAAAATTAAGATTTTTTTTTTGTTATGGTTTTAATTCCTTAGAAAATTAAGAACCTATTTTTTTTTTAAACCCAATTAAAATTGGGTTTTTTACTAACTTGAATTGGAACCAATGACTATAATCCAAAAAATTAAGTACCTACCCAAAACTAACTTGAACTAATAAAGTTATCCCTAAAGTCTCACGATTAAGGGGTGAGTTTAATCAATTTCTTCAAGTGAGGGGATGAAACACATAATAAGGTATGAAACAAAAATAACAAGGGACAAAATTAATTTTTATACCGAAATCAAAGCAAAAACTAGTTTTGTACCTAACTTTTTTTTTTGCATCTATGCCCAAGCTTGACCAAGCCCAACTACGTATGATGATTCCTAACCACCCAACCCAACTCTCATTTTGTTTTTCATTCTGTTTTTTAGAAAAACTCCAAAGGAAACAACCTTTTTTAAATAAGCCCATTGTCATGGTAGAGCATGAGTGTTGGTGGAATGTGAATGGCAGTGGAGTGCAATCTAAACATCACAATGGTATATCTTGCTTCTCATTTGATTAGGGTCTTATTATCTTGTTTCCAATTTTATTAACCTTTTATTACATCATTTATGTTTCTATTAAGGTTTGATTGACATCAAATTAACTTGCTTTTGGTATGTTTTACCCTCTTATTATCTTACTTTTGGTTTGATTAAGGTTGGATTAATTTCAATATGGTTTGATTATCCTTTCATTAACATGTTTCTAGTCTAATTAAGGTATGATTGATTTCAATATGCTATGATTAGCCTCAAATTAACTTGTTTTTTGTATGTTTACATTTTTATTAGCTGTTCATGGTGTGATTAGGGTCTAATTAACCTCAATATAGTTTCATTACCCTTTTATTAACATGTTTATAGTTTGATAATGGTTTAATTAACCTTAATTGTTATGATTAACCTTTTATTAACTTGCTTTCCATCTATTTACCCTTTTATTAGCTTATTCATGCTTTGATTACCTTCATGATGGTCGAATTAAAGTTTAATTAACTTCAAATTACCTTGCTTAACCTTTTATTAACTTGCTTCTAGTTTAATTAAGGTTTAATTACCTTTTAATTGATTTTATCAACTTCATATTACCTTGTTTTTTATCTGTTTACCTTTTTATTAACCTCATTAAGTTTGATTAGGGTTTGATTACCCTCTTATTATTTTATTTTAATTTGATTTGGGTTTGATTAGCCTCAAACTAGTTTAATTAACCTTAAATTAAATTGGTTTCGATATGTTTACCTTTTTATTAGCTGCATTAGGTTTGATTAAGGTCTAATTATCATCAATATGGTTTCATTACATTCTTATTAACTTGGTTGTAATTTGATTTGAATACAATTAATCTTAAACTGGTGTAATTACCTTCAAATTAACTTGTTTTCGATATGTTTACCCCTTTATTAACCTCGTCAAGTTTGATTAGAGTTTGATTACTTTAATTATAGTCTTATTACCTTCTTATTACCTTACTTTTGGTTTGATTCAAATTTAATTAGCTTCAAACTAGTTTAATTAACCTCAAATTAGTTTGTTTTCAATACGTTTACTTTTTTATTAATTTCATTAGGTTTTATTAGGGCTTGAATACCCTAATTATGGTCTTATTAGCATGCTTCTAGTTTGATTCGGGTCTGATGAACTTCAAATTAGTTTAATTAACCTCAAATTAACTTTTTTTTTAATATGTTGACTTTTCTATTAGTTTCATCAAATCTCATTAGGGTATGATTACCTTCATTATGGCTTAATTATCATTTTATTAATTTTCTTTTAGTTTGATTAGGACTTGATTAGCTTCACATTGATTTATTTATTTTCAAATTAGTTTGTTTTCAATATGTTTACTTTTTTATTAACTTCACTAGCCCTTATTAAGGCTTGAATATTTTCATTATGGTTTCATGACCCTCTTATTAGTTTGCTTTTAGTTTGATCCGGGTTCGATTAACCACAAATTGGTTTAATTACATTCAAATTAACTTGTTTTTTATATGTTTTCTTTTTTATTCGCTTCATTAGGTCTAATTAAGGTTTAATTACCCTCATTATGATTTTATAAATTTGTTATTAGTTTGCTTTGAACTTGATTTATGTTTGATTAGTCTCAAATTAGTATAATTACCCTCAAATTAATTTTTTAAAAATATGTTTGGGTGCAGTCATAATCCAATGAACCAAAAAAGGTGTTGGATCGCAAAGAAAAACAATCAAAATTAGATAAATATTTATGTTTTTCCATTTAAAGCCATGGCAATCATGTCAAATTATTGTTTTTCCATTTTTATGAATGTTAAGGAATTCAAACCAAGAATCCATTTGATGAAAATTTTAATTTAAGTTTGGATTTGAGACCTCTAAAAGTGAACAACAATGTTTCAAACATGAGTCAATTTTGCAAAAGACTATCAAAAGGATTCATAATAAAACACATTTGATGGGGAAACAAATTAAGAGGATAACAAATTATTAACCACAATAAAAAAAAACACTCATACCCAAAAAATGTGAAATTTTAAAACTTTAAAAATTCAAAGAATTTTCAAAAATTAATCTAAAATTTTTGGAACTTCAAAAGTCTTTGTCACACATTAATGGGGTAAAATCTACTTGAAATTATTATCATTTTAAAAAATGAAACATTGAATTTACAAGGAATCAAGACACTTTCAAAAATTCATATTTATTAAAAAATGATGAAGGAAAAACATGTCATGTACTTGGAAAAATATAAAAATTTATTATAACAAGTTGCAAAAAAACTTGTTCCAAAATTCATTCATATGAAAAAAAAAATTAAGAAAAAAGGACATAATCATTTTTTAAAGTAATCATGTGGGCTCATTGTATATTGTTTGCACTAGCTTACCTTCCTATTAGCCTCATTAGGTCTAATAAAGGTCTAATTACCTTCATTATGGTATCATTGCCCTTTTATTAACTTGCTTATAGCTTGATTTGGGTTTGATTAACTTCAAACTAATCCAATTACCCTCAAATTAACTTGTTTTCAATATGTTTACCTTCCTATTAGCCTCATGAGGTTTGATTAGGGTCCAATTACTTTCATTATGGTCTCATCACTGTCTTATTAGCTTGTTTTTAATTTGATTTGGGTTTGATTAACATTAAATTGGTCTAATTAACCTTAAATTAACTTTTTTTAATATACATTTACCTTTTAATGAGCTTCATTAGGTCTGATTATGGTCTAATTAACCTTTTTCTTAAATTTGCTTCTTTATGATTACATTTTTATTAACTTGTTTTTACTATTGGCGAAATGCAATGTGGGTGTCGAAATGTGGGATGGACTAGGTGATTTGCCGTTAATGGTGGAGTGACCTAATCCCCAACAGTTGTGGAATGACATTAGTGGAACGACTTGAACATATGAGTGGTGGACCAAGGTGCCTTGTGAAGCTCAAATGGATTCCAAGTGAGAATTAGGGTTTATGTCTTGAACAACCCCTAAAAATTTTGTGCAGGAAATGGTGTTAAAGTGTTTGGTTGAATTGGCTGAAGATGATGAAGTTTTTTTTTATTGTCAAAGTGAGAACAAGGATTTGTGGTAGAACTTCTTATTGTTAATGTGGTCAATTGCCACATTTTATATGAAGGTTGGCCGATTTGTCCAAAACCTAACAGCCACATGGCTTGCCCATTCCTTCAAACATCCTACCTCGATCTCTCTTACAAAAAATGTTGCCCAACCTCCCCAACTCTTAGTGGGTCACAACCTTGCATTACTAATAAAATTCCAATGTTGTTTGTTACCCCTTCTCACATATGCATTAATCTTAAGCCATATCTTTACATGTTTTCCAATGACATTGTCAAAATTATGATGTTTCTGTTGAGTGAACAAAAGTTGGTTTAAGGTTGTTAGTGAGAGTGTAGCTTGAAATGCCCTAGAAATTGTTCAAATTGATCATAGATGCTACCTCAACGCCATTAAAAAAAAAAAGGCTTTAAGAAACAGTATCTTTAAGCTAGATTTGATTTCAAATTCCATTGCTTGAATAAATGTTTAAGCATGGAGGATCTATTTTTTGATTGTGATTCAGATCTGGATTCATGCAATGAACCAATTTTAGGGTTACATATACTTAAATAGATTGCAAATCAACAACTCTTACCCCCACTAGTGACTTTATGTAAGAGTTACCGTCTATTCCATGATTTGGACCTTTTATTCCCTTGTCTACCTTAGGGCTTACATTTGACAACATGTTAATGGGCATCCTAAAGACAAAAGTTAAAATGTTATAGGTGCAATCCAATAACTTTGTAGCCATGGCAGGGGAAATGCAAGTGAGTAATGATGACCAAAAAGGTTTGATTAGGGAAAAGATGGTAGTTAACATAAAGAAGAAAAAACAAGTTAGACTTGCCAATCTCAAGGTAGCTAGAAATATGTAGAGTTTAAAGACAAGGTTAGAGAGTTATTAGACTTTTAACTACACATTTTCGTCCCAATTGTAATCAATTGGGTCTTGAATTTGGTTGCCAATGATTTCGTATTTGAAATCCATGTGGTATCTATGCAAATAGTTAGTTAGGATAATTATTGCACGAAAAAAATGAATGTACACAATGACAAATTGTGTCCGTTAAAACCACACTACCCTGCAACTAAAGTTCAAAAAACAACTCATATACAACTATTGTGCAATTATCTATTGGGTATTACAACTAGTGTGCAACTATCCCCCTAAAAATACAATGTATTAATAAATAAATTGCCACGTCAAAAAATCAATTAGTTGTATTATAGTTACAAGTGAATTGAAAATGGGTCTAATATACAATAATTTATACACATCACACATACATATGTAGTCAACCATGTTTGATTTGTTTAGAAGTTGCATTGTAGTTGCATGTGGCAAGTATTTTAAAAATGTTGTAAATGTGTCACTAAATCAACAACTATGTTGTAACTAAGTACAATGTACATACATGCAATCATGTTACTTGCTCACATTTCCACCACCCAATATGGAATACATTTATAACAAATTTTTAATTATGATTCCCATTGATACAATTAGCCCAACCACTAGTGCACCACTACTAGAATATTATTATTCAACTATGTTATGAATATAATATAATTACTTATAACTTAATAAAAATACATATTCATTAGTTATTTATATCTTCATCGTATGTGTTTCATTTTGAGTGATTTAAATTGTTATGGGAACCCTACCTCAAGCTTTAGAAATCATTTTTGAAATGTAAATGAAAAATTACAAGAAGAGAAATAAGTTTTTCAACTTACAAAACACATTTTTTTCCTTTTTTTTTCTTTGGACCCCTCCTACTTTCAAACCTCATAACTTTATTTATTTATTATTCATTTTAAACGATTTAAAGTGTTATAGGAACACCATTTGAAGTTCTACAAATCATTTTGGAATTATAATAACAATAGAACAACATACGAGGATTTTCTTAGGTGTTTTGAAACTAGCCTTTATAGCATTTAGTGGTTTGTTTTTTTGAGTTTTTGATCCCTTCTACTTTTGGGGGCCATAACTTTTCCAATTTTATTTTGTTTTTGACGATTTTTAATGTCCCAAAGGTGCCAAAAAGGGGGGTTGAAGCTTTTTTTTGAACACCAGAAACAATGGAGCCCTCCCTTGGATCTAACTTTCCTTGAGTGTTTAAAGGTTATAGTTGTAACTCAATTACAACTTAATTTGCAACTAAGGAACAATTACATATTTAACCCATATGTTTTATCTTCAAATCCCATGTTACAAACTATATAAATAAGATTTGTTCTTTCATATTTTCACATTAAAATACAAGTGCCATTTTGGGATGAGTTAAAAAAAGCTTAACCTAAAAGCAAAACATAAATTTAAAAAAATTTCACGGCTATTCTTCTATTTTTCTACCTACCTATGACCCTAGGTAGGTAGGTCCTAGGAAAATATGTAGTTATGTAGGTCTTAAAACCTACCAACCTACCTACCTATGGTTATGTACGACCTACCTATCTATTTAAAAATATATTTATATTTATTTCAAAATATAATTAATATGCCATGTTGCAAAAAAATTACTGTGCCATGTGTCACAATTTCGGACCATCATTAACAATCATAATGAATGATGGAGATCAATATTTTGAAAAGAAAATAATTTTTATGTCAAAAAGTCTTCATAGTGTCACATGTTAGATTTTAATAGATGGATGACAATCATTAACATCAACATGACATCATGGGTGCAATTCTAATGGAATTGCATAGTAGTTGAAAATGAATAGTTTTGATAGAGTTACAATTGAGTTGTAAGGTCAATCGCAAAACACCCATTTTTCTCATAGTGGTATTTGGCTTTGTGGAATCAAATCTCTTCATTAATCACCTCCATTTGCGCTTTAGCCCCCCAATCCCCCATTCCACCTTGATTTTGTAACTTGCATGCATTTTGTTGAAAACATTAATTACATCTTGTCCATACCCAAACACAAATTCACACCTCCCAAGTTGAAATATAATGAACATCTCCGCCCCTAAATAACATGGATCACCCAACAAGTACTCAAAGTATTCATTTATATGTACAAGGAACTAATGCTAGCTTTTTTACAAAGCATGTTCACGTAGGATGGTGACATCATGGAGTAACCTTAGATATCCTAGACCCACATAGATGAATAATCCATGATGGTCAATGACCATCATGTTGTTCATGTGGTACATCTTTTTTCGCCCATTGAACCAAGATTAGTGAACAAGATTGTTCTAGAGTTTTTGAATATCAATGAAAGTCTCATCAATGAACTTGATACAACCTTGGAACTTGGGCATATGCTAGGTAAGAACTGCTCGCTCGTTTTGGCTAAGCCATTGAACATCATCATCAATTGTTTCATTAATGTAAGAGGCAATGAAAATTGCATCATCACATATTGCATACTTGTTCCAATTCCATTGTCATGTTTCATGTATAGGATGAATTAGACCAAACTCTAGTTTGGGGTGGCTTTTTATCAGTCACCTAGGCAAAATATGAGCTTCACTAATGGCTCTTGCATGGGCTTAGATGGTGGGCACCACCAAAACACAAAACTATTTAAACAATGACAAATTAAAAATTTGTTAAGGTCTTCAACAAACATGGAGTGGCTTACATTGTGCTAAGCACATTTCAAACACACATTTGTGGTCAACCGATTGGCCCACACCCAAATTCAATTCATTTGAGTTGAACAAGTCCACTATGTTAGTGTTGGCAATTGTGACTATAATCAACATCTAATGGACCATTCATGTGTTTTGAAATAATTTTTCATCACTACTTGATGAATAACTACTATAATCACTCATGTCCATTAAAAAGATGCCATGGACCTAAAACAACCCCAACCTTTACAAACCTTAAAAACAACCCAAAACTACCTAAACCCCTAAAAACAACCTTAAAATTACTAAACCTCAAAAGTAGCCCAAGAAAATGTCAAACCTTATAAATATTCCTATACTAACCCCCAAGCCCTAAAAATAGCCAAAAAAAACCCAAACCCTAAAAATATCCCTAAATTCCCCAAACCTTAAAAACAACCCAAGAAAACCCACCAAATTCGTTAAGCAACCCACTTAACCCCAAACCCTAAATATGGCCCTCTAACCTTCAAACCCTAAAATCAGCCCAAGAGACCATTATAAACCCTAGAAACATTCATCAAGTCACAAAAATTTTTAATTAGTAATCTAAGAAAACCCTAAAATATTCCTAATTTAACCCAAGCTCTAAAAACATCCCAAGAAAACCCAAACCCCTAGGAATAACCTTAAATTCCTCAAACCCTAAAAGTAGCCCAAAAAACCCACCCAACTTTACAAGCAACCCACCTAACCCCCACATCTTATAAATAACCCTACAAGCCACAAAGCCTAAAATTAGCCTAAAAAAACCTTAAAAACCCCAAAAATAACCTTAAAGTTACCAAACCCTATAGTTAATAGCTCAAGAAAACCTAAGAAATATTCTTACCCTAAACCAAGCCTTAAAAACATCCCAAGAAAACCCCAACCCCTAGGAATAGCCCTAAACTTCCCAAACCCTAAAAACAACCTTAGAAAACCCTAACCCTAAAAATAGCCCTAAATTTACCAAACCTTAAAAGTAACCACCTAAACCCTAAATTGTAAAACATCAATAGTAAAAATGGAACCCTACAAATAACTAGAGAACATAAAAAACCATAGATAAATAAATAACATATGACTAAACTCAAGTTAAATCAAGTGAAAGGCAAAATGTAATTGTCACAAAAGAAGAAAATGAAAAAGAGAATGAAATGAAAATTGAAATAAGTTGTTTATGTATTTATGTAAACCTTAAAAGCCACCCTAGGTAGTTCATAACACTAGCCCTAGATTTGTTTAACTTGAAGGTTAAACAAAGATAAAGCTTAAGAAAGTTGTGTGGTTAAGGTTTTTTTGAAAAATACCATTTAAACACTTTCGTTTTATTTTCCTTGTAGTTAAATGTTTCCTAATTATGTTAGTTTCATTGGTTTGGAAACTTCAACTACTAGAACAATTGTGAGTTGTGTTGCCCTTCAACTTTAATACTAGCACTAGATTTTGAGCATCGTTTTTAAGGTTTTAAGCTATGTTCTAATACCTTGTTTAATTAGACTAGTTGAATCTTTTGTCACCATTCCCCATGTTGATTACATCACATTCACTAAATGTTAGTTTAGTTGATACTTAAGTTGATTTTCTTACTTTTTTAAAAGAATTATTTTAAATATTACATTTTCATAATTCACATTTGTGTTTTTTGACAATTTCAAAAAAATTATTATCAAACGCATTGGTGAATAGGTGAAACATTTGTCCTTTGTCACTATGCTTCATTTGGGGGTATTACCAACAACTTGAGTTTTCTCTAGTGTATTGAAAAAATAATTTAAAAAAAAAGTTAAATTCTGTCGCCATTAGGCTCATGATTAATTCAAAGGTGATTGGATTAGAGCTATTGTTGCATTTTGAACAAATGGCTCCATAACAACTCATGTATCTTGACACCATTTGAAATAGACACTTCGAGTTTAGTTTTATTGATGGTGGAATTTGGCTATTTTTTTTTATCAAACCTCGATTAATCAATTAATGTCAAACAATGTCAATTAAATGTGGTTCATAACATTATGGTTGTTACATCATTGAACAATGTTTGACATTTGTTTGATGAATTAATCAAAGAGAAGCCTTCACCATTTTAGTTCATGCATTATTTCTAGCAATAGCCAACAAATTTGATCCAATGGGATTGATGTGTGATGTTGCCTTCAATTTAAACAACTCATATACATGATGTTCACATCAATGGAGTATTAAGTTGGAAAACATTGCCATATATGGTTATAATTTGTTTGGTTTTCAATCTTTATAATGGTTTTTACATATATTTATTGAACATCCTTCTCACACAACTTACATCTTGAACTTCCATGTGTGAAAGTTCAATTGCCAAGCTTTTTGATTCAAACATAAAAACGATAATGTTGCTTCAAACTCATAACTTACCTTTGTAACTCTTATCTTAATCTTAAATGAATTGAAAACTATCCAAATCTTGTGATGTTTCAACTATTTACAAATATCACTTTCACTATTTAATTGCCAACTCTTGATTGCCCCATAATCCAAAAATGATTTTAAAAAGAATTTTAAATCAATGTTGTGGGCAGAAATGTTATTTTTTTCCAAAAAAAAATTATGCCATCTAGAATGTGTTCATAGGCTCCAAGTGGCATCTTGACTTGGGAAGTCCACCTCAACATTTTGTGAGAGGGCTAGGTTTCCATGTAAATTAAGGTACCTCTTAAGGGGAGGAGGGGGGGCCCGGGGGGGGGGGGGGTTTGTTGGAAGGCAATAGGGGGCCAATTAAGTGAAAGAAAGTACGCCTAGTAATTGATTGCATTTATGTTTGAAGGGGACATGTGGGTTGCAAGTAATGTTTTTTTTCCCATCATGGACATGTTGCCAGCTTGGCGACTTGGTGGGCCTTCTAACGAACAACTAGGTTACATGAAGGACATAGATGTCAAATTGGTCAATGACATACACATAGGGAAGGCAACATTATGTGATTTTCATTTCATTGTTTTAACTCACCATTAACAAATGCATTTCAATTTTGGTCAATGCATTAGCAAGTTTTTAAAAATTATTCACATAAACAACTCAATATTTTTTAATTTCATGTTATGACAAAACAACCATGTGAAGCAATCGAACCCTAACCAAATTGACCCTACACACTGTAGCACATGGTGGACCTACACAATCAAACAACTTTAGTATACATAAACAAATTTAGGATACATAAATAGGTTTGTAGCCCAATAACAAGCCCCAATAAATGGTTGCAACTTATTGTTCAAACTTTAGTGCTAGCTTGAATTCAAGTATGAAAATGAACAAGGCAAAGTGACTAGATCATGGAAACAAAAGTCACCAAACCTTCCAAGTTCCAATTCACTTATAACAACTTGGAAAACAAAGCAAAAAACTAATTAAACTTAAACCAAGATCCTAATTCATTAAAAAAAATGTTAAAAAATTAAGACCCAACAAGGTAGGAGAGGAGTTTACCTACTTGCAAGCTGCCATTGGCCAAAAAATAACTCATGCATATCGCATGCAATTAATTTTCCACTCTTCAATGGCCTGATTATAAGGGAAGTTTTCAAAAGTATAAAATTTTGAATCAAACATATGAATGACCACATCCAAATGGGTTGTCAACTGGTTCCTTAACTTGGTCTTCATAAAGCTGAACATACTAAAACACCATTCATCTTCCATTGAACCAATGACTTGCACAACTGCAATTTCAACCATTTTGATATATTTTGGCATTTTGTGTGTAACAATCTAGGAGGATGTCAATTGCCTCCACAACCGTGTCAAAGGGTTACAAGCACGAGGTTTAGCCATAGCCACCTTGGAATTATTTTTCATTGTCAAAACAAAGAGAAAATGTTGTAGATCAAAGGTTGCAAAATCCAACACATGTGGAATTCATACCTCAGTAGAACCAATGCCACATTTCTTGGGCACACAATAAAATCCTTTAATAACATTCAAGTGTAATTGGAATGTTGATGTAGGGTCAAGGCCCAACCAATACTAGGGATAAACCATGCCAACCATGCCAAGAACATCCATTAATTCATGAGAAGGGAACTAATTGCCTAACTCATTTATTAAATTATTAGCAGCAAATACACATGAAGCTTTGACCTTTGCAGTAGCCTTTGCATAAACCTTTCAAGTGACAAAAGATACATGACCAAAGGCTTGGTCTTTGAACTTGGCCCATATATGCTAACCCTTAAAATAAAAAACAAGGTGATCAACTCCAGTGTTCAAATTTGTGATCCATTTCATGGAGATTGTACCATGCGTGCAATTTAACAAATCGTTGAAAAGTTTGAATGCATCCCTTTGGAATGCAAATGTCTAATCACAATACAATTAAAAATAAATTTAGTTTACAAATTGAAACTGCAATTGTGAAATCACAAACATACACATTTCACAGTTGGGCAAACTTGACGAAAGAATGAATTATAGTCAAGAGAGGCATTAAATCAGCCAATCCAAACATCATTTGGACATCACACAATTGATCCAAGTTACTTGTTGCTTGGGGCACATGAGTTGTTGAATCTATTACCATTTTTAGCAACAACGAGTGATACTATTCAAGTACACCCTTAATGGGACTCAGCATACTAATCCATTTAATTTTGATGTTGCGAAAAAACTTATTACCTTTTGTTTCCATGTCTGGGCTAGTTTAACAAATTCCAAATGGCATTTTGGAGATTTGCAAAAAAAAGAAGAAAAGGATTGTAGTAGATCTTTTAACCGTGTCACCATGGGTAAATGAAAAAGTGTTTGAACTACTAGATTAATCCAATGTGCCATACAATGGATGCCAATAAAAAATGGAGCATAACACTTTCAATTTTGGATTCTAACTCCATTTCGAGCACCATGAAAAGTACTCACACCATCTGCACCAAAACATAATAACTTCTTAGGTACCTCAACTTTTGTTAAACCATTAACACTCATGAGAATATTTGTGATGGCTTTAGTTAAGTCTTGTGCATTAGGCCCTTCCACAACATGATCAACTATAAGTAAAATAGAAATGCAACACCAATCCTAGACATAATATCCATGAACAAAAATCCAACTTTAATTATCTAAAGTAATAACCTCATCACATGTTAAGGCCACAAACTTGGCCCCCCAGATAGTAACTTTAATGGCTGTTAAAACTTGATTATGGAGATGTTCCACAATCTCCCAACCTAAAGAATCATTCTAATGTTTTTTGGGAATGTTTTTCAACTTCAAAAACTCATATAAAGGCATTGAAATTTTGTAATTGGTCATGGGCTTTCTTTTGGCAAGAAGCATGAATATAGAAACAAATTGAATCACCTTCCTTTTGTTTTTTCTTTCAAATCCACCTTGAACCTACTCCAAAATAGAAGGGCGATTCATTGAAACAAAATTTGTTTCATTTTTGGCATGTGCACACATGACATCCACAAACTTAACCCCTTCTTCATTCTTTTTCTTCCCCACATGTTTTTCAAGCGAATCCTATTTTGGGACTAGGAGTTTAAAATTTTTTTTTTAATAAATTTATTATTATTATTATTATTTAATCTTAGTGTAGACTTTACGTCTCACAACTGACAAATTTCCAATTGCATGAAAAATAGCTTTAGCTCATGGCATTTTGACTCACCAAACATCTTGGAATTTCCTCACTACATATACTAGGGATTTTTTGGCATTTTCACTAACCAAACATCTTGGAATTTCCTCACTACATATACTAGGGATTTTTTAAGTTAAAATTTTTAAGGCATCTATTGTTTCAAGAATAATATCATTAGGGCTTGGATTTTGAATCTGAGGGGACAAAAGAAAAAATTCTAGGTCATTTTGGATCTAAACAACAATGGGATCAGGTCCATGTTCAAGGTTGCAAGCATTGTGCTTTTCTTCATGTGCATTGGATTCTCCCTCTTTGGGCTACAAATTCAAAATAAAGATTGTTCTTTCAAGAAAAAAATTGAACTTGAAATTGGGAGGAGGTTTTAATTTCAATGTCATTGAAATTCTAGAAAAGAGGGAGTCTAAACTCTAGGCTTGGATCAATAGATCCTAATTTAATTAGCACTTAGGAGTTAACATAAAAAATGACAAAATCATGCACAAATTCCAAATTGACAAAATCACATAGACTCTAGAATGACAAAAACACATACACAAGTTACAACCCTAAAATCAAATTTCAATTCTTGAAGTGCAAACATGGATGATTCACTATTCAATGTTGAATGCACAATGTACACAATAAAAAACCCAAAGAAAAATAAAATTCAAAGGGCGAAGTTTGAAGAACTTTTTTGCATTTCAATGTGGAGTGGTGAGCTTTTAAGGATTGAGCACCATTGGATCATGGTTCATGAATCCCAACATTGCGACACCAAGAATAATTGCTTGCGACTCAAGGCTCAAGCTTGGGCCTTGTTCATGTTCAAGCTTCACCAATTAAGCCCATGCCCCACTCATGCTCAAACTTTGTCGATCAAGGCTGTTCATGCCAATGGTCATTGGTAACCAGTTCAAGAAATCTGCATTGTGCACACTGCAATTCCACCACTGGCCATTTCATGCCACATAGATGGTACATCAATGCAACAAATAAATTTTAAGTCATTACATAATACAAACTTGCAAAGTTGCAAGTTGCAATGTGCACCATTGCACACTGTATATTTGAAAATCAAGATGAAGTTCTCTTGGATCCTTGTTTGGCATTCATTAATGAGTCATGAGTCATGACCCTCAAAGCTTATACCCATTGTATTCTAAATGACATAAATATTCATCTTTGATTGATGAATCTTGAATGTTGCAAGTTGCAGCTGCTAGCATTGAGCAGCACAAGATGAAAAGAGAAAAATATTGAGAGTTAGGACATGGGAGTTAGCATTCAAGATCTACAAGACGTGAACCTCATATGGCTGCTAAATTTAGGGTTTCGGGCTTTGAATGTTTGGTCATTGACTTATTGCTCAGCCACCAATATTTAGGGTTTTAGTGACCACTCACTAATGAATTGATGACTACACATTGCACAATTCCTAGTACCTAGTACTTAGTACCTACCTCCTACCTAGGTACCTACTACAACCATTGACTAGCCACCAAACACAGGCAAAATCATTAATCGACATGGAGCCCTGGGGAGTAAGTTGGCATGCGAAATGGAAGACTAGATGTTCACCATCTAGGGAAACCCTAATGTCAGTTGATCTATGTATGTGCTACAGCTGATCATTGAGATTCTTCATCATGGCGAATGGATGGCCAAAACCCATCATCACTGTCTTGCGAATCTGTCCCCAAAAAACACACTTTTCCCTCGTAGGTTTTCGTGGATCCCTGCAGCCAGTCGAAAAAAGCGAATTCTCGCTCTGAAAAAAAACCAATGGTTGCAAGCACTTATTATGGCTACTCCACTTACAATTGGCTGATTTACCTCTTTGATGCGCCTCCCTGCAAAACTGTATCTAAGATATTTCTCAAAAGTCTAACCTACTTTAAAAAAAGGTTATAGCTGCTAAGGGCTTAAAGACAGAAAGTACAAGGGAAAAAATAAAATAATAAAAATAATAAAAATATGGCTAAGTAGCAATATTACTAATACTATGCAAGTAGAGGTCTCTCTGTTCAGAAAAATCCCTTTTTCAAACGCCCTTTTGTTACCGCTTCCTATTATTTTGTCGTGCATCTTTTACCCATTCTGTATAACGAATGGTTTTTTACTTTTTACCACTCGCCGTCCTTTTTCTTCCAATTATTTTTTACCCACCGCAAGTTTTGCAGAACCTCTCAAACGCTTTACACCTGGCGCCTCTCGCACCGCAAACCCAGCGCAACAGACAACCTGGACCGGACATACGTGTCGTTCTCGCATTGGATGAACGTGTCGTTGTCACCTAGGCCATCAGAAACTGTGTATCACTTACCGACCACACGTGCCCGAGTCATTAACGTTAATCGCCTGAGGAGCGAGTGAAGTAGGTAAATTTTTTTTAAAAAGCTATAAAAATATTAAGGTAACAATAAACTCACTAAAATCCCCCCCCCCCAACGTTGCTCAATGCTTGGTCATTAAACTAATTAATCACTTGATTAAATTTTTAATAATGTTGATTAGGCTAATAATGCCCACTTTAGACCAGTGTCCAGGGTCCAATTTCCTAAGAACCAATTTGGACTGATTTGAAGCAAATTGAATCCTTGAGTTTGGACTGAACATTGGTCCCAAGCCTGATGATGATGATTCTTGGTTCTCCAAATCAGGAGCTCTCCTTTTAGCACTCTTTTTGGGTCTGAACCAATTGATTTTCCTCTCCAAAACAGGTGCCATGTAGGTTTAGCCTCAAAATTTGCCACTTTTTGGTCTTGGACTCTTGTCTAATAAGTATTCAGGAATCAGGGAAAATAAAATTTCAATTTTACTTTTTTTAATTATAAAAAAAAACCCGCATCCCAGTAGATAAAACAATTTAGATCCAAATTAACACTGCGTTCTGTGAGTAAAGAACCAAAGAAGCAGGTTTAGTGAGTTTTAAAAACAGGATTAGTGAGTTGATGAGAGAGAGAGAGAGAGAGAGAGAGAGAGAGAAGAGAGTAAATAAAGGCATTGATTAGTAACAGAATCGGAAAGAGCGTGGAAAGAAAAGTGATGAATGTGACCTTGGTGCAGTACAGTGTTTTCTTAAAAAACTGAATTGGCGATCATCCATAGAATATGTAGAAAAAATGGCGATCATCCTTAGGGAGATTTAGCGAATATGAAAGTGCAAATCTTTAATCATGCTTTTATATTTTTGGTTACACACTTTAAACCAAATATAGATATCTGAAAATTTTGGCTATTTTTTCCTCTCACTTCTGGCGATTAAAAAATACGAAATAAATTCATTTTCGAATTTTTAAAAAACTGAAAATTCGTTTTTGGGGCAAAATATCGCGAAATAAACCTGATATTTTTTTTCAATTTTCTGATGTTGTGTCATTAGCTAGCATCCCAAGAGGGAATTATAATTAAAATTTTAAATAGAAAAAAAAATAAAAAAATTGCTACTAATCTGAAATCAGAGTCCAAGTGTGGGCCCCAAAATAATAATAATAATAATAATAATAATAATCCCGAAAATTATCTATTTTTTCCAATAAAAATAGGAAAATTATGACAGTATATTCCATTTTATGTTTATTTTTATTTCATTTTGGCGAAACTTCTGACCCAAGGAAAGAACTCTGGCTGCTGGTGCAGTGGACTTGGTCGGGGGCTGCAGTGAAGTGGGGTAGTAAGTTAAAAGAAAGCAGACGTTAAGTAAAAGATTTGAGAAGCTCGAGCTCTGGGAAGCACCTAGGCTACGGAGGAGCGGACATTGCGAAGAAGACGAAGAAGACGACGACAACGAAGGCGAAGAGAAGAAGAAGAAGAAGATCGAGTCTGAGCGAGCGACAAATCTTACAAACTCAGCTAGTCTTTCTGCATCGCAGCATTGTGTGTGAGGTGCTTGAGAGGCTCTGCGGTACTGGTCTTTCGTTGGAAGCAGAATGGCAGCAGGAGCCAACAGTTTGGTACAGCAAAGGTGGTTTTTGCGCGGTGGAAGAACTGCAGGAGATGGTGGTGGTGGAGGAGGAGGAGGAGCTACGAGTGATCATGGCGGGGATGTGAAGAAGTCGGGTTTTCTTCTTCCTCCTGCAACTAGTACGGCTGCTAAATGTACTAGGCTGGTAGTTAATCGTCGTGCAGGAGGGAGAAGATCAGGAAGGAGTACTCCTCATCGGGTATTGTTGCGAGCCGTCTGCATGCGGCGGGAAGAGGTGGCGATGGTTGATTGTAGTAGTAGCGTAATGGAGATCGACCTGCAGTTGGAGGAAGGTGGAACAAATGGGCATGCCCCTGCTCCTGCTTCAGCAGTTTTGCGCCCGCCGCGTGCTGCAGAGCCTGAGATGATAAATGAGTACATTGGCTTCGGGATGTTGCAAGAGAATGGATCCTTGTACCGGGAGCGATTTGTAGTGCGCTTCTCTGAGGTCGGACCTCGACGAACCACTTCTTTGGAAACCCTCACGTGTCTACTCCAGGTACGTGTGCGTTGCATGAATGGAGGAGTTTCAAGGACTTGTCAGCTATGGTAAAGAAGCTATGTTTGATGTGTGTTCTTGTCCAGAGAATGCATTGCACCTGCAGTGCTGACAAGCAGTGGAATACCTACATCGCTATGTGAAATGCAGGAAGCTGCATGCAACCATGTGACGACTATCGGATATGGAGCATTCCATGGAACCAATGACGAGCGGCTCATCACTGTCACAACTCGAATGCACATTGAGGTTGATCGATATCCAACATGGTAAAAATCTTGCTTAGACTGTGACAGAAGAAGACATGATGATTGCAACAGAACAAGATTGCTTAGGCTGTAACAGAAGAAGACAAGATGCCACAGAAGACAACAACATGTGTAATTCTTTGTTCACAATCATTGACCAAGGTTTGCTTAGACAACTTACTGCAGTCTAGAGAATGGTTTAATCAAGAATGGTAATCATGATGGATGTCACTACATGTATGACTTTTTTGCTTCATCTTTGATATGGCTTTCCGAAGTCTTTCTGAAATGTTTTTTCACATGTAGAAGAAGAAGAAAACTATCACAAACTGCTTGGTGGTAACTGTTGTTACTTACTGGCTGCTGTCAGGCGAAGTCTGCTGGAAATAGATACCTGGTTCTGCACAGAGGGCAGGAATGCAGTACGGCGTGATTGGACCGTGAAGGAGGTTAGGACAGGGGAAATCATTGCTCGCGCAACAAGGTATGCTTCAGTTGGTTCTTCTTGGTTCTTGGTCAGAGTCCCATTTCTGCAGTTCTAGAGAGAGAGAGAGAGCTCATCTGTCAATATTAGGTCAAGATCATCTTATGAGATTGTTTGAGAGCTGAAATCAGCAGCAGCAGAGTTCCATGATCTGAACACATTTGACATTGCAGGAAATGTGGCAATGTCAGTGCAGAACAATTCATTTTTGGAATCTAGTTCCGTGCAGCAATTCCTACTCCGACAGCAGAGTAGGTCAGCCAGGTTGCTAGTTTCAGCAGTCTTGTGTTCAATATGCAAAGATGCAGGGAATCTAGATTTGATGTTGTCACTAATAATGCAACAAAAAATATGTTATTGTTTTGTTGGACCAGCACTTGGGTACTGATGCACCTGGATACAAAGACCATGCATCGGGTCACTGACAAAATCCGAGCTGAATTAGCACCTTGGGTCAGAGATCCACCGAAGTCAGTTTCACACCCTTATGCTGCAAAACCCGCAGTCACTTTCTTTTGATTGATGTGTGGGTGTCAATAGATAGTAATCATCTGCTGTTGCTGCAATATTTTTGAATCTCGGATCTTGGATAATAAAGCAAGAGAAAGCAGTGTTGGATTAATGATATGTAAAGTTACCATGGGGTTTGGAGATGATAGTTCTAAACTTGGTATGCACAATATGCTTGGTGACAGGTGGGCATTGTCAGAAGAAAGAAGACGAGCAAGTTCTGGACGAATTGCAAGGCTTCATGGGAGTGCTCCATATGAAAAGTCTAGTCTTGAAGTAAGATTCCAGAACAACCGCTTCAGAACTTCCTCACTCAGCCCACTGTCTGCTTTTTCAGTTCATTCCATTCTGCAACATTTGCTGAAACTTTGCTTATACATGTGCTGGAGATGAGTGGTTTGTAGTTGACTGCAATGTTTGTTTGCTACTTGATCTCTCTCCTTGCAGCCACTTGACAGAGACTTTGATATGAACCAGCATGTCAACAATGTCAAATACATCACATGGACTCTTGAGGTATTTTGCTTTAACAAGAACCCTCTCTCTGGACTCTGAAGCATCTGGATTGTAATGTGCACACAAATCCAGGATCTTGCATTCCTCAAAAGAAGTCAGAGCTGTAGGGTACCAAAGTCAGTGCTTTGAAGAGGATATTTTCCTCTCAGGATTTGATGGGAAGTTTCCAGTCTGTATCACATTGTCCACAGGGAGCAAGGGTTGAGCTTCATAGAGTTGTGTCAATAAATCACATTGGCATGTAACTTATTGAGTGAGTCTTTCAGAGCAAGATACAGTGTGCTATCTACTCTGGTAACTAACATAGTCTGCTGTGGTGTGCTTTTTGTATCTTGTGCTTGCTGGGAGGTAGTCCTCAACAAGATTGAAACATGTCATTACTGAGGAATTTGTTCATATCTTTCTGTGCAGAGCATACCTAATGAACTTAAGGAGGACTATGAGGTAAGCATGATAACACTTGAATACCGCCGTGAAGCTGGCAAAGGGGATAAGGTGGATTCATTGGCCAGGCGTGAGCCTTGTGATGTTAACAATGATATTTCTGCATTGGAGGGTCTATCACAGCCACAATTCATACATCTGATAAGAAACCAGGAAGGGGATGAAATCAACAGGGGTCGAACAGTCTGGAGGCATGTGAAACATGCAGCCAAGCACCAGGGTGAAATCTCACCTTGAGCGACTGGAGATGTTACCCCACACCTGGAAACTGTCATCTGGCTCCCTGGAGTGCAGGTGCAGCACACATTTGACTTCCTAGAGAATTTTTCCAGTCACATCAGATGGTCTTCTTCAAGATCTGCTAAGGTACTACCATAAAAAAATCATTTTCCCTCCAAGAATCACAACAAGGTTGAAGGAGAGAATCATTCTAGTAGGTTGTGAACTGCTCATAGTACCTTCCATCAGGTCTGCTTTCTTTTGATGATGCCAAGGTTCTGAAAGGTTGACACAGCCGAATTTGCTCAACTACCCTTTCTGGAGCCAGGGTAGTTGAGCTCATGCAATTTGCTGAGCTTCTACTTTGACAACAATGTTGGAAATATTTAGTTGAGGAAGGAACAAAGGGGGTGCATGAATGGGGGAAAGACACCCATTATTAGCTTGCTCTCAGCATGGAAAGGTTCAATAGCTGCTAAGTTTGAACTCTTTGCAGAAACTTGGGATAAGATCCAGAACTCAGCTTAAATCCAGAATCTGAAACAGACTTCTCTGCTTTGTAAATACTCTGTTCAGTTCTGCATTCTGAGGGACAAGGACAAATTCTTTGCTGGCTATTACTACAATGTGGGCTTTAGTTGACGCTGTGTGACAAATTGCAGAAAGGACATTGGTATTAAGGTGGTTTTGCTCTATAAGGACAAGCCATCTCAGTTGAAGCTCACAGCTGGGTATTGATAGGTAAAGCCCATAGCTGGACAACAATCCCAAAATGCATGGCTGGACTTGGCTACCACCACCTTGTAAAGCACAAGGTGAAGGGTATCACGATCCTAAACCTGTGTAGATCGTGATCCTAAACCTGTGTAGATTACGAGGCACAGAGAGGGGAAGGGTTCTTATGCCTGGTTCATGAGAGTGCTAGGGATCTTATTTGTAGGGCTGCCTTGGTCATTACCCTACACATAAGATCCCTCCCTCTCTTACCAGAATAAGGGCCCTTGTGAGGTGGAGCTGAAGTAGGCCTGATCCTGGTGCACTAAAAAAAACTGGACTGGGTTTTTATGCCTAAAAAAGTAGGCATAGTTTCCCTCCCTCTTGAGGAGTACAAAAATTTCCTAAGAGGAGGGATAGTTATGGATATATATATCCGGATGGTGCCCTTGGTGAAATTTCTCCTCCGTCCTCCCTCCCCATGGTTTTCATTTTGGTCCCACATTTTGAGAAACATTTCACTTAGGATGAGGGTCCATGGACAAGGGTCGTATGAAATAGAGCAATCCCATTGGGTGAGAGCCATAAAAATTGGACCCAGGGCCTTTAGATGAGGGCCCCAAAACCAAAAAAGGTGGCAAATGGGATCCTAAAATAAGGGGCCACAGTTGGGGTTTTTACACAAAAAAGTTCATAGACCCACCCACTATTTCCCATCAGTTACATTATTCTTAAAGTTCCCAAAGAGTTCCCTGAACTGGGTAGATTGTCCTCGAAGTTCCCAAAGAGCTCCCCTCCCCCCATTGGGTCGATTCTTCTCGGAGTTCCCAAAGAGCACCTCAATCGGTTAGATTGTTCTCGGAGGTCCCAAAAAGTTCCCCGACGGTTTGTTACATTGTTCTCTCGGTTCCCTAAAAAAGTGCCCAATCGGTTACTTATTAGACTATTGTCGGGGTTCCCCCAAAAAGTGCCCACTCGGTTACTAAGACTGTTCTCGGAGTTCCCCAAAAAAGTGCCCAATCGGTTACTTCGACTGTTCTCGAAGTTCCCCCCAAAAGTTCCCAATCGGTTACTTTGATTGTTCTCGGAGTTCCGCCCCCCCCCCACCCCACCCCCACAAAGTTCCCAATCGGTTGCTTCGATTGTTCTCGGAGTTCCCGAACTGTTACCCATCCGATTAGATTGTTCTCGGAGTTCCCCATCGGTTTCAACGGTCTCATGACATTTTTGTATTGTGCGTCTTTTTGTTCGTCGTTTTGCTTCCCGCGCGAAGCGCGTCCGTCTCGTTCGCTACGATGTCTGCGACGTGATGCCAAGCTTTTTTGTCGTTTGTTGACTGCGAGAATCATCGACGGTAACTACTTGCAAGAGGTTTTGGTTTTTGTTGTTGTTGTTGTTGTTTTCCTCCAGGATTGAAGTCGCTTGTTTATGTTTTGCTGGTTTTATTTTATTTGGTCTTTTTCTCTTTCTTCGCTGTTGCATTTTTTCATGCATCGAGATCGTCGTATCATGGCAGAAGAAGGAGAATGATACATGGACAACAACCGAGTGTGACAAGAATGCAACACGTCGGTCGGTATGTCTGCGAAATTCTGAAAGATGAGCTTGCTTTCGCGGCGGCTCTAAAATATAATACTGAGAACCTGCAACAATTATGAAGCTTTTCATAAGATACGTAGTTTGATGTGAGAAAGAAGCCCGATCTGTTTGTTGTTCCTTTTGTGCGTCTGATGCACTATCGTTTGGGATATGCGCTTGCTTTTCTAGGCAATTCTGAAAGGTGAGCTTGCTTTCGCGCCGGCTCTAAAATCTAATACTGAGAACTTGCAACAATTATGAAGCTTTTCATGAGATACGTAGTTTGGTGTGAGATAGAAACCCGATCTGTTTGTGGTTCCTTTTGTGCGTCTGCTGCACTATCGTTTCGGATATGTGCTTGCTTGTCTATAGAAAGTTGCAATCAGAGTTTTCTGTGCGCTCTTTGCACTTCCGTCAAACAGCGGAGCCCCGCTGAGGACGAGGGAAATTTCTTCACGCGAGGAGGAGGTAAAACAAGAAGGCGGTTTCATAGAAGGATGAGATTTGTGTGCACCACGGCGAGTCTCACATCATCTCTGAGTGAGTTGCTTTGAGCATTATAAGTCCTGAGCGTTGTTGAGGGATTATCATCTCGTCACAGGAGTCGGTTATATCGGAAGCGTCGGGCTTTTTACAAAGGCAAGAAAATCAGGGCCTGGTTTTCAAAGCTCGGATGTTCGACTTTCAACTGTATCTCCAAGGTTGTGAAGGAAGAGAAGACAGCGAAAGAGAGCCTGGGGTTTGCCGACGAAAATGGGGTGGCTGTGGGCATGCCTTGGGGGAGGACCTACATCCAAGGAGCAGAGGAATTGTTCTAAAACATTTATTCATCACCAGAGCAAGGTGAGCACAATGCAATAACCATCTTTCCCCCATCATTATACTACTCTTCCCAATTTTGCACCACTTGTGAGAGTTTGATGGTGGCTTCGTCATTGTGGAGAGTGAAAGTTATGAGTTGTGAATTAAAGCCATCTTTCTTGTTTCAGGGAAGGTTGAATATTCCATCGGATCTGAATATTCCATTGAATCTGAGGCTTCATCAACCAAGAGAAGAAGGTACACCTGCAATTGTGAATGGCATTCATTTATAAACACTTCAATCACATGTATCTTGTATGTGTGAGGTCACCCATTTTAAGCTTGACTGAAGAATATTGTAAAGGGGTTTCTAACATCATTTGCTCATTCTGTCTGGTGTACAGGTCATGGATCAGCAGGCCACTTTCTGAAGACTAGAGCCTGTACAACAAGTTCAAGAAAATCAAGCAGCACAATGATGAAGATACACTTTGAGGGACAAATAGATGCAGAGACAAGCTTGCAATCAGATGTTGGTGAAATGAAGGAGGAATTGGCCACCCTCTGGAAGACCCTGGCTGCTGAAGCAGACCAAGCCAGAAAACTCAGGGAAGAGGTGAGGTTCCTAACGCCCCCTTTCACCAGGTAACACTGTAAGCGGTTATTGTTTCAAGTAAAAGATGCACTCCCTAAGCCCTAAACCCTAAACATCCCTGGTCTCTAGAGCTGGAAATCCTAGAGCATCCCAGGATAGGCTAAAATATATCCTACCTGCATGCTCATGAGATCTCTCCTCTAGACCGAGCTAGAGTTTCAATGCACCTTCCCAATTTTCCATCACAGCCTCCATACACTGAGGAACACCAATGTCCCCTGGTTAAACAAGAATTTCCCCCTCATCTGTTGCCTCACCCTATTATGCACTTGTAGCTAACCTGTGTGATAGGACGGTGCATTGCTTTCACTTACACAATTTTGTACAAAGGTTAATGCTCTTGTCAAGGATTTGTGACTCTTGTGGGACTACTGAATAGTAAACTTGCAGTAGGGAAGTCAGTGCATTATACTCTCCATAATGTATTATTTTGTTAACAGGTGAACTATCTGCACTCATGTGGTGTGCTTCATCAACATTTTGAGACAAAGAGCTTTGAAATCAAGGGTTCTGCTTCTCTGGAAGGTTTGAATGTATCTTTATGCAATGCTGAAGGTCATGATCTTAAATCAGAAAACCATCTCAGTGAAGGAGGCAGCTCTGTCAAGCAGTTCCTGAAATGCCTCTCAGGACCTATGAATTGGAGCACTAGTTTAACCAAATCCTCAAGCTTGGCCAAGTGCTCCCCTGCTGTGTGAGTACTTATTGTGTCAAGTCAATGCGTTGTCTTCTGCCACAGAAATAGGACAATTAGTAGGAAAAGTAGATGCTTGGACCAGTTTCAGTATTTACATCTCAAGGTATTGAGACAAGAATTTACATTGCTGTAATGCACAGGTATGTGGTTCCTGCAGAAAGAACAGCAGAGTGCATGCAGTCAGAGGACAGAAGATTAATAGCAAAGAGAGCAGGCCTGTTCTCCATGTTCTGTCATCAGGAAGTGCAGGATCATCAAGATGGCACAAGCATGTCAAAGGATGGAAATGAAGGGAGAGCCAAAGATTTTCATGGAAGTTCAGTTCCAAGAACCAGAGCAATCAGCAGGAGCCAGATAAGTGTGACAGAGGTTGATTCAAACATTAAACTTGTGTTATGGGCACACAATGCAAACTTGTTGGCAAAACCTGTCCAAGACCTGCAGAATGCTGGAGTGCAGCAGGTACATCATTCAGTCTTGCAAGACGGATATTTCTCAGTTGATACCTAACGTTGTGTTTGCAATTTGATGCTTCATGGGGATGGATCATAATTCCAGGTGGGATATAAAGATGGAGATTTGGAGACCTTGGAAGGAGGATCAGGTGCAGAAGCTTTGGAGGAAGTAAAACAGATTGAAGTTCGAAGCAGTTCAATTTTAAGTAGCTCATCAGCAAATGTGAAAGATGAAGCCAAATTTCCTGGTAAACTATCAGCACATATGCAAGTTGTATTAGTGGGGCCAGATGGTGTCAATAGATGTTCTCCAAGAACAAGCAGGAGGTGGCAGACAAGATCAAGTTATCAGGCAGAATATTGGCCCGAAGGTCACTCTTCTGGCATGACAAGCTCAAGCCATGTTGGAATAGCTGACAATTCTTGGTACTGGACGATAGGTGCTCTGGCAGAGTTCAAGCAGCTCCACCAAGATCTAAATCCTGCACACTATCTCCTAACAGGAGGCAACACATTTCAACCATCTAGGAAGAGACGTGCAGGCATGTGGTCACAAGGAACTCAAACTCCTTTATCACCTGTGAGAGAAGGCTTGTCAATTGAAGAAACATCCTGGAGAGAACAGAGTGGCAAAAATGAGGCTTCAGCTATATGTGATTCTGACCATGTTAACATGGATGGGGAAATATGCTATGAGACAGTAAATCGCACCATAGAGAATCATTTTGAGAGGCATACAGGGTTTGATGCAGATCTCACTTTCCCAGTTAATGAGACAGGCGATCTGGAAGAAGAGTGTTACATTAGGAGAAAGAATGGAGACCCAAACTTGGAGAGGGGACCTCACACATTTGTTGACAGCATTGATTTGGAGCCCATACCATGTGAATCCCCGACTCTATTGCAGAAAAGAGCAGCTTCAATAGCATTGAATTCTCTTTCCACTTTGCCTGCCTCATTGACTCTCTCCCAAGATCTTGACAAGATGGAAATTTGGGATAGTGCAGACTGGGATGGGGCCTGTCAGGATGACAAGGAAGGTTCAATTGACATGCAGCTAATAGAGTGCAACTCGCCCTCTTTTTCTCCAAAGAGGAAGTCAATAACTGCAGCTTGTCTGTCAGTAGAGGGCAAGTTTCATTCTGCAATGGATTCAGCTCAGTTTGGTGGGAGGAATCACATGGTCTCGGTAGAGTCATCAACTGAGGGTTCATTCTTTGGCAACAGCTCAACATTGAATTCTTCACCAGAAACTATGGATCAGAGCTGGTTTATAGATGCAATAGAGGCCTTAGAAAGTATGGAGGACATTCAAATCACAAAGGACCTTTGTTTGTCAAGCTTTGAGGAGAATTCAAGCACAGTGAAGCAGCAGCATCAACAGCTAGATATAAGCCCACTGCAATGCCATTCTCCAGATAAAAAAGTAGTGAAGAGGGCATTCTCTTGGCATGGGTCTAAAGTTGATGTCCAGGTGAAAAATAGTGGATATGAAGAGGAAGTTATGCAAAAGGATGGCAATGAACTTCACCATATGGGTGACAAGACACTGCACTCTTCCTTGGTTGTGAAGGACTTTCAGCCCACAAGATCTGCACTCAAGTCCTGCTCAAACTCCAAGACAGGTTAATATTCAAGCTCATGAACTTCAGCTTCAAACTGTGTCTAGTGGAGGAAATTTCTGTGAGTCCTGAGAAGAGCCAATCATCACTATGTTTTGGTGTTCTACAGTACCACTACAGAGGCATGCCTCATGACCTGAGGTTGAGAAGTGAAAAGCTTAGTCCTAAACCTTCTCCATATTGTAGTTGACATTCAAATCCAAACCTAGCTAGTCAGAACTTCTCTAACTTGGACTCTTCTTCAGTCATAAAGGATGATTTATCTTGGACTCCTTGCTTGGGAATGCCAATCAATTTGATCATTCGTTTTGTTCTGCAGGGTCCTGGAGGGCAGATGGGAGAAATAGAGATACAAATGACTCATGCAGCAATATGAAGCACCCAATTCCTAGATTCATACAAGTTGCAGACAAAGAGAATATTATCTCAAAGGACCAGCAAACCTCTCTTTCTTGAGGGCTGCAATTGCCAGACATATCCTATGCTATATCACATGTAAGATGCTGATTAACATCTTATGGGGAAGAAACTATCATTGGAAACAAAATGCTGTTGGGAACACCCTGGTCCAATTTGTTTTAAATTGACAAAACAAGGTCATAGGGAGCTAAAACTAGTAAGTATGCTTTCTGTATCATTGTGGAGATCAATCCAGCTTTGCAACAACAGATAGCAGGTAGTCTGTATGTTGGACCTTCAATGTCATCGAGCAACAACTACCTAGAATGACATCTTGTTCCCCTAGTATTTCCCTGAATTTGAGACCTCAAAGCCCCTTGTTATTCAAACCACTAAACCCTAAACCACCCAAGTAAACAGGATCCCAAGTTCAACATTGTTGAGAGGCTTTCATTTTAAAGTCAGATGTTGTTTCCATTTCCTGAAATATGTCAATGTTAGATACCTTTCTAGTGATTCAATGTGTGCTGAAGGTGTAACAAACTGCTGAAGTCAAAAATCCAACGGGGACCAAGAAGGCTGCTGATTTGAGTGATGGATATCAAAAGGTCCTGTGACATCAAGTGCAGAATTCTCTTGGCCCTGAACCACAACTGGATCTTGGTCAAGCAGGACATTTGCAAGCAAG
>Ga0116229_10002974_pt1 | contig 27768 bp, 27 predicted proteins | sample S1TSphgellanicum_3_FD_87313 | JGI IMG/M metagenome (GOLD analysis project Ga0116229, IMG submission 87313) | Host-associated microbial communities from peat moss isolated from Minnesota, USA - S1T2_Fc - Sphagnum magellanicum MG | ecosystem: Host-associated > Plants > Peat moss > Unclassified...
CAATACAAGTCCAAATGACATGAAATTTCTCTCACACATATATTCCTATATGATCTATAAGATCACAAAGTTACAGACCCAAAAAAGCTTAAACAAAGGAGATATGACCAAAAAACCAGATCTAACACAGAGTTTTCAAAAGCTCTTAACTCTCACAAAACATATCCTTTTCTTTTGAAACTTTGAGAGTAGAAGCGTCCTAGAGTCTTCTATAACTTTTCCAAGTTTCACCCCAAGATACCTCTAGCTACTTACTGAAACAACAAAACAAACAAACAAGAAGAAGGAGCAGATCAAACTGTTATGGACCAACTACAAACAAGTGGAGAATTACAAGACAAGACAAGCTTTATTGATCCATCAACTGGTGTTGATCTGCTGAAGGGTTGTTCCCCAGAGTATCTCTTTTTATAACCGTGAGCCATACTAGTCCCAAAATATCCTAAGACATGACATTGCCAAAAATATCCCAAAATATCCTAGGCCATGACATAATTCATAAGGTTAAAATATGGGTAATTACATAAACATTCATAAGTGTTTAAAATTATGTTGTCATTACCTAGTACGTGATGAGCTAGTCACAAGGTCATTAAATATTATCCAATGCTCTCATTATGTCTATCAATTTAATAGTGATTTTAGAAGTTGAGATAGAACAAGTTACTAATGTTATTGATGCCTTTGATGTTACGGTCCTCATCTTTCAAAATAACATGCAAACCAAAATTATTAAGGTGATCAAACCTTTTTTGTAATTTTTGGAAGTATATGATCCACACCAAATTCACAATATGTTTTCCACTATGCTTGACCTTCATTTCAAATCTTTGCGAATTGTGAAGAATTATGTGGGATGTGAATATTATATTCATCTTATTTTTAAGTATGATGCAAATGCAATAATCCTTCTTCTAATGATATTTGTAATGGTTATTTTATTGCAAAGGACAATAGCATTTTTGGTGTTAGCACATTTATAGAAGAATTTTCACATGCACTTCTTATTGGAGAACTACCTTTACTAAAAAGGTTATTTATAACTCTTGTTGTATGTGCTAATCCCTTAGTTTGGTGGCAAATTCATGAAAGTCAATTCCCAATTGTTGGTTTCCCTGCTAAACAAATATTCAAAATTTTGAGGTCACAAATTGAAACTAAACATGTGTTTAGCCTTTCTAATGTGTTGACAACTCTAAGACATTATAGGTTATAGATGGAGAATTTTAATTACATCATTATTGTGGTAAAGAATTGGTCTAATGATCCCTATCTAAATTGTTCACAACATAAAGATTTGATAGAATTATGAAAATTGAAATTTTGTTGGCTAAAGAAAATTATGACTTGATTAAATAATCAAATTATTTTGAACAATTGGAGCTAGATACTAATTAGGTTTGACAAGGTGAGATCACAAATATTTATTTATTTTTCTTATTTTTCTTTAGATTGTTGCAGGAACTTCAATTTTAAATGACAATTTGCATTTGAAAGAACTTAGTCTTTGTGTTCATGCAAGCTTTACTTGTGAAAGTCATCAACAACAAGGATGATGGATTTTGGTTGTGTTGTGTGGGGTTGGATGCTTTTGCGTTTTAGGTGGGGTGTATGTGTAGTGCGGTTGGGGCAAGGAGCTTGTGTTGCATTGAGGAGAGGTTTTTAAAGAATTAGGGTTCAACTCCCCTATAAGTTTTGTAGAATTTTTATGCTTTGGTAAGACAACTATTTTGATTGCAAAAATTAATTTCAAAAATTCAAATTTTATCCCTAACTTTTGTACATATCCTATAGTTAATTAGACTTTTAAAATCATCAAATCCATACTTGCCAAATGCAAATTAAATGAAAATGAATATATATCCATCATTATAAATACATTGCTGATTATTTTTTATGCATATCCTTTTGTTAGAATTTTTTAGAAAATACACCATATTGATAACTTGGGCAAAGTCTCAAAACTTCATATCCGGACAACACTGGTTAAAACCTTGTATTTTGGTAATGGTTAGTAAGAAGTAAGAACCCAACTGGAATCAGGTCTGATGTTCATAGCCTGGAATCAGATGTTATTTTCTTTAAGAACCGAACCTGGAACCAGGTTCCCAGTTGTATTTATGTATGGAACCTGAACTGCAACTAGGATATATGTTTTTTTTAAAGTTACAAGAACAGAGGTTAAGCGACAATTAACCGCCAGTTCTGATTTGGGTTTTGTAAGAACCAGGCCAGAACTAGGTCTGAATTTCAGAACCAGAAATGGAACTGAGACCATTCTAATTTATTTTTTAGAGCCAGAACCAGAGCTTCTTCATAAAGTAAAGAACTATTTACTTTGACTGTGACTCTGGATTAATAACCTGTTTGATGTCTATTCGGCATTGGGCAGTTCTTTGATTTGTTATAACTGCCGGTTCCAGCTTTTGAAAAAAATTCAAAATGAAAGAACCCAGGGTTCCAGGTTTTCGAAATTTTAATTTTCAAAGTTAAAGGACCCAAGGTTCCAGGTTTTTTTTTATTTGAAGTTCGGAAAAAAATAACCATCAGTTCTGGGGTTTTTTAAAAAATTTAAAGAACCAGCAGTTCAGGGTAAGTTCTTTTGCCAGTTCTTTGATTTTAGAGGACCACTGGTCAGGGTCAGAAACTACTCTGTAGTTACTTGCCAGTTTTTTCTTGGAAAAAGAGAGAGAACCGCCCAACACTAGTCCTTTTAGGCGCTTTTTTAGGGTTTTTCCTAGGTGGGAGAACGAGTCATCTGCCAGCTCCACTTTTGGTTCTGCCAGTTGTGAATCAATGGTAGGGGAACTCTCTTGTGATGTGAATCGACGGTGGAGAACCTTTGTTTATGCTCTGGAACTGCCAGAACGCCTTGCCACATCACCACCTAATCAAACAGCGGCCCACCCTAAGGCGGTGCCACATTCCTAGGTGAAACTGGGCCCATGGCCTTTGATGTGGATGGATTTCCTTGTTGTGCTCTGCCCAATATATTCAGGATTTGAACAAAATTATGTTCTTGCCAATGGCATGCTCGTACTCCATCCTTCCCTCTTGTGCAACTTTCCAAAGCTTGCATACATCAAAGTTTTCTATTTAATATTTTGTGTTCAACTTTGATGCCACAGCGGGACCATTGCAAGGCATGTAACACGCCAGAGTACTGTACTCACTTTTCTGAGCATATTGTAATTTCCAGTTTGGCCCGGGTCGTTCATAATAGTTACCGGGCTTGAAATTTTTCAGAATCAAAGGGGTCTGGGTATTTGAGGAAAATCAGAATAAAATAACCATCAGGTCAGGGTATTTGGAAAAAAAATGTAATCATAGAACCACTGGTTTGGGGTATTTCAAGAACCCTCAAAGAATCATTGGGTCTCATGAAAGAACTGAAAAACACCCAACAGTTTTCTAGGCAGTTATTTGCCTTTCTTTTATAAATTGAAAACTATGGTTATATATTAATCTGGTATTGATTTTTTTAAAATTGTGATTATATATCAGAGATCAAGTATTTGACTTTTTATAACAATGGGTATCAACTATGATACCCAGCCTGATATCTGATTTTGAACTGGAATGTGCAGTATTGTCTAGTTCTTTGATTTCAAAAGAAACCTGCAGTTGAAGTTCTAACTTTTTTGGTTTTCGATTGAACCTCCACTCCAGTCTGGAGACAAGTTCTTTGGATTTCTAAAATCTTTAGTTCCAGTCATTTTTACAAAGAATTTGAAATGGATCTGGTTTAAGACAAGGCCTAGTTCCATTCCATTACACACAACTAAACCCAAAAAATGTGTTATTGGTTTGTTCAACTAATAACACACTTCAACATAAAAGATTATGTAGTATTAATTATGTACAACCAATCAAATGCAATAACTTGTCTAAAATGGTAAGGTCAAGTTTTTTTATATAAAATTGTACTTATGTACCTAGAAACTTGAATCTTTCTAAATCAAGGCAGCACCCCAATTCAGGTTTTAATTCAGTTTTAAAAATAAGTCGGTTCTACAATTGGGTTCCAATGAATATTGTAAAAAAAATGGAAACTTCAGGTTGGAAACACTAGAACCTAGCGTTATAACCTGACCTAAACTTGCTAAAATTCAAGAACCTAATAACACTAGTTTGGTGCACAAAGTACAATGTTTTATAAAAAACATTTAAAATGTTTATTATCTCACAAAGTTAATTTCCAACATTGGCTTATTGGATAGGGTTGGCCCACACATGAACCCAATTATGTACCATGATAGTGTGACCAAAAAATGGGGCTCTATAGACCTATCTAGTATCATGATTGCATAGCCTGAAACTATTGCACAGAAGATAAGAATCCTACAATATCCACCGCAACACCACCCCAAAACACAATTCATACACATGCTAAATTTTATTCATAGGTCCTGGAAACATGATCCCAGTGACCAACAGCAAATCACATATACCAACACTAAACTGTAAAAATCAACACACTAATATTCTCGAGATTCTCGGCAACCTCAGACCAGAGACACTGCTCACATTGCTCTGCTCAACAATCTTACAGGAGACCATATCTAATCAATGGAATTAATTTGGATACAGCCTTTGTGAAGATCGCAGAATCCACTAGCAACATCTAACAATATTATCAGAAAAAACATTATACTTAGCTTCTCTGTCTTCTTTTCCAGCTCCTTGTCCACTTTAAATCCTTCACTCCATACATCTGCTCCATCCTTCTTACATTTCCTCCACACAAAATCCTCCTCACACAGCACACAAACCACACATACAAACCATGTATAGAAAGAGGAAAGTAACGGCAATGCCATTGCTAGCTGCTATCTCCTTTCTCGATTCAAGGACAAACTGGCAAAAAGTTGGCAGTCACCATCTCCATGCAAAAAGAGCAAAAGGCTAAAACCCTAAATATGTCCTACTCCCACAAGACATGTATTTAGGTTACAATAGATCAACCCCCTGCTCTTCTAGTATAGGATTTGGTCTTACCTAGGGATATATCATGGTTCCTTGGCAAGGTTTATTTAATCTATCATTGTACATGTTCATACTTCACGCCCAAAAAATGTCTTGGGATCAACTCTACTTCATATCAAAGTTATAAGGACTCATATCTACATCTGAAAATGTGTAGATAAGTTTTGTTCTTACGAGTTGAAATGGAAAAATCTGATAATATGTGTAAAAGTGGCACATCCTTAAAATGTATAATAGATTATTTAATGTTTATGAAGGGTTATGGAAACTATTGGTTGTTATAACAAGTTTCTTAATACAAATGCATTTTTTAAAAAAGTTTGGGATGTCAAATGTGAGGTATTGAATGAACCAATGGTTTGATGCTTTAATTACACATTTTTTTGAACTAGATTATTATGGTTTTAAATTGGCAAGGTTATGTATTTGACAAATTTATAATGAGAGCACTTGAATTGAATTTATAATTTGAAGAGAATGGTTTAATGGCTTTTTACCTACTCACATGTACATATATGATATGCAATCCTTCCCTCCAATGAATGGCCTCCTCATCCTTCAAGAGCCAATGATAATTGAGAATGATTTGTCTTCCAATTGATTTTAGAATGAAAATTCTCGGGCCCAATGAGACACAAAAAATATTCCATCCTCCAATCAAATAAGATGATAATCTTCATGACTAATGGGATTAGAGGACTCATCCTTCCCCTTATCTTGGATATCTTAATGAGGTTCTTGAATTTGATCCTTATTTTTTTTGTTCGTGACCCTCACATCCTACTCCTTCATCCTAATTATTTCAAGTAACTAACTACTAAGACAATTTATTGGTAGTAACAAGTAAGCATCCTTGAGTCCTTATTTGATTAAATCAGTTCAATGATTGAAGTAACATCCCCGCGTGCCATTTACTCTTTTGATATCTCTTACTTATTTTTTCTTCCATGCACTAATTAACTATGTAGTACATAGTAAATTGGAATTAAAATTTGCATCACTAAAAACCCCCACATGTTTCTAGATCCACTGTCGAAATTAAGGTTCGATGAATCCATTAGATCTAGGATGTTTGAATTTTCAAAAGGTTTCGCCATCACTCCCACACCTTACACCTACCCTAATTTGTTAAATTAAAAAGTTTTGACCCCTTCTGAACCCAAGTACCCCATTATTTCTGCTACCCTCTTAGTTTTTGTTGATGTAGGTGAGAATTTAGTCATGGCGGATGATGTTGCTACGCCTTCAAATCCTCTAGTTTCACTAATAAAAAAGGAAGAGCTTGAAGAAGCACCGCTTGACGTGAATGTCTCTCAACGGTTGCGCGAAGAAGAACCGTCCAGAATAGTGGTGTGCACTCGAATCGATCATTCGGCATGGGATCATCGATCATCTCCTAACCCACATGCCTTAACAATCTATTTAAAATTTGTTCCTACTTATGGAGCCGCACCAGAAAGGTTTGAAGAATGTCAATGTGAAAACGACGATGTTTGTTTTCATTGTCGAACTTGGGTTCCCGATGATGGCCATTATCGTTAGCTGCAAGGCCCAATCAACCCCCTTTCCATGGAGCATTAAACTGAATATCTAGCTCGCACCATTCATCACATTATGGAGTTTTTGTAATTGTGATCTATCCCCTTTAAGTTGTTTACTAAGTTGTAATTCACCTGAGGCCGCTCATGTGGAAATGTTAATACATAAGTTTGATTTTGATTTCTTTTAAGAGATAGAAGTGAAGACTAAATAAAGATGTATTAAGACTACATCCTAGAAATCTTTCAAGTACATCATTCATGCTTGAAGATTATTCTATAGACTAACTTAATATTATCATGGCGAAATGTTATTATTAATTATGGGCTTGTATTCCCAATATATTAATGAATCACATCTAATTCTACATCCCTTTTCCCTTCTCTATAACATAAAAGGATAATGCACTTAAAAATGTTTACTATGTCTTAAAATTAACTAAGCCTTGCATCAATTTAAATAAAAAAGTCTTCTACACTTAAATATCCAAAGGCTAATTCAACTCTTAATAATTATTACTTGGAGGTTTATCAGGATTCAAATCATTAATATTAAGGAAAATTATGGAACTAAAGTTTAACAATTTGTGGTATTATGATCCATGACTCACATTCATCACCTTTCTATTGCTTGTCATGTTGTTACAATTATTAATCATGTTGGTGTTCATCATGTTGTTGTAGATCTTCATCACATTCTTTGTGTTCATCAATTGGATTAATGATCAATTGCATTCTTAATGTTCATTTCAATCTTAGTACTCATTAGGTTCTTAGTGTTTGTCACATTATTAGTGTTTGGTTATGTTCCTAGTGTTCGTTGTGTTCTTATTAGTGGTCATGTTGCTAATGTTTGGTGATTATTTACTACCATTATTTTTCATCATGTTATTGATGTTCGTCATATTCATGGTGCTTGTCATGTTGATTTCCCCCTTTTTATGGCTAATAATACCCCTACCCTTGCGTTGTCTTATAAGTTGAAACTTCATTGGAGTCAAAATGTTATTTGTTGTTTACAGCTTCAATAAAAAAAATTATATTTCAAGTGTATTTGTTGTTTGCCCAAATTTACTAATTTTTGTTCATTTTCATTTTATTTTGTTTTTTGTATTGAAGATCATGTGTTAATAATATGTTTACATTTGTCTATGCAAGGGAAGCTTGCAAACCTTTAAAAGAATTTTCAATTATTGCATTGTATTATTAAAGAACATTTTGAGGTTGTTTTACACTTCCATATTTCCATCAACCTCATGTTATTTGTTAACATAATGTCTTTTGTGAAAAGTGGATGATACTTGTGATTATTTATAAAGGTGTGTGTTTTCTTTCACATTTTGCAAAACTAAAAAAAATGCAATTGTTTAATTTTTTCAACCTTGTGTTAACTAACGCACCCCACACTCCTTGAAAGACTCAAATGTGAGTCCAAAAATGAAAATAACAAAAGAAGAATGAATTGGGGTACGTTCCATAGCTCGTAACACCTTGAAGGTAAAAGGGGCGTGCTGGAACTCTGGGATGGGGATTAGGACGAATGACAAGCGGGTCAACTATTCACATAGACCTGCACAAACCAAATAACAAGTTGGTTAATGCGTAATTAAAACACGTTTGGTGCACAAACAAACCAAAACATACACAGACTTAAAAGACTCACTAAGGCTCGAACTTGGGAAAAGCCACCACCTTCCCCATTATAATATTATTTGTGATTAGCCACATGGGTTGCATCCAAATGTCATTTTTTTCGAAACTCCCAAATTAGGGTCTCAAAATTCTTTAAATGGGACTCTCGACATTTTGGAGGCCTATAACTTCGCATATAGACCTCCGATTAAAGTGAGGTCTAAAACAAAGTTGTAACCCTTGTTGATAACTTTCCAATGATATTTTTCATGTCACCTACACGCACGTATTTTAGGCAACTCTTGATTTTTAATGATCAAGAATCAAATTGGCACTTTGACTTCTAACTTTTATTTCGGCCATAACTTTTGTTATAAGTACTCAAATGGGTACCCATTTTAAACATATATTTTTCAAGAGTTTTCCAATGGTATAAATAAATTTTCAATCTAATGAATCTTGACCCCTAAAATCGTTCTCTAAATATTTATAACTATATAAGGACTACAACTTTCAAAATGGGAGTCCACTTGGGAACGTGTGGGTTCATTCCCTCACACTTTTTCACACTCCTAAAAGTATGAATGTGATTCTGAATTGCATTTTCGGCCCACACCTTTCCATGCCTTCACCTTGGTTGCAAGCCCAAGGTGAAGGTTGTGACACTAAAAGTTGAAAATCGCCCTAAAAGTGATGTGACACATATCATTGGAAAGTTTTCAACAAGGGCTTCAACTTTGTTTTAAACCTCACCTCAATCGAAGGTTTATGCAGGAAATTATGAACCTCCAAAGTGCCAAAAGTCCAAATTTTGAAAATTTCAAAACTCTCAATTTGGGAGTCTTGGAAAAAATGACATTTAGATGCAACCCACATGGCTAATCATAGAGAATACTATAAGGAGGAAGGTCATGGCTTCTCCCAAGTTCAGGCCATGGTGAGTTTTGTGAATCCGTGTATGTTCGTGGTTCATCCATGCACCAAAAGTGCTCCAATTATGCACTAACCAACTTGTCGTTTAGTTTGTGCAAATTTGTGTGAATAGTTGACCCGCTTGTCATTCATCCTAATCCCCATCCCGAAGTTCCAACATACCCCTTTTACCCCCGATGTGCTATGAACTATAGAATGTACCTCAATTTCTTCTTCCACTATTTTCATTGTCGAATTCACATTTAAGTCTTTCAAAGAACGTGAATGTGCATCATTAACACACCCTAAAAATGGAACCAAAAATTTTAGAAGAAAATGTGTTCATAAATGAAAATGAAATAAAAATGGAAGAAAGAACTAAAGGTGAAAAGCCTGAAAAGATTCCAAGTTCTAAATCAAAAAGTGAGGATACAATGTAATTAATTATGAAGAAATTGCATGAACAAAGGTTAAATTGAAAGCCCCATGGTAGAAATTCTCCAACTTGAGCAATTTTTTGTGTCAATCATGAATCATTAGTTGATGTTAAGGTGTCACAAGTCATGCGTTGTATTTTATGTTATAATAGACCATTAAGTCATGTAATATTGGAACCAAGAACAAAGTTGAGGAAAGGTCTTGTTTCAAATTTCAAGAGTAATGGGAAACTATATTTAAAAACATGTTGATGCAAAGCATGGACTAATTGTCAAAAATTTTGAAAAACAAGTTAACAACTTGAAAAGTCCTTTGAAAAAACAACTTCCAAAGAAAGGTCTACAATGTATGCAAATGCAATCTCCAATTTTTTTGGGGTCATAAATCCTCTTTTTTTTAAATGTGCACAAAAAAAATTTGTGGAGAATTTTGGTTTATTGATTATCAAAAACCATTTGCCCATTTAATTTGTTGAAAGTATAATTAAAATGTTTTGTATTGCATTTAAGCCCTCATGTTGTTTTCCTTTCTAGAAAAACCTTTAATCAGGAATTGTTACTGAACTTAGTTGAAAAGACAAAATAAAATGTATTACCAATTTTTGCAAAATTTGTTTCTACAACTACAAGTTTTGATTCATGAATGTTCAAAAGGGCACATGGTGTTTTTGCATTGATTGTGAATTTCTTAGGAAAATATTGGATGCCAAACCACATTATAATTAGCCTATTTGAAACATTTAAAACATCAAAGCAAACATTGACTTGAAAAGTTTGCAAGATCTTTTAAAACAATATGATTTGACCAAAAGATCTTTGCTTATGTTAAAGATGAAAATGCAAATATGAATACCATGACAATTGTTTTGAAATCAATAGTAAGTTGTGAAGCTTTGGGTGTAATGGAAAGTCTTTAAGGGACTTGTTTTGGACATGCCTTCTCTAAGGCTTGTCAACATGCAACTTTTTTTTAAAAAATTACACTTGAAATATGTTTCCATTAAGCCTACCCAAGCAAATTTGCAAAAATTAATTACACAGCTTTAAAAATTAGGGAAAGGAAGAAAGAAATGGATGAAAACTTGCATTACTACAAGCCTTAAGTCCCAAAAATAAAACACATTAAGCAAAACAAGGTAAAATGCAAGTTACTTTGTTTTGGATGTTTTTTCCCTTTCAATGTTTGAATTTTCAAACTCCAAAGTGTATCCTTCTAATTAGTAATGTGAATTTTTGTAGGTTTGCAAGCAAAGTGATCATACTTTAGGAAGCTTGTCAATTCCAATTTCTAAGAAGCCATTACCTTTTGTTACAATCAACAAATTGATTGTTAGGTCATTGGTTGTGTTCCTCATTCACTCACATGGCATATATCACAAATTATAATAGACGTTATGTTTCTTGTTATCACTACTTGCATTTTAAACCAATCCACAGGTCACTAGTTGTAGTTAGGTAGATAAATATTAAGAATTGTAGGTTTTCAAATTGACTTTTTTTTTAAATTTTAAATCCTTGTTAAAATTCTCACCAATTTGAGATGTCACTTACAAGGAGAAAACCTTTCTGAAATTAATCTTTGTGACTAAGAATTGACCAAATGTAGCAAGGGTGGGTTGCAAGGCCCCTAATAATTGGTAGAATTGTTCAATTTTGAATTAAATTAAAATTAGGTATTAAATGAGTTTAATGGCTCAATTGAGCAAGATGAATTGAAAGAAGACTAATTTAATGTTCTTTGCATGTATATCTTTAAAATGTGATCACATATTTTTGTTTTAGATATTAAAACTCTAGAATGATTTGCTGATTTTATTTTTCTTTAATATTTTAAAATATATATAAAGATCTTAATCCTAAACTTTGAAAGTGAAGTTGAAGAACCGGCCTAATATAACAAACTAATTTAAATGAATTAAGAATTAGTTGTGAAAGAACCAGTTGAGCATAAAGAAAGATAGGGTATGAATCATTATTCCTATATGTGAGAATTGTCTCGCTTCTTAAATTAAAAGAATTTGAAAACCAAAACAGGCAGTTATGAAAAAGTTAATAACCACCCCAAATTGCTTAAAACATCATGGTTTATTGATCATGGAGGGGGAAAAAATGATGTGGGTTGTGGAGAGAATTGACATCAATTGTGTATTAAATACTAATCCTCAAACCGTATCTTCCTGTGTCAAGATATTGGGGAATTCGTAGGAGTAAAGTTTGCACATTCTGGATGTGGTCATCATTATTACATCATCAAACTTTGGTTCTAGTTGGGTTTAATTTTTTATATTGGTTATTTCCATGGTAGGCATGGTGGGTTCTGATGTAGGAACAAAAATTAATGTTCACAACAAAGCATGGGACTTGAAATGGGTGGTGTCATGTGTTCTTCTATATTGTGCATTTATCCAAATATCCTCGAAACTGAACTAGTGATCAGATATTCCTTGCATCGGGCCAACCATGATCATCTCTATTTTAATTATCAACAAAGTACACCAATGAATAAGCTTGGACTATAATTTGATGTGGTTAACATTTCATAACCAGCTTTTTTTTTGGTACAAAATTTCGCATATTGTGAAAATAAAAATAAAAAGGCAATATTTCATCCCAGTATTCTCTTGTAGGAATATTTCACCACATTTGGACTCTGATTTTAATTTGGAAGCATTTTTCTAACTAGTTTTTTTACTATTTACACAGTTCTAAAACTTTGTTGCCATTTAATGCTAAATCCCTCTTTGGATGCTAGCCAATGATGCAACATCAGAAAATTAATAAAAATATCACTGGTGGCAACTATCTATAGCCTCACTCATATTTGGCAAACCTAGTCACCTTATGGAAACCATCAATGATTATCAACAATCTATCACTTACAACAGTTCAGGTACTTCTTCCAATGGAGAACCTTAAACTTGTCAAAACGTGTGGAACCAATTGTGTGTGCACCAGTGCTGGTTGGTTATTAGAAACTGCACCAAATCCCCTTGTGGATGGTGGTTTGTTCTTGTTTGGTGACGCCAGTAGTCTGCCATGTCAATCAGTACATCAAGTTGTCATGCTAGTGGTATTAATAAACCACCATAACCGATTATAAGACGCATCTCACTAACATGGCAGCATGAAATTGGACAAAGAGCTCCCCGATTATATCATGTATCCTGCTGCCTTTGTAACATTCTTGTACCTCCCTAGTTCCTTTTTGAACATTCCTGGTCACCGGTTGGCTGAACCTCATAACTCCTGCTCTTTTGTGTCCCATAACCCATGAACTCAGCACTCCCATACAATCAGTAATGTCCAGTAACCAGCTCTCATGTGTCTCGATTATTCATGGTAACCTGCGCACTTTTGCTGGTTATCTAGTCCATAACTGGACACCATTGTCATGCATGGTACCACTGAAAAAAGGGTGATGCTGGAACCTCCCCATCGCTTTGATTTTCTGCCTCAATAAGTGTGGGATTGGTTCAAATTACACTGCTTGGGTCTGGTGGTCTTTCCTCTTATGTACATAGTTATTTTGGAATCTGAGTGGAATTTTAGACTATAACAACATTTTTCCAGGGTTTCTGCTACATTCCAAACTGTTCCATTCCTGCCTGCAATGCATTACTGATTCAGAGTTGTCAATTTGCTATTGCTCTTGCTACGTATTTTCCACATTGGGCTTGGTTGATCAAGACAATGGAAAAATAGTATCCAGATTAATGAGTGAACCACAGTCACAATTTGCAATTTTAAAGCCCATTAGCAAACGCCTGAAATTTCTTCCCTAGCCATCAGTCACAAAGACTTCAAATTCCTAGAGTCACGGAAGCTTCCCTGACATACTGGCAATGGAGTGCAAGATGGTAGGCACCTTGGTGGCATGCAAGTGACAATCACCACAATGAAGGCTGTCAAAGCAATGCTGAATCACACGAGAAATGAACTGTGACCTTGTTTACAGAGATCCATCTCTCCCCAGAGGAAGCCAGAGATCCCAACTGTCCTGCAATCCCTCCAAAGGAAGCAGCCGGAAACAGTAAGGATAATATGCCACAAATCAGCTTTAGGCAATCCTTGTGTACATCATTATGCATACCGAAACTACGATTATCTGCAAGTACAATCTGTTTCTTATCATAGTGGTGAAGGACACAGGTATATCATCAGCAAGGTAAAGAATCTCATGCAGCTTCCAAAGCAAGTGAACAGACATGGCAAAAAGTGTGCATCTGAAACCCTAAACCCACTTTGAATGAGCTGTTCATTAACAAGCCTGCCATCTTCAAGTGCTCCTAAACCAGCAGATGCGTTAATTTCCTGAACAAAAGTGAATTTGTCAGGATTCATTCCTTCTTGTTGCATTTGTTGGAAAAGTTGCATCACCTCCTCAGGTTGTCCATCCTTCACATATTTTGTAAGCTTCTTATTCCATGAAAATTTGTTCACTTGCACTGTGCCCAGTGCCATTGCAGCCATCTCTGATGCCACCCATGGTGGGTCTCCTTGGTCCTGAAGCGAGAGTGTGTCTTCCTCTGTTCGAAATCCAGATACATTTCATTTGTCAACAATCAGAAATGCAGATCAAGCTGGTCAGCCAGGTATTCTCCACATCCCATGCATAAATGCTATCATAAGAACAGAGAAAAGCCACACTGACCTTCACCATCAGCGAGAGATTGACACAACAGGTTGCATTTACTAACCTTCCGCCACAGATTCCCTCTCTGACCTCCAGAACTGCAGAAAAACTTCCAATCAAATGATGTACTTTGATTGCATAGAAGCCACCATGAGGTACTGCATCCTGCATAGATTGTGTCCAATCTATTGATTTGCTTTGGAAGATATCACTCCAATCATTAGGTCAGGCTTTTGTAGCAAACAAAAGACATGTACTGTGCTTGCAGTTGCCCTAAAACCCTCCAAGGTTTAGGGTTTGCTTCTCTGGAAAAACGGGATAACATGATAATAAAACAGGAAACAGTAATCCCTGTACTAAGGAAAGTCTATTGTTTGTGCTGTTTTGTTGACTCTGTCGTTAAGGGGAGAGACAATGTAGTTCCCTTTGTCTTTTATGCAGCTTTTTATTTTGTTGGTCCATTGTTAGGGCAGAGACATTACATGACTAATTACTTGTTTCGTTTTATCATGTCCAGATCTCCCAAAATCGTGGTCCCCCTCCCCCACTGGTGCTCTTGGTAGCATTGGATAGCCCTTGATGAGTAGGGGTGCACTGAGGTGATTTCGTAATGTTTAGTCCTACAACTAGTCTGTAAACCCATTTTGCAAGCAAAATGATCAAATAAGTGTGTATCTTTTTGTCTCACATCCTAAATAAAGAGATCGGTCTCTCATTTTGGCCCTGATGATGACAGGCTTGAGTTTTTTTTTCAGGTTGTACATGGTTTCTTCGTCACATTATGTGGGTGGGGAAAAGGGTGAAGGGCCCCCCTTGAATGTTGGTTGCATCGTCACTCGTCGTGGTTGGAGCAAAATGATCAGAAGAAAGGATTGTGTGCAACCTCCTAATTGAATAAATAATAAGTACCCTTAGTTTATAATGGGGGTATTAGTCAAGGTTGGAAATGGTGCCAAAAAGTTTTGGGAATAGAAGTTTCATGCAGCCAATGGGAAGGCTCAACATGCACTCAAGGTGTCTTGTTTTTTTCTTTTAAGTTTTGAGGGGAAGGGGGGGAAGATGAAGATTTTTTTCATTTTCCCTTTGTTCCAACAGGTTCCCAATGTGTTTCCCATGGGTTTTCTTTTAAGTTTTGGGGTGGAGGGGGGGGCAGGGCGGGGAAAGAGGAAGATTTTTTTCATTTTTCCTTTGTTCTAACAGGTTCCCAATGTGTTCCCCATGAGTGTTCCCAATCGCACCTTGCTTTAATCCCATATGTTTTGCTCAAAGTCCTCCCCTTTTCACATATATCAGTGGGCCAAAGGGGAGGCATTCCATCTGTCCATAGAATCTTCAATTTTTGTGAGCCTTCATAGTTTTAATTTTTTTTTGCCGGGGCCAATCAAATTCAATAAAAAAAAGTTGGACTTGTGAAGGGTAAAGGTCAGGCCAAAAACGGTGATAAATTTTTTAAGGAAGAAAAATTTCATGTAGCCAATGGAAGGCCCAAGCACACACTGAATGTGCCTTGCATTTTTTCCTTTTAAGTTTGAGGGGCAGGGGATTTAGAGCGGGATATTTTTCAGTTTTCCCTGGTTCTCACTATGTTGACCATCGCATTGTCCGTTCACTTTGGTTGGCCAAAAATGGTGATAAACTTTTTTGGGAGGAGAAATTTCATGCAGCAAATGGGAAGGCCCAAGCACATTCTGAATGTGCCTTGTATTTTTTCCTTTTAAGTTTGGGGGGCAGGGGATTTAGAGGAGGATATTTTTCAATTTTCTTTGGTTCCCACTATGTTGACCATCCCACCATCAGCTCACTTTGGTTGAGGCCCTCAAAGGAAAGGGGGGGAGGGGGGTTCTAGCCAATCATGAATTATCGCATCAAGACACCGACACCCATTTCTTTATAGTAGTAGATGTAAGAGGTGTTTGAATTTGAATAACTTTCATTGAAAATTCAATAAAACCAAATTAAAATTATAAAAAAAACTGAGGTGCATTTTTGGCACTACTTGAAGGCCTTCAATGGAGAAACCCAAGAAAAGGAGGGGGAAGGAAACCTCTTTTATCAATAAGTGTTAAAAGGGCGGAATGACGATCCATCGCATAAAATCCTCCCTCGTGCCGAAAACATCTCTAGTAAGCCACACTTTTATGAAATCATTTTCAAGTCATATTGAACAACCAGAAGCTGGGAATCCTTATCCTTATGTTGGGCTCGCCAAGTAGCCATACCAACCTAGACCATGGAAGTCCAGGCCATATCAAGGATGTGTTCACAAGAGTAATGGGCTTTGAACTTCAAAGTATGTCTCTCAACCCAAAGCTAGAATAGAATAAAGCTACAGTGGATGTCAAGAGATTGGTTGTCATAAGTAAAAGTCCCTTTTTGGGAGTCAAAAGGTGTGTGGATCAACATTAGAAAACAAAAATTCTCCCAACAAAGTGTGCTACCGAGAAAACCAAAAGATAATGCCCAGATTGTATTTTTGATGGACCTTGTGGAAGGCTTGACATGCTAAATTTATGTGGGGGCCATCAAACAAACAGTGTTCAGATGTTTCAAGAACAAAAGAATTGTGTTTGTTCCAAAGAAGGCAGTTGGGGTCCAACCCCATCTTCTAAAGCCAAGTTCCAATTAGTTGGACAAGGTTAAGTGTTAGCCAAATGAAAATGGCAACCTTGTGCAACCACGAATTGTGCCACAACCACGATAGTAGGAGTTGATTGAGGTCAGGGTTGATGCCTAGGTCATGTAGATGTTGTAGGAAGGGGGTGGTTGAATTGTTGTTTGTTCCATTAAACATGTATCCCCCCTTTGATGAGTATTGGAAAAAGGATGTGGATCCCAATCCTAAGATGTATTTCCAATGCCACTCCTTTGGGTCCTAGGAAAAAGAGTCCACAAAGCCAAAGTTATGCACCCAAAGTTGAATGCTTTGATCATCAAGTGATCCATGAGTTGGGGATGTTAAAGGGGTGTTTATGTTCTTGCACAATTTGCACATTTTTGAAATTAGCAATGGGGATTTAAATAGTATTTGATGAGGTGTGGATGAAGAGGGAATTATCCTTAGGTGGGTGAAACTCATGTGCCTCAATGGTCTGCAAGTGAACTTTAAAAACTTTTTACACCTAACTAAGTTATGAAGAATGTTTTGGTTTGTGAAAACACACCAAATCTTCTATGTGAAACTCAATATCTATGTTTCGAATGTCCCAAGGTATGTTGCAAATGAACCTATCTTTCAAGTCAACTACCACTTTTGTTTTGTTTTGAATGCCAACTTGGCAAAGTTATTTCCAATTGTTGATTTCCTAGTCCAAGAGGTCACCCACCATTAAACAACCCACATAACCAAAGGTGCAAACTCCAAGGGTGAAGTCGCAAGCCAAAAGGTGTTCCCATATCAATGAGGATGGTAGGATTGCCAAACAAAGGTTGTCTCCAAATTTTCTTTTAACCATAACAGTTTTCGGTGAAAAGTCCATGCATTATAGTCTACCATGCTTCAAATATTGAATTCCAAATGTCCGATGTGATGTGGTCTATTGAGATTTTTTAGCTGTGAAAAGCCAAGGGGTTCCTAGGGGTCTTATTTTCCAATTAGTGCCTATGGGTTGGGAAGTGTCTATCTACCATCACACTAAGTGTTTCCAAGGCTCAAGACCAAGAGAAAATCCTTTGACTAACAATTTTGCAAGGACAACTTTGGCTTGATGTTTTGGATCAAGGATGCCCAATCCTTCCATGTTTTCTAGAAAAATAATTATGCTCCATTTGACTTTGGTTCAATTTTTATCCTTATTTCCTCCCTAAACAAAGTTTTAAACTACGCTCCAAATTTGGGTGCACATGTGTTCAGTGAGAATCCAACAAACTGTTATATACCAAACTTCAGCTAGGATAACTTGATTTGCAACTAAAATGCATCCAACCATAAAAAACTTGTTGGTGGACCATGTTGTTAGTTTGGTTTGGAACAAGTGGAAGAGTTGATTGTAATTGGCAATTCTTGGGAGATCAAATCCAACCAATAGCCCAAAATATTGAATTCCTTCCCTTTTTGGAATCCATTTTAACCCATTTTCTTAGCCCCAATTGCAATTCTAGAGTTAAAAAGAGGCCCAAAATGGTTGCAAATTTGTTCTAATTAATTTTGCCTTGGCTACTTTGCAAAAAAGTTCCAAAGTTAAGTTCCAAAACTATAATGGTTGTTTCAAGGTTTCTTTTTGTTTCAACTAAGTAGAGTGTAATGTTATCTGCAAAGGATTAGTGTGGTATTATTATGCCACATGGAAATTAAAAACCCCGAATTTACCATATTTGGGATTTTCCAAGGGGTAGCCAAATACATTAGTCACAAGGATGAATAGGTAGGTGAAAGGGGGCATCCCTATCTCATTGACCACTACTAAGGGATATGGTACCAAACATTGCGCAATCCACTCATTTTTTAGTGGATTGGACCAAATTCCACTATAGTGATATTATAGTGACATCTTGTTTAACATAGTGAAATTGGTCAGTGAACGGAGTCGCATGGCAATGACCAATGGAATCCTAGTGGAGTAGTCTAATGTAATGGGATTGATCTACCCAAGACAAAGGCAAGTGGATTATCCATGTTATCCTTAAATGAAATGCACATTTATGACACTAATGATTGCATAATGATCTTCTTGTGACTATTCCTCTTATTGTTTTAATGGATGTATATTGTATTTATCTTCTAGTGACTACATCAAATGATGATCCAAAATGGTTACACACTATCTTCATGTGGTGCATACTGATTTTTTAATGATAAGTTATGCTAATGATTCATAAATGGAATTGTAATGTGTGTGCACACCATGTTACATGCATGGCTAACCAACTTCTATTAAGGGTTCATAGAAACCCTTGTATTGCCATATGGGGTTAAACTCCATATTGTTTTAAATGGATGCATGTCATTTAAGTGGTGTGGGCATAAATCAACATGAGGGGATCTTAAATGTATGGGAAGCACCCCGCTATGATATATTCCAACATGCCCCACCTCTTTTCCACTAAACTCCACTCCAGTACCCATTCAAGATAACAACTAACCATTATTTATATATGCCTAATTTAACCAAATTTATATACATTGCTACCCTTGGACTTCAATGGAGATCTATAAGAATTTGAACATATTTCAATGGGATCAAATCCATTGACTAAACATTGCAAAAAATTGTCTAACTAGCTAGTGGTTTGGGACACTTTGAACATTTAAATTGACAATGCCCCTTAATATCACATCTTGGTGCAAAGATAATCTCAACTCCATGCCACTACAATGACCCATTAGCAATATGAACATATGTGTCAAATTCACATCAAAATGTTCATATATTAGAAGATATCAATCAAAATTGGTTTGTAATGCCACAATATTTGAAGTATTTTATTGACTTGAAGGGTCAATTTATCATCTTTCTCATATTGACACAAAAATTCAACTATTGTTAAATAGGTGATGTTACCCTAGCTAAGACTAAAAACATAAATGTCAATTGTTTGCAAACCTAACCATGTAAACACCAAGTTAGATAGGGTATAAATGTGACCTTATTAGAGTAAGGATTGAATATTTAGTAACATATTATAACAACTTAAATTCCCTTGGGATTCTCAAAGTATTTTCTTTTTCCTATTCATCAATGGAAGCTTGACAATAATATTGTGTGGGATGTTCCACAAATATTTTTGCTTTTACAATGTTACACATTGCCCCCCACACCCACATATGTGGCTTCCTTAGTTTAGTTTTCCACAACTTGCATCTAATCCTTGCAACATCAAAGGATTTATAAAACAAGTCAACACCAACATTTCATCAACAATAATTTTTATAAACAATATCACTAACAAAAATTGATACCTAATGAAACTTAACATTTGGTGAACAATCTTTCCAAACTTTATGAAACCAAGACAATTGATTTCAACATGCCTTAATGGCATAGGCTTCAAATACATATTACACCAAGCCCAATAGACACAAAAATTATGAACAATATAACTTTAATGGGATAGGCCACTAGATGACACAAGCCTTACTAGCATAGCCCTAGTGACATAATATTACACTAGGCAAAAGTGACTAAACACCTATTGACATATACTTGAATGACATAGGCCTTAATCTCATATTACACTAACCCATATTAGCATAAACTTGTGTCAAAGGTTTTGGTGGCATAAGCCTTAGTGACATAGGTTGAAGGCCATTAGCCTTAGTGATATACAATTAGGTCTTATTGATATAGGTTGAGTGACACATTAAACCTTTGTGACACTAAGTGGCATAAGCTTTAATGACACAAGCCCTAGTCAAAAGCCCTAATGGCATAAACCTTACTAACAAAAGCCATGGTGGCATAGGCCTTGGTTTAAAACTTCCAATTATGTTACAAACATTTACCTTGGCAATATAGTTAACAACATCATGAACTAATTTGCCATATCTAGTGATATATTAGAAGATTCCAATCATTTGCACCCATTTGCAAAAATAAACATACATTTCTATGCAAAAATCACACTTGTCCAAGTGTTAGCTTAAAACCAACCATAATTCATTGCTCAAAAATTTTGTACAATATTAACCAACCATGATGTACCTTGGTCACCATGACCTTTTGGATGAATTCCCCACATAAAGCAAGGAGGTCAGGTGTGGCAAGGCTCCTAAAATTCCTATTGACACCTACAATCCTTTCTACCACCACTACACCATGGTATCAAAGGTGGAAAATCCAACATTTGGTGCCAAACTTCAATGGGGTCTACCATCACAACTATAAATGTTAATTTGAGCCCTTTACCTACAACTTGAATGCAAGTGTTCAATGATCAATGGTTATTCTAACAACTACATTGGCCACTATTCAGACCTATGATAAGTTGTATGAGTAGTTCACTTATAATGTCAACTTGAACATACATTGTTCCGGTTTTCTTGCTAGACTTCTTTGTGGGTAGTTGTTTCCCAAACTCAACCATAGTTGTTTTTGTTGTTACATTCTTCCCCTTCTTGTTACCAACTTGATCACGAGGTGGTAGAACATGCACTGAATATTTTGGCTTGAATTCCAACTTGGCTATTGGAGCTCAAATGGTTCTCATTCAACCACTATGCACAAACTCCACAATAACCAAATCAACTTCCCCATTGCCACCATCTCCATAAATTGTTTTCCCCTTGGATTGGGGTGGGCCTGCATTTGTGTCAATGCATCATTATCAACCTCTATTTGGGTTCCCAAGCCCTTGGCTATTATTGGTTCCTAGCTGTCCAAAATTAAAATGTCAATAAGGCCACCAACTTGCTTGGTTGGACTTGTGTGTGGTGAGCCATCCACACTAGAAGAGTTGTCCTTTATAGCGGCTTGAGTAGGGGATCCTCTTGATGCACAAGGTTGAATATCAAATGTGTCAATATTTGATGATTCAATTAGTAGCTTTTTCTTTTTTGTTCCATCCCTCCTTAACCTTTTGTGGGCAAAAACATGGGTTGAACCCTTTGCTTTTATAATTTCGAGCACTTGAATATCTTTTGTTCCACCTTCTTCCCCTAAATCTAAATATTATATTATGCCCTTGAAAACAATAGCTATCCCCTTTGTTTCTCCACATGGTGAACTTCTTTTGTTACCATGCATAGGCAAATCTTCACTTCCATAATCTACATCCATGCTTGCTAGATTATTGTCCTCATCTATATGACCAAATTCTACTATGGGCAATGCATATGTTACCACCTCAACTTATTCCCCCTTGGGTATAACAATTGGATGCCCAATTTCCATGCCTATTACACTAGTTTCTTCCACAAGTAATGGTTTGGACTCTACAGCTTCCCCCAAAGCCCCATCAGCTGGATGTATGCCCATCTAATGTGACATCATCCACCATTGATTGTGAAGCAATTGGACCATTGTATTGGATCATTAGGGCTTGGGGGGTGGGAGTGATGTTAGCTAACATAAGCATTAATGTCATAGCTATGTCCTTTAGAGCATTAGTCCCATCTCACATTGTATTTGCCCCCTCCATAGTGATGGTATTGACCATTTGGTTCCCTGCACTTGGTCCAATGCTTCCCTTAGTCATTAGGAGTAATTTTTTGATTTCGTTCATAGTTATGGCCAACCCATTGACCTTGGCTTCCATACTATCCCACATGGCCCAATCCACTGCACAACATTGTGGCATGTTGGTCATGGCTTGCATTGATGATTTTTTCTTGTTTTGTGCCCCAACAATCTACCACAATATGGAAATATAATTTCACATGTACTACAAATCAAAATAACATGTACATTACATCCAAACCTATTATATAAACTTGTGACAACTATGACACCACTATATTAATCAATATTGATCAAATCAATATTATTTTCTTTAAACAATACCACTCAAAAAATTTCAACCAATGTATAAATTATATTTGCTAATCCAGCCCATTGTATACACAAATGTCACTATGCAATAATTTAACATATATAACTACATTGAATGTCATCATTTTAATTGCCATTAGGCTAGGTTCAAAGTAATGTTCTAAGGTAGCTCTAATGTAATCTACTTTTAATGAATTTAACTAAATGTGATATGCCCTTTACATGCATTTTAACAGTGGTGTGCAGTTGTGCACCCCTTTGTTCCTTTTCCCCCTCATGATCATTGTCATTTATTCCTACTAGCCTGTACAGAATATAACACCCTCAAAATTCATACACAAATTCTAACATCAAGAGCCTATGTCACTAGGGCTTTAATCACTAAGATTTTATGTCACTATGGTTTAGGTCACTAAGAGTTTTGCCACTATGGCCTCTATCACTAAGGCTTTTGCTAGCCACAAATGTTGTGTCACTTAACCTTAGTTAGTCAATATCACTAAGGGTTGTGTGACTGAACTTGCAACATTATATTAAGACCCATGTTTATATCACTACCATTTGTGTCATTGAAAGTATGTCATTAAGGGTTAATGTTACTAGGGCCTATGTCACCCAAATTTTGTCACTTAAATATGTTACTGTACTTGTGGTACATGGGCTTATCCCACTAAAGCCCATGTCATTTAACCCATGTTATTCAAGTCTATAATGTCACAAAGGTTCATGTCAATTGTGCTTGAAGTAAATGCCAGTACTCCTTCTATTTCATTGTGGCCTATGTCACTTAGGTCAATATAGTCACTAATGTTTGTGTCACTTGGACTTCAAGTAAAAATTATTATTTGGCCTATGACATTGTGGTTTATGTCACTATGATTTCTCTGAGTTAGTGACGTGCTCCCAAGTCCCAAGTTAGCCCCAAGTCGGGGCTAGGTTACTCAAATTGTGGAATTTCTAGGACTCAAAGCACGCTCCCAGCTTCCAGCACCAAAGGGGTGGAGAGGGGCGTGCTGAAAGCTCCGGGATAGACTAGGAAGAGAGACAAGCTTACTCAATTACACAGTCCTGCATCCAAATCCAACCAACAAGTTGGTTAGAACTCATTCTCCACCATTTTGGTGTTGGGACAAGCCATGGGCTAACTTGGACTCACTTGACTCACCACGGCCCAGACTCGGGGGAAGCCACCACCTTCCCCCATATAATATTCTCTGTAGCTCTCCGTCGCACTTGCATCCAAATGGCTCTTTTTCCCGGGACTCCCAAAGTGGAGTCCCGAAACTATCTCGGTTTGGACTCCCGGGACTTTGGACGCTCATAATTTCTCGCCCCAAACTCGGATCGGGACGAGGTCTAAACCAAAGTTGTAGCTCTCCTTGAGAGCCTTCCAACCGTGTGTCACACTTCACCTACACGCACCGGAATTGGGTCGATTCCCAACTTTTATTGGTCGGGAGTCAAATTGTCAGTTTGACTCCCGGCCCTTCTTTCGACCATAAGTTGTGCTGCAAATGTCCAAATGGCTCATGTGAGTCCATTTTGGACATCTACACTTCAAGACCTTTCCAAGGATATAAATAACGCTTCAATGCAAGGTGTTTTGACCCCTGCAATCATGCTCTGAGTTTTTGGGAGTCCCAGAGGACTCCCAAGTCCCATTTTCAGGAGTGTGAGTGGCGACCTCACAACTCCCTCAAAGTGGGGTTGCGACAGTTAAGATTCTAAATCATTTTAACATGGTCCATGTAACCAAACTTGCATCACTTGGGAGCTTTTACCATTAAGGTCAAGTCATTTAAATTTGGTTTAGTGATGTGTCTAAAGCATAAAATGGATAATGATTATATTTTATAGTTTGATAAAACCATGAAACATGCAACTAAAAGTTTCACAAATGGTACCTCTGTCGGCAGCTCTTCCACATGATTTCTCTCTTCTTCTTCCACCTAATCATCTTCCACTCCTAATTGCAATTCCTATTAATCACAATATATTAATATTGGCTTACTGCCCACAATAAAAGAAGTCATTTAGGTTACTTGGGTTGAAAATTCGATTCACCTAGTCTATCATAGTTTAACATAACAATTTGCAATATCCAAGTTGCTAGATACATGTAGCTCCATGAAATGAAGTAGCGATGTTTGCCCCAAAATTACTAGTTTTCGTATTTGGGCACAAACAGTTTGCATATGTTGGCTCTTTCTATTTGCATTTGGGGTCTTCCAATAGTGGACATTTACTTCCCACATTTCTATAAGATAACTTTTGAACCGTGTATTATCCCCTTCCACCTCCCAAAGCCTCCTCAATGTTCTCTAATATAAACTAAAATGCTCTTTCATGTAAGTCTCCACAGCCTTGGATTTTAAAGCAGGGTCATACCAAAATTGCTTTGTAAGATCTTCATATATTACATCCCATTGTTGTTGGGTGTGAAATCAAAATTGTTTTATTGTCAATCCAAGTGTCAATATGCAACTTCCTTCATTGTTCATACCAAAATTGCTTTGCAAGATCTTCATATATTGCATCCCATTATTTTTGGGCGTGCAATCGAAATTGTTTTATTGTCAAATCCAAGTGTCAATATGCAACTTCCTTCATTGTTCCCTACCAAACTAACTTCAACCCATAAATTTTTCCTTTGTCATTTATTGGAATTATAATTTTAGGTGTACGGCCAAGAGCCACACATTCCTTCACCTCCTTTTGGAAGTTGCCATGTTGTCCTCTATTCTCTTGCTTTCGTGCTATGTGGAAGGCCCTTTTTTTTGCTATTACATCCATGTTTTCTAACCCACTAAAGTTGGCCACATTGGCCCCTAGAACCTTAGACAATAGGTTGTTGCTACAACAATACCTTGATGATGTGTAGTTGATTAAAATGAGTGACCTAATGCCTTCCTTGCACATGCCTAAACACCACCAAAAATCAAGACCACCATCCCACCTATTTCCATGGTTCACATTGTCCACTCCTTGTTGCCTATATGAACTTTTAAAAACTTTTAGCATATCCATAGCCTTAATGTGAATGAAACAACCATGTCTCATTGAATGAAAGAATTGGTGTGTGCATCAATTTTTCTACCATGTTATTTCTTTTTGAAATAATTCAATATCATACCAATAACAATGTCAAATCCCAACTTTATGGGATGAACCATTCCAATTTCAAACCCACTAATGTCTAGTTGGTGAATAGACAACTTTCACACACACATGGCCATCTAAAAGTAAAACAAAAGGCTCGGTGGATGAAATCACCTTCTTGCACTTTCATGTTTTTTTTCTTTCTACACTACAACATTGTCACTACTTGTGGATGAGGGTAATTCCTCCATTTCGAACATAGTTGAACTTCCATGTAAATTGTAAAATTTGTTGTCATTCTTTTCCTAGAAATCAAATAGGTTCATAGAGCACAATCCAAAACATGCATTGATATGAAAATTAAACCAACAACCCTCATCATGTATACACAAATAAACATCTTATAAATTTTATTATTATGACCAGCAACGGAGTTTTAACAAGGGCTAATGGCCCACATATGTGCATGATTCCAAACTAACCAGCTAACACAGGGCTACCCATCACAAATCTATGACCTATTCTACTTGCAATTTTAAAAATATCACAACAGAACAAAACTACTCAAAAAACAAAAATATTAGTCAAGCAGATTGTTTAAAGAACCAAGGAGACTGTTATAGAAATGTGAATTGTTTCACCTTATATAACAAATATTTCAATAAGAAACTTGCATCTTTGATCAACAAATAAAGTTATGGCAACTATCAAAGATGTTGACTTATAACGTGTAATGGTGTTTACAGGTTTGAAGAAGTGAAGGACATTATGTAAGGTGTTATTGAAACTACTAAACAAGCTGCTATTGAAACAAAGGATATACTGTTACATTAAAAATTTTGAGAAAGTGGAAAGTGCCAAGTAAGTTATTCTTGAGACAAAGGGATATTGTTGCGTAGAAAGTAATCAAGAAGGTGGAAACAACTAAGCAAGCTATTGTTGATATAAAGGATACTATTGCACAGAAAGTAAGTGCAATAGTGGAAAGTTCCAAATATATTTTTTTGAGTATGTAAAAGTTATGTTAAACAAAGCTATAAAAACATGGGACCCAGTAAAATAAAAGGCAATATAGCCAATGGATACTATTGCATAGAAAACAAGTGAAAAAATGGAAGGTTCCAAGCCCACTCTATCCAAGTATATAGAAGTTGCATCAATCAAAGTTGTAGAAACATTAGATCCAATAAAGAAGGCAAGTGTCACAAAGGCTATTGTTGCCTAGAAGGTCTTTGAGACATTTCAAGCTATGAAGAAAAAAGTTGGGGAACTGTGCCACCTCAACCATGGGACCATCAAAGGACAAGTGACATGAAGTAATGGAATTGCAAAACAATATGTTGATGATGAGTTACTAGAACTACACAAAAGTATCATTATTATGGTCTAGCCTTGTTCTTGGAACAACTAAAGCAGAAAGCTGCTAAATTTTTTAGACTATTGCAGCAAAAGATTGGTGAGGCTAAAGTTACATAATAGAAAGCTAGAGAGGTAAAAGAGAGTGTTGCTTTAACTATAGACTAAACAAAAGAGAAGGCATTTGAGATGACAAAAAGCAAGGATGAAATTGTTTCCTTGCATTCATTAATCAAATGAATAATGCAACAACCCCCTTAATTACCTTAGCCTTGGGTTAGTTTCCAATTTGATAAGAAAAGACGAATATTATCAATAATGCCATAGCAGCAACAAGCAAAGCAAGCAATAGTGGATTCAGTGAAAAAACAAGAAAAATAAACAAACAAACAAACAAACAACAAAGAATATGGAGGAAGAGTGACGAGGAGGAGCATGGATTTGAGGTTTGGTGGATTCAAATTTGAAAAAGAGTAGGTTCTTGGATTGAACCCTTCCCTCTTGGGATTCTGTTGGAAGGTATTGCCACAAATTGAGAGAGAGAAATTATGAGAGATCATGGACTCAATCCTTTTTTGTTATGGTCCTATTGCATCTTATTGACACACATTGAAAGAGAGAGAAGAGGAATCCTGTGGAGTCCAATTTTAGGAATTGATGATCTTTTGTGAAACAAAAAGGTAACAATGTAAATCTACTTCAATACCAAGTTGTGGAGGGTTTAGGGCAACTACTAGGAATGTGTGTGTGTG
>Ga0116229_10002975_pt1 | contig 27762 bp, 16 predicted proteins | sample S1TSphgellanicum_3_FD_87313 | JGI IMG/M metagenome (GOLD analysis project Ga0116229, IMG submission 87313) | Host-associated microbial communities from peat moss isolated from Minnesota, USA - S1T2_Fc - Sphagnum magellanicum MG | ecosystem: Host-associated > Plants > Peat moss > Unclassified...
ATATATATATATACCCTCTCCCAAAGATGCACTAACTAGAACCCACCATTGAAACACACAAACAAATTTATGTTGATGTTTATGACACAATAGATACCTTACCATACTCAGTGAAATCTTTCCTTCACAAAAGGCAGGGTGTTTCACTTTTTGAAACACTTGGCTTCTTTGTTGGGCTTGCCTACCAAGGCAAGCATATTGCAGCTTAAGGAATTTTGGATTCATTCTAGAGTGTAGTAGCTTAAGGGATTTTGGCCCCTATGTAATAGGTCAATTTTCATATGAGGATTTTGGACCGATGATATTTTGGCTTGTGTTGAAACTTGATATTAGTTATAGAGTTATAATATCTTGAAGGATTTTGGTTTCTTTTAGAGGATTTTTTTGAAGATTATATTTTTGCATGGTGAAATATTTGAGCTTCCATAAGTCTTCTTTTGTGTTAAGATACTTTTTAATATAAATGGCAAGGCCACAATGTTACTGCCCAATTTCTTGTGCAATTGTTGCCGGACCCATTCCATGGGAGGAATGTGATGATGATAGCCAATGAAAAGGGCAAAGCTATGCTAGTGAAGATACAATGATTTGGAGCAAAAGTTTCATGAGATCAATAGTTGCAGAATCTTCTCCCTTTTTGTAAACTCTTGGCCTTTCATAAACATTGTGTCATCTCGGGTGACATAATCTACCCAAAGTCAAAACTTAAATGCAAGCTAATCAAATTTTTTTAACAAAAAATCTTCGTCAAACCTTATTACTAGTGCATTATAACCTACACAACAAGCTTACATAATTGCGGTCAAAATGTTGAATGATTTGACTATATTACTATAACAAAAAAAAACTTGAAATAAAAATCATAGAAAATATTTAAATACTTTACTAAAACCATTAAAAAAAAAGTCTCTTTTTAAAAACCCAAGGTAATTTCAAGTCGAGCACACATGAATTCATTAGCTAATCAATATTGCTTCATCCTTATATGGCAAGAATGATATGAAACAAAACAACCACATAGAGGGCAATGAAAAAATCATCATTAATAATCATTATTTATTTACTAAATTTCATCTCTGACACTCCAATAGCAGCAAAAAGATTGATTATTTATTTATTTATTTATTTATTTAGCTGCTCTCTGACACCATCTCAAGAACAATTTATGAATAATAGTCTAATTTTATGACAAAATTAACGAAAAATACAACTATAAGATTTGAAGTCACCCCTTCAAGGTCAAGATTTGACCATCCAGAAGGGGGTCAAAGATCTCAACCCTTTAAGTTGGTTGTGCAATGGTTTCCATTGCATTTATTCAATACCTTCGTGTTTCCTATTGTCCCACATCGCATCACTACCCGTACTTGTACGAATACGCATCCCCCTATTGTAATCTCCCACCTATGCAGGTATAACCAATGTGCTTACAAATATCTTGAATGACAAAATTTTGTAAACGATTAAATTGTTGAGATCTTCATATCAATACAATACCTTGTAAAGAGCCACCATGAAATCCTAGAACGTAACACTGTCAAGTTTTGTAAATTCTACTTTTTAAGAATTATATATATTAGAGAAATCCGCAAATTCACCCTGTCTTCACCTTGTCTGTGGACCTCCTTTCACCCCCTAACCCCTCGTTTACTGGTATCCGTGAAGTAAGGAAATTTTATTAAATCTCAGTATGAAATGCTGAAAAATCTCAGCATAAAAGTGCACAAAGTTCTAGAGGTATTGTGGTAGGTGTACAGGTAGGAGCAGTGGAGGCGCTCAGGAAAAAGGAAAGACGTGGTGAAACTCAGAAACCCATAAAAAATTGATGGTTTTTTGGGTTTCACCCCCCCTCTTGAATGCTAATGTACTTTTTTGCAGGTTTTTTTTTAATCTCATCCTTTTTATGACCAAATTCAGGGTCCGGGTGCTGCCCTTTCCTTACATTACGGATATCTCTATTATATACTTCAGTTCAATGCAATCATTAGTCCATGGTTAATGTGACTTACCATAATCATCACCAATATGATAAAAATCATTAAAATCATCACATATTTGTGTGATGAGTGTTGCACAATTGGTGAATTTTTACTGTGTGACATCCAAGCTTTGTTTGATCCTTAAATCACAAATGTGGATTATTCATGTTGGTGTAGTAGGCAAATGAATTTCGTTTAAATCTCACAAGGTTGATCATGGAAAAATTTGCATCCAAAAGGCTAATGTCACTCGTCATATCAGCACTTAAGTACACACTAACGTGTTTTTTTCTATTTTATTTTATTTCCTTACATTGTTGACTAGCCCATTGACCCTTGTGTAGGTTGTGGGTGCAAACTTTTAATCCAGTAGGTTTGAAATGGAAATGGCATACATGATTTTCTTTGGGCTTAGATCATCAGATCTTTTTGAAGTACATACCATAGAACCTTTTCAGGTTAGGCAATAATTAAATTATTTTTTAAATTTTAAATTTCTAAAAACGTACCAATTCAAAATGACAAAAATTAAAGAAAATACTACCTTTGAATGCCAAAAGCTTTGGAACCAAGTCAATTTTCTATGGCACCTAAATTCTCTACCACTTGCTTTCATTCTTCACTTGCAATAGTCTTGAACAAACCAATGAGCAAACTTTGTTGCAACTTTTTCATCCCCACTTTCAAATGCATGTACATCAAAATAATTTATGGCACAAATATGTATCCTCTACATTTTTCAATACGAACCCTCTTCAACTTCAGTCCAAACCATGCAAACAAAGCATTGCAAAATGCCCTTTAAAATTTACATTACAAAATATTGAAAAAAAAAATTCAAAATATAAAGAACTTGCATATAGGACCTATTTCAAATATGTGAAATAGGTGCCCACATTTAGATGTAACCTTAATATTGATATCATATGTACATGTGTACACGATCTATCATCATTTCAAAAACAAATTGATATAATATTAGTCCAAAACTTTCATAATTTTTTTTATTGGACCAAAGTGGATAATTTGGGACTCAAGGGTCAAACCTGAAAATGTACTAGAATAGGATTACAATATTACAAAGGGTATTCATGAAAATCCAGAATGGATTTATTCATTCTAATTTTTCGTCCATACACATCATTCATCATGCCTATTGGGTGAAAAAATATGCAACAATGTTAAACCAATTTTATATGTTCTTTCACAAAATGAAACTATATCCTAATTCATATGGTACATTGTATTAAATATTAATGAAACCATGTTATGGAAAGTGTAAATTTTGATCATAATGATTAGCCAAAATTATATTATATTTATTTTTCTCCTTATATATATGTATATCTAATTTAATACTAGCTCCAATATATATAATGAACATTAGTTTCAATGTAATTGTTAACGAGCAGCTAATTGCATAATGTCTTTGCCTTAAAGCGTATGGATATTATTAACTTTTGCAATGGTATTGTGGAACATAATCTAGCAATTTGAATGTAAAATATATTGGCTTGTGGTTAGTCCAATATGCTTCAACAACTCTTTAAATACATTGTTGGATGGGTGCATTTGTATACATGTGATCAATATAGGTACAATAAATTGTTGTGATTTCTTTAAACTAAATTTCGCTTGAGTACTGGTTCATAAAAATTTTAAGTTGATTTGGTTGTGTTCAGTTTTGGTCAAACATGTCAATGTTGAAATCACCCATTATTATGGTTGGACAATATGTTGGCATTACAACCAAAAGTGTTTGAAGTTGATTTGTGAATGTTGAAAATAATAATATGGAAGGTTTATATATGGTTATTACATGTATAACTTCTCTTGTATTTGTATTGAATGTTGTTGTAATAAATTCCACTCTCAAAATGTTAAACGTTTCATGTGATGATAATGTTGCGAATTTGTCATATATTATCATTGTGCCATTTTGTGCATATACATTTATGCTTGAATGTTTTTCTGGATCAATGAAAGAAATAATATTTGATGTTTGTGGATTGAAATGTGTTCCATTGAGACATAATATATGAAATGTTTTCATATTGTAATAAAAAAAGACATCATTTTATGTATTGATAAGGATACAATGTTAAGAAAACCAATAAAAACATGTGAGTGATGAAATATATGTGGTGTAGGAATTAAGACATCCCATAATGCAATTGTTTGCAATCAATGAATTTTTATGGCAACACTTGGGTTGATTTGAAAAAATCCATTTGTAAAGGTTGAAGGAGGTAAAGATTTTCTTTGTTTTTAATGCGGGAAAATGTTGTATGAGTGAAGCCATGTTTATATCCTCCATTAGGATCAAAGGCCAAATGATCAAATGTCAATCCTTGTGTTTGATGTATAGTAATGTTGCGATTAGTTGAATAAGAAATTGCATCTTTGTTAAAATATGAATTGAATTTGAACCAATTTGGATATCCTTAGATATGGGTTTTATTGGTGTCCACATGGGATGTATTTTGTTTTCATGAAAGTGTGCATTTTTTGTTCTTTTCAATTGACCACTTTGAAGTTATTAAACAAAATCCAAATGACTTCTTGTGAATTAATCAATTTACTTGAAGCTTGGAAAATTTCATCTACACCATTTACCAAAACATAATGTGTTGAATAATTACCACCATAAAGTTTGACCAACATGTTTTTTTTACTCAAATTTTTTAATGTAATGTGGCTGTGAAATTTGGATCATTTTGCAATTGAAATGATTTAGGACATGTATCATGATGTTTATTTTCACAAAATATGTACACATTTCCATCACTTCATAAGAAGGTTGATTCATTTTGTTTAAGCATTGCTTCATTTGTATATAATAAATATGCAAGTTTTAGATCTTCAAATGGTGTACAGAAACATTGACTATTTATTGTATCTATGTCAAATTGTGATTATGTGGCAGTTTGAAATTAGTTTAACATGTTGATGAATTGTTCACCATTTTGGCACATGACTTGTTCCAATTCATAACATTTGATATTTTCCATCCAAAAGTTTGGTGTTAAACTATTAATTCATATTGATTTTGAAAATTCCTACATCACGAATAGGTTGAATTTGATAAAAGTCACCTATAATGACATTAAAATCTTCAAAGAATTTTGTATTCACATGAAGGTCAACATTCACGCAATTAAAAAAATTGCACATGTTTTTATTGTTATTGTTTAACTTATATATTTTAATGACCACATATTAATACACTAGTAGAAAGCCCCCATTTTTCTACTAGTGATAACATCTTAACTAGCATGCATCAGAATCGTTTGCCATGTGGAAAATATCAACAAATTATATTTGTTTAGACAAGTTACCCCATGTCTAGATTGTGATCAAAAATGGAAAACTTTGGTCGTAATATGGAAAAGTCACCCTTATCCAACTAACGATCGAAAATAGAGACCTTCCCTTGCAATTTAAATAGGTCACCCCTGGTCTAACTTGCTATTGAAACCAAAAAAATTCAGTCATAAGCTGGACAAAGGATTAGTTTAGCAAACAACCAAAACTAAAAAAAATTGATTACAAGGGTTTCAATGGACTAGTCTAGTAAGCAATTGAAACAAAAAAAGTTCATCCGCACTCCTTTGACACATCCCCTATCCAAATTGTGACCAAACTTTTCCAATTTCCCTATCTAATTTACAACCAAAAATGGAAAAGTTTGGTCACAAGCTGGACACGTTAGTCATCTATCTAACTTGCAACTAAATATCCAGAATACTTCGGTCTTAAGCCAATCCCCTAGCCAAGTTGTGACCAAAATTCGATAAATTCAATCACATTTCGATAGGTCACCCCCTTGTTTAATTTGCAACAAAATATGGTGAAGTTCGATCACAAGCTCAATAAATCACCTACTTTTAGTTTGGGACCCAACCTGTCTACTTTTGGTCACATGATACATAATGGCATTGTGTAGCTTGTGATTGAAAGTGGACAGATTCTATCGCAATTTGCCCATTTTGCCAAACCTATCCATTTCTAGTTATATTTAATCTTAAGACCTTAACCTAATTGCATCATTTTTTTTACCACCATGGCAGTCAAAATTCAACATGTGTGCTGAGTATTTTCTAGGAGAAAAGAAGAAGGAAGAAAATGTGGGACCTTTATAAAAGGTGTCATTCCTAGCCATTGACTTCATTTTCTTCTTGAACATGTGAGAACCGTGGTTATGTAAGCAATTGATGCCTTACACTTGGAAGAAAGTGGTGGATTATTTGAAGTTAAGGTAGATGCAAATTATAATGGCTCAATATCAACAAAAATTACATTCTTTACAAGTCCATACAAGATTTTTTTAAATGATTCAAATGGACATGGTTGTTACTTTAAAAAATGTTATTATTCTAATTTTTGAATAATACATGTTCAATCACCTACAAACCTTCCCAAATCTATGTGAAAACTTGTATTTAATGTAGCTGATGTCATTTTTTAATTTGAAAATTTTAAAGGAAAACCCACAAAGTCCATAGGAATAATGCCCCATCTAAAACTTTCAAAAAATATGTTTTTGGGACAAAAAAATTGAAAAATAAACAAAAATTGCAACTCATATGGACTTATGAAAATATGGTCAAATTTTAACCATTCAAAAGTCCCTAACTATTAAACAATTAAGGTTTTCAAATAAAAGATATAAGTTTATCATCTTGTATTACATTATATATTGAGTCCCAATAACAAATTTGGAATGTGAATCAATATAATTTTTTCAATTTTGTGATGTTCCAGTTAGACAACCAATCCATATTTTTCAACTTCAAAAGTCCATTACTACTAACAAATGAATTTTTTATCTATAAATAACCACACAGTTCTCTTCATAATGAAATTATTAGTTTAGATCCAAGTCTCAATTAATAAATCTATGGATATATTAATCACCACATGCATTTGAATAAAAGGTACCCAAGGAAAAAACAATGTTTTGTCACAAAAGTGAACCATCATAGCTCGCATCTACTCACTAGTGAAGTTTGGATTCTTCAATTGTTTGATAATTGTTGTTGCATTTCATTAGTCTGGCCTCTCTAATATTCACCATATCACTCTTAATAAGCATTCTAATTTACATTATAAGTACTTAAAATCAACCGCAAGGTTATAAACCTTTGTGCTTAGGCCTTTAAAACTAATAGTAAGGACTATTGTAACTAGAAAGATATAGTAGATAGACTTTTAGGGACAAGATGGCAAATTTGGGGATGAAGGGACTAACCCAACATCACCAACAACTAGGTTAAGGCCTCCTCCAAGGAAGTGAATGAAAGGCAAGAGGCATAGCCCAAACAAGGAAATTTTGGAGGATCCTAATTAGTTGGCATGTGATGGATGGTGAAGTGTACCCAACTTTTAGACGCATTATGTGGCAAGCCAATATGTCAATTGGTGTCACATCGACAATTTTTTGTGAATGCAGAGGCATGACATTCATGTCAAAAACAATGTAACCCATTTTAGTAGCTATACGGACCATCATATGAAATCATGATTAGTGGATGTCAATTTTGCTATTTGGAGGACACAAGAATTCAAATGCAATGTCATACCATTGTACATGGCCCAAATGGTGTATGTAGAGGTGGCTCTAGGTGTTGAGATGGATCGTTCGAACATCCCAACAAGCTTCTAATCATAATGAAAACTGAATCTGCATCACAAAATTTCGTGGTCAATCAAAAGTCGGCCCAACCCTATTAGTAGTCCATTTGGAACTTCTAGATTTAAACAATCCATAGTGGTGCCCACTCCCATCAATGTATCTTTTGATGCCTGTGACGATGAAGTAGATATTGACCATGATTTTTTTGGCATGTTTGAAAATGGTCAAACGAACTAAGATATGAACCCAAGTAACCTCAAAGATGCAATTACGAATGTCATTGAAAAGAGGGGGTTTGGACTAGAGGTAGAACATCAAACATAAACATAGGTTGCAAAACTAAAAGCCAAGGCCAAATTTGCGAAAGATTAAATTGCAGAGTTACAAGGACATTTGCAAACTATGGAATCGTGGGCCAATAAAGTTGAATGTGAAGCTGTTGAATTACAAAAGCAAGTGGATGCGAAAATTAAAAGCTTGGGGTGTGAAAATGAACTCGCAGTTGAACAAGAGGCATTGTCATCCCATTCTTTGAAGATGGAACAACTTTAATAAGAGCTAGTAGAAACCAAACAAGAATTGGAACAACAATGTGTAACGCAAAAAGACATGAAGATCCAATATCACAATTGGAGAGCCACTTACATTTGGTTACATCTAGGGAGGTCCAATTTGAATCTAAACTTCTACAAATTGGTGTGGATTTTCAAAAGGATGGGGCCTTTCAAGCACAAGGCTTAACATCTTAGCCAAAGGTTAGTGAATTGTTCCTTAAAGACCTACCTAAGGAGGGCAATGGGACAATATCATAAATTGGCTCAACTATTTGCAGTTAGAGTGGGAGTACAAGTCAACCCAACCCACACATGGCCCAAGTGGGTTATTTTGGCCAACGCTTCAAGCCTTCACATATGATGGCACCACCTGCCTAATTTGCCTCAACCCATATGGGCCAAAAGGGGGGTGGGTTTTGGGCACATGTCCCCACATGTACCATCCCCAATGTATCATTCCCTTCATGGTGCAACATAAGCATTGTGTGTTGTGTCAAGCGTTATTCCATAACTAATTATATGCAATGTTCAACTTAAAACATTACATGCCACCACATTGGAATACAACATTTGCTCAAAATGCACCTAGCTACAAGAAGAAGTGGGGGACTGACCTTGTATGGAAATGGTGGCATGGTTTGCATGCACTAAATTTTGTGGCGAGCTTTGTCAATTTTGAAAAAAACACTACCATGGTGACTATAACCTGCCATGCCTTATACCCAAACCCAAATGATGGACATTGATATTTCTTTTGCCAAGTTGCAAAGGGATATTGGAATAGGGTGCTAGAGCAATTCCACTTCAAAACACATTCAGACAACAAGTGGTTCAACTCGCAAGGGGAGGTTGTTTGTACAAATGTTTTCAATTTTAAAAAGTTGCCTAAGGTTTTGTAGGAATCAATTCAAGTAGACCTCTAATTCCATGGTCGACCCTTGTATGAGGCAATTCAAGATTATTTGTTCAACTAGATTGTCCCTCATGCACTTTAGCCCCTCTAAAGACTAAAGTCGTTCCATGGCTTATAAAAGATTTTAGCCCAAGATTTTGAAACCACAACATGTGGTGTTCTAAGGTGATTAATTATGCAATGGGGGGAAGGTAGTAGTATGAGCAATGTAAGTGAGTGACCATTGTTTTTAGAAGTAGACTCCCATTCAAAATAAGGTTACATATGGTTTCAAGGTTATTTGGTCACCACTACCCACATTGTATGGTTGTACATATCATTTTTCCATACGGTCAATCTTTTGTTGTATTGGGTTTCATTTTGTACTATTGTTGATTTCCATTTTTCTTTATGAAAAAACGAAAAATTGGGAATTTTCATTTGTGTCCAAATTAACTGTTTTATAATGAATTATGTATACACTTTTCTTTTTCCAATTTTGGCAAGGTTTCATCAATTTTATTCTATTTTAGGGAACTCATTATGATAAAACCTTGGTAAACTTCATTAAACAAGGGGTGGGTCACACTGTGGCCTTACCATTTAACATAAAAAATATCTTAATGCAAAAGAAGACTTATGGAAACTAAAATATTTCAACATGTAGTTTTTTTTTTTAAATCTTCTAAAAGAACCAAAGTCCTATAGGATATTATAACTCTCAAATTAATCCCAATTTTCAACACGAGGAAAAAAATATCATCTATCAAAAATCTTGATATAAAAATAAACCTATTACCTAGGAGCAAAAAATCTATTAAACTACTATAATATATAATGAATATAAACACAATAGCCTTGCCTACCAAGGCAAGGCAAATAAAACACCTAGTAAATCCTCGTTACACCATGGATGGGGGAACAATCAAAAGGATCTAGGACTTAAATATGGTCACAAGTTGGATAGGGGGAAAGGCCAAAATGATCCAAGTCCATCCTACAACCAAAATTCAAGCGTAATCTAGATAAATGTCATAGCAAAAATGACCCAAGTCTGGGATATGACCGAATTTTTGCCACAATCTAAACAAGGGTTGCCACCAAAACAAACATAGTTTAGCTTATGATCAAAATTTTGTTGTCACAAACTAAACAAGGTTGCAACCAAAAGGACCTAGGTCCATCCTGCAACAAAATTTTGGTTGCAGTTTAGACAAGGGGTCTCATCCAAACAAACAAGGTCCATCTTGTGACCAAAATTCGATCCCAGTCTGGATAATGGTCACAACCAAGAAGACCTAATCTAGCCTACAACCAAATTTTGATCATAATTTGGATAGGGGTTGTAACAAAAATGACCCAAGTCTAATTTAAAACTAAAATTTGGTTGCAATCTAGATAGGGGTCACAACCAAAACAAACAAGGTTTAGCCTATGATTGATTTTTGGTCATAATTTGGACAAGGTCGTAAATGGTCCAACATCTTAGTTACATTTTAGCAACCAAAAAAAAAGAAAAAAGGCGAAAGGTATTGACCAAATTTTAGTTGCCACTTGAATGACCAAGATTTTTGGTCACAAGCAATCCAAAATCCTAATCATAGTGTAGTGATTTTTTTTTAAAAATTATATTAAAAAAAGGTGGAAAAATGTCAACCAAATTTTGGTTACCACCCGAGCGACCAAGGGTTTTGATCACAAACACTTTAACACCCTAGTTGCAATGCAATGATTAAAAATAAAGTAAAAATGAAAAGGTGTCAACCAAATTTCAATCACCACCTGAATGACTAAGATTTTCGGTTGCAAGCAGTTCAACACCCTGATCCCACTATAGTGAATTTAAAAAAAGGTGGAAAGGTGATGACCAAATTTCAATTGCCATTTGAGCAACCAAGGTTTTCAACCACAAGCAGTTCAACACCCTAATCACATTATAGTGACTTTTAAAAAAGGTGGAAAGGTGTCGACCAAATTTTGGTCGTTATTTGAACGACCAATGTTTTTTATCACAAACGATCCAACACCTTGGTCACAATTGAAAAAAAGACAAAAAGGTGTCAACCAAATTTTGGTTGCCACCCAATCCACTGAAGATTTTTGTCATAAGCAATCCAAAACCTTAATCACAATGTAGTGACTAAAAACCAAGGTGGAAAGGTGTCAACCAAATTTTGGTCAGCACTTGAATGACCAAGATTTTTGGTTGCAACTAGTCCACACCCTAGTTGTAGTCCAAGTGACCCAAAAAAACCTTTATGATGCAAAGTGACAATCAAATAGTTTTGGTTGCGTCCACACCAAGGTTGCAATTCACTAACCAAAAATAAAAAATAGTGATGCAAACTATTGACCAAATTTTGGTTGCCCCTTACAAATAGTTTCGGTTGCAACTAGTTCACACCCTAGTCATAATCTAATGATTGAAATCTTTTTTGTGATGCAAAGTGTTGATCAAATTTTGGTCACCCATTGCAAATAGTTTTGGTCAAAACTAGTCCACACCGTGCTTGCAATCTAATGACCCCAAAAAAACAAAAAAAAATAGAAAACAAATTCATAATGCAAAGTGATGATTGAATTTTGGTTACCCCCTATGAATAGTTTTGATCGCAACTAGTTAATAGCAAAAACATTATTACAAATGTCTACTTCAAAATATATTCCATTTACAATTCACATATTTGGGTTAATTTAAATGTTGTAAAAAGATAAATGGACAAAACCAATTACATGCCATCGCATAGTTTCAAGCCTTAAGGGTAGAGCTAACAAATCTTTCATTTATGTTGAAATTGCTTAGGTTATGGAACATTTGTATTGATGTCATTAATTCATTGATAATGAGAGATGGCTTTAAGACATTCATATTGAGGTCTTTAACAATCAAAGATGGAGGATTGATTTTATTTCAAAAAATATAAAGTCTAGATTCAACAAAAAATGGTTGCAAAATGAAATAATGTTTAAGCATGGAACATTGCCTATAAGCAATTCTCCACCTCAAATCATATTGATGTAAAGAAAAACAACCAGCATAACACAACAACAAAAACCATAACCCATGCATCCCACACTCCCCTTTAGATTGAATAAGAAAGATTAATGAATGCCATGATCAATTAGAAAATAGCACTACAAAACCCACAATAATTTTCAAATTAAGATATGTTTAACATGGCCCAATCACACAAAGGGCAATGAAAAAATTAATCTTGCATGTCAAAGGAATGCCTTTAATGCCTAGTAACAAAAACATCAAGGAAGTCGATGTTGATTTTTTAATAACAAAATAGTTTTTTTTGCAAAGTAGTCAAGGCCTCAACAATCCATCATATTAGCACATCTAAATATTACATGACATGATATCTTTCATCCAAAAATAGACATCCAAGTTTTAAACACATAAAAAATCTATGAAAATTTTACCCCCAAAATTGATAAGACATGTGTTACAAATGTTGCCAACCATAATCAATATCTAAAGCCTCAAATGATGTTTTAAATCCAAATAATAGGAAAGGGAAATTGTTAGTACTCCACGACATTGACATTAAATGCATGTATGGCAAAACCACTTAAGGGGACTTGGCATGAACTTTTAGAATGAAGTCAGGATTGGAAACCTAAAGATTTATTTTGTTGTTGGTGGTGGAGTTGAAGTTCAAAGAACAAATAATTTCAATGTTGATGGTTGGTCATTGAAGGCCTTATCATGCACTACCATATCAATGTGTATAATTATTGTCATCCACATACACATAAACCAAATAATATAAATCACCCTAAATGGTGCTTCACTTTCAAATTGTCCCCCTATTTGGGGTTAAAGTTCCCTTAAATTAGATAGCAACACAAGAAATTATTTTTATAAATCCACCAAAAACCACTTTGGTTTAAGGTGAAAGGACCAATAGGCCAAGTGCAACTGTGAGTTTCATCACTAGTTGTCTAATTACAATCCCTCAAATCCTTAACTAAATGTAAATCATCATGGGGAAAAACTTTAAATACTCTCATTATCTATGTACATGAATATGTACCTAGGTCTACTTAATGCATTAAAAGTAAACCATTTTCCAACTAAGATTTCTTCTCACACAAATGTGTAATTTATCGTTTTTCTTTGGTACAACTACCAATGGAGATAACCATTGGGTAGTTTCAACAAGGAAAATAAACTATGTGCCTAATAGTTTGTCAAGGTCTTATCTTACTCTTTGAGCATAATTAATATTCATTCGGTAAGGTTGTTGCTTGATTAGGTGTGCGTCGATAGTCAATTCAATTTTGTATTCGCAAATTGATATAGGAATTCCCTTTAATTCTTTATAACTACATGCAAATACATCCTTAAATTTTGTCAATAGTTGTTTAACCTTCACTTGGAACTGTCTAGATAAGATAACATTTACAAGCACCATGCAAGGTTCTTCATTAGTGCCCAAATTTAATTTGTTTAATTGTTCATCAATAATAAATGTCCATCTTGTAATTTGTTTGTTTTTAATCATAATATCAGTAGATTCATGAATGATCAATGTTTTTCCATGTTCATGTTGATAATACTAGAAAGGATAATTAATATCATCTTTAGGTTGCGCCATTCCTACATATACTTTAGGTAGGAATTTTAATTCTTTTGGACTTATTTTTCCAACAAGGCACAACTTTGGTACAACAAGGTACAAACATTCCTCGTCTCCATCTATCAATCCTCCCTCCCAATCATAAGTATTATCAAGATTACAAGGTCTTTGGGAAGGATGTACCATTACTTGCTTCTTTATACTCAATGTCATTGTGTTGGTATCAACAGTGATTGTTAAAGTGTTATTACCCCAATCTTGATGAACTTTAGCTTGCTTAAACCATGGTATTCCTAAAAGCATCAAATAAGCTTCAGGAGTATCTTCCATCTACAACATTGTCATTGAGATTTTCAATGTACATGTTACTAAGTCGATTTTGAAGTTTTGCATAAACCCTATAGTTGTACCTTCTTTCGATTTGCCATTCTTACCATAAACAACACTAATTGAGGTTTCTTCAAACTTAACTTCCTCTACAAATGTTCAGAAATAATATTTACTCCGGATCCACTATCTAGTAGAACATCCATGATTTCATAGTTTCCAATGCATATTTGTACAACGGGCATAACTTCATCAAAGTCATTTTTGTGGTGTGTACCAACTCTGCACACATCTGGTACATGTTCCTCTTACATCCTTAAGAATAATTTTGCTAATATTTTTCCTAATTAGGGGCAAATCTTGATCAATTTCCCCAATTTAACCTCCATTTTCATATTTAAAATTTGATCATCGAACATCCCTTCCAATTTCCCTTTAGGTATAATTAAATTTTCCTTGATACCAAATTGTTATTCAAGAGCTTTAGCTAATTTTATTCCTATATCATTACAAGATTCTTTTTTTTACCCTCCGCATGGTAGGGTAAAGCTTCCTAACCTTGCTCTAGTCCTTCTTCGGTCTCAATTGTTAATTTTTGGATATCCATTAAAGTATTCGGATATAGTTGTGCTAGAACATCCATCTCGACTTGTATTCATTGTATTTCACCCACAAGTTCTTGATGTATTGCCTTTTCTTGATCCCACTTCATCCTTCTCTCTTTTGTGGGACTATTGTTGCCCATGATATTTTCTTCCCAAGGTTCTTTCAATCGTTGACTTCAAGTGGCTACAAATGCAAGTATAATGGGTATACATTGTTCCACAATAGTAACATTGACCCCAACCTTGGGTTGAGAATTCTTATTCTCATGTTCTAAATGTTGTTTCCATAATGGACAATCATTCCTTTGATGTCCTTCTTTTCAGCAGCAAAAACACTTCATATCCCTTCCTTGTCGATTTCCATTATTTTAGTTGTAATTATTCATGTTATAGTTGTTTCAGCTATACCCATTTTGGTTAAACTGGCCATCTCAATCTTATCAATAACCTTGATTATTTTGCCATCCTTGATTTTGTCCCTATCAATTGTCTTGCCATCCTTGGCTTTCTTGTCTTTGGTTATCATAGCTAGGATTATTATTATCTAACTACTAAAACCTTTGGCCTTGTTTAACCTATTCAACTGATGTTTCGAGTTGAACTACATGGATTGGGATGTCCTTTTTAACATATTGTTCTCCTAACTTCTTTGATGGACAATCATTGCCTTTGTTTTTGACAGATGCTACAAATTATCAACAAAAATTTACATTCCTTTGTCAAATGACCTTCATTATGACATTTTTTAATAAAATAGGTCTTGTTGATATCCATCATCTCATTCCTTACAATTTTTCCTTCTTTCTTTCTTTTCTCATCATTAGCTAATTTCTCATCTAAATTTTTATTGTCCGATAGTGGTTGAGATTATTTACTCCTGTGTGGTGTAGGCATCTCTTCTTCAATTTTTCTTACCGAATTAGCCTTCAACAATTGTTGCTTTGGGCATTCCAATAATGGCTAATTTTAATTTTTTTCTTAGTCCTTCCCTGAAGTTTTCTTTTAAATATACAGCATCTAGTTGTTGTGGTATAACAACACACAATTGTAAAAGTTTGTCATAATAATCTTCGATTATCTCATGTTTCCATTATTTCACTTCTCTTAAAGCTACTATGGCTTGTTTTTCATCGTGCACGTCATTAAATCTTGGAATAAATGCACGCTGAACCTCTCCTTAGGTTGTAGCAAGATTTGTTATTTCAAAACAAGTAAACCAACTCACATTTTTTCCTTGTAATGTTGTAGGAAAATACTATAATTTATGTGCATCATTGTCCTCACCATTTGCTACAGATACTTTGGCTAATCTTCTAATGTGAATTACTACATCATCACCATCGTGGAACTTTGGTAATGGTATTCATAATACGTTTGGTGCCACTATCGCCATTGCTGGAAACATAGGTATTACGACTGCTATGAATTGGGAAAATAAATTGGTTTGTTGTGCAACAAATGTTGGTCTTTCTTGTTGTAATGATTATTGTTCAATTGCTTCAAACAATGGATTTCTTACTATATTGACTATTTTTGGTGCCACATTGTTATCCTCATATGAGATTGATTCTTCTTCGATTTTGATATTGTATAAATTTGTTCGTAAATTTTTAGTTGGAGTGAAAAATCCCTGTATTGATTGTAAGGATTGTGTTCTTATTTTGGAAGGCTTCTATTTAGGTACGAAAGTTTCCATCCAAGATTGAGCTTTTCCCTCTTGTTGTGTTGATGTTTTAGTTTTGTCATGTTCTTCAAATGTGGTTGATGTTATGGGTTGTGCATCAGCATCATTGGTAGTAAATTGCACTCCTTCAATTGTTGTTTGTGTAGCCAACATAGATGCTTCTTAAAGCAATAGTTCTCAAAGCTAATCTTTTGTCTTGCTTCCCAAAATGCCTAACTCTCTCCACCAACTTTGAGTATGCTTATCCCATAATTCAACATTCCTAAGATCTTCCCTCACTTTTCTTCTTAGATTTCATTCTATATTAGTTTGCTTTTGACTTTTTTTCTTGTCCATCATGGGTTCCCATGAACATATACCTTATATCCTCTCTATCCCTCATATTTTGATGGTTTATGGCCTTTCTGTTAGAGGTGGAATCAATAAAGTAGGTATCAACATAATTTGTCCATATTCTTCTAAAGAATATTTTGCATTTCCTCTTGTTTTTAAACAAAATTCTCCTTTTTTCTTCCAGGTATCCATAATGCATCACATGGCATCCATTTTTCAATTAAAACATTGATATTTACTTTGTTAAATTCTCTATGATCAAGTAGTTTAATAACATGATGTGTTGTATAAACATTTTCAATTCATAGTAATATAAGTAAATAAACTAGGATGGGAAGCCAACATCTATACTTTGTTAATTCAGATGCATCTATAATCAACAATTTATGTTGAATGCACCATGCTTTCGTATTCCCCAATAATTTTTCTATGATTAACTTGAACATTCTATGATAATTCTTGAAATTTTTCCATAAAACACACCCATGTTTCTTATTCTAGTACTCTCTAAGGGGTGTCTATAGATATTTTGTTATAAACCATCCAAATCTATTTAATCAACGTAATCTTTCTTGAGCCATGTCTATGATAATAACTTATTTTAATTTTTCTTCCCTTCGAGTAATTGTAGACATTGTTCACCATTGCTCATGCCAACCTTGATAAAAATTATTATAAAAAATTATTATTATTATTTATTTTGCCATATCTTGTTCATAATAACTAAAGAAATTAAAGTACGTAATTATGTATTATGCTTTGTCTACAGTCATCTTTAAACGAGATACCCCTTCTTTTTTAAATCTATATATTCCATAGAAATCTTTAAATCCACATGGAAAAAAAACTCTTAATATGTGAAAATAATAAAAATCTAAGTCAACTTCATATACTTTTACAAATTTTTTTTTAGCCATTTATAGTAATAACCATGGTATTTATTTTTTTCAATGGACACTTTTGAAAACAATATGATTCATTTCCACAACTATAAGCTACCGAATCCTTGATCCATTTACACCATAATTGTAACAAATCAAGAGGTATCCACCATTTAATTAATGCATTAATATTCAGTTTTAAATATTCTTTTTCGACTCTCATACTTACAATATGATTAGTCATTATTACTTTGTCCACTCGTGTTAAAATAAGAACACAAATTAATATTGGCAACCATTTTCTTTATTGACATAATTTTGCACTATATCAATGTATAGAATATAATTTTGTAATGACCATATAGTTTTTTTTCCATATATTTTTTGTAAAATTAACTTGTGTATTCCCATTGGTAATAATTTAAACTTATCCATAAATTCATTCCAATTGCCTTTTTGTGGACATGATCTTGGGGTATACAAATATGCATGTAGTGTCCATCCATACATACAATGATCTTTGAACAACTATTTTGCCTCCTCTAATGGTAATATATGTTTTTCCCAAAGAACAAGATTATACCTTCTTATCATATTTCCATACCATTTTTGAGTCTACAATTAAAATACACTTTTAAATACATATTTTTTGCATGGTATTGTTCAATTTCAAAGAATAACTCAAGAAAATCTTAGACATAGTTGGCACCCTCCAATGACATATCTTCTAATATCCAAGTAGGTTGATTAATTCGAAAGGCTCCTAAATCAAAATAACGTTTACCTCCATATTGTAACTGTATCCATTTGCTCAAAATATACACATTACAAAATCTTACATTTACGAGATATATTTTTGCATGTTCCATGGTGAACTTCTGTTTATGAACTTAGTTTTCCTTAGCATGGTTGCCAAATGTTAATGATAATTTTGAGGTGAATTGGTTGTGCATCATTGTTGGGTTTTTGTTTACCAAACTACATGTAGTACCACGTACCCAAATAGTAAAGACATGTTATATGCTGCAACTACTATTAGTAAACATTATAAAAAAATGGAACATTCATATAGAAAACACCCTCATGATCATGAGATTAAGAATATAGTGTGTATTCATAGGTCTTAGAACATGAATGCCATTGTCTTAAGTTGTTTGGTAAACACTACTTTTTGCCTCCCCTTATATATATATTATATCCCTCCTTTGCCTCCTCAAACCTTTAGATTGTTATGCCTATGTTGTTTCGGCATGTCCTTGAGTTTGGCAAGTAAATGTGTTAACAACCAAACCTAGCAGTTTCTACTAAATATTGACGACACATTTTCCCTAGATCGGCTATAGCTCAATTCGATATGGTTTTGACATGGTACTTATTGAGACTTCTACAATTACACATTACTCCCTATTTGGTAAGCATTATATTCCTTATAATCACTTTTTAGCTTAGGTGATTGGCAAGGAATCCTAAACCCAAACTTACTTTTGCTGGATGTAAATGTACAAATTTGGATTTTGCATAATTTTAGTACAACTTATATACATGTTTAGAGACAAGAGGACTAACTATTCAGAATGGATATTATAGATATCAGGATTTGTTGGGGATATATGGAATGGAAAAACTACATCAATTTTGGGGAAAGGGGTTCGGGATACTTGTAAACCTACATGTAACTAGTTATTTTTAAGATTAACTACAAAAGAAGGGCCCACCTTTTAGACAATTTTGGGAATTCCTCCACATGTATTTAAAACATCTCCTAGCACCATTGAACATTGAATGTACTTTATGGTTATTTATCTTATATGACAAACCTTTAGTATGGCACTTTGCATTTGAACTTGGTGAATTTGGTGTATTGATTGACGTCCATGTTACTTGTTGTAACTAAATTTTTTTACTCGCTTGGTTTACTATCTTCCACTTCTTTTGTCCAAATTTATTTGGTTTATGTTCAAGGTTATTAACCAAAAATGTGTAGTGTTATTAATTTCATCTTTTTTTGTTTTATAATACAAGATGAATTAATCCATCCTTTTCAAGATGTAAGTAGGAGGAAAACATTGCACCTTTGGAAACTTTGTGAATATGGGGAGTGATGGGGCTTTTCATCATCATAGGCCCATTCTGCCAAAGTGCTTAATTGTTACAATCATTTCACCCTTAGTGGTTAATTTTCTTTTGCCATATCCAAATAAAGAACATGATCCTCCCTTGCGAACAATAGGGATGCAATTGGCTACAATATTGTGCTTTGGCCTTGGACGTCAACTAAATTAGACATGGAGTTGGTCCTATATTTATTTGCTTTATGTATTAACTTTTTGAACCTTGCAATTCTAAAATGAAGCATTTTTTATGGGTTGCAACTTGATTGACATACTAGATGTTCTTATCGGTATTTTCAAGTTTATATGTTATGTGTACAATGTCTTATGTTATATGTGTATAGGGTAATTATGTCTATTCGATTTAATCTTTCACATTTGGATTTAACATGTAGGTTTGTGATATGCAATATGTGTTTTGTCTATGCAAGTGGTGCGTTGTGATACACAACCCACAAAACCAACATGACATTAAAACATATTGGCATATTACACAAACCCTTCTTGTTAATCCAAATCTAACAAACTAAAACTAGTAATGTGTCAATATTTAATTGGTAAAATTAGCATATATGTTAGACATGTGCCATGTGTGACAAAATATTAGCTAGCATAAAGGACAATCTAGATAAATAACACACGATAGTAGTAAATTAAATAAGACAACACATGTGGCATCCACATCATCACAAATTAAATAGATAATATAGTAAAAAAAAACATGACACCTAGTATTCCATGTAACCTAAAGACTAATCAAATTGGTCAAAGAAGACATTCTAACTATTGAACACATCATCCATCACTACTAGTAGATTTAGTCAAAAAAAACATGCCACTTGTTAGAACATGTCATCTAACACTAATAAATAAATTTAGTAAAAAAAGTGATGACACATGGCACCACATCATCCAACAATACTAGACATGTTAGTCAAAATAGACATGACATTTGTAAGGGCACGTTAGCAAGCATTATTAAACATTTTAGTTAGATCATACAAGTCGTGTGTTGGGGATAGCTAGTGATTCCATCATGTCTGATTTGACATAAATGTTATTTGTTATTTGTCAAAAATGACTATGTAATTATTTTTTACTATACCATCACCTTGTCCGATTGTTTTTTTTTGACTAAAACTTAATAAGAAAAAACAATGTTTAAAATACAAGATTTGTAATAATGTGTTGTTTTCCCCCAATCTTCTAATAGCAAGTATAAACAATGAGTAACAAAACTTTGACAGTAAAGATTGGAAAATGACAAATTAGAAGGTCAATTGCACTTTTCATGTTCGAAACATTGTTTGTACAAATTTGTACAATGTTGTCAACTTCAATGGTTTCAATGTATTCAACCAATGCATTACGTATGTAATGGGCATCCTTCTACTCCCAAGTTGTGTCAATGGAACCTATGAATACATTACCACTTGGACAAGCAAACATTATGTTCAACAATGGATGTCATGTAATGTTGTCCCAACCATCAAAACAAATAATTGTTGCATATTTGTAAATTGAAATTTGCATCCTTTTGGTTACCTATTTGGACACATCGACTTCGGATTGATTTAACAAATTTATGCACAATCCATGGTATGATGGGGTTTTGTAGTAAGTTCAAGATTTGGAGGTTGTTTTCATAACTTTTATGAACGTTGGGTGTTGCACAACATTGAAAGGGATGTTCAGATCATAAAATAAAGTTGCCCACTTCTTGTCCAAATCATGTTTTTTGGTTGAATTCAACCCCTTGGGCAATGAGACATGTCAAGAGGTTTGAATGTTGTTATTTGTGGATCTAGGACCTTTTATGTTGTTTGTAGGCAAGGTGCAAGTTTGAGCCCTTTCCACTTGAGGCGTTGAAGCATATTCTCCTTCCACCAAAGGATTTGGCATTTTAATGGCCACGTCCTTTGTTCACCCATTAGGGAAATGGGTTGGTACTTCCATGTCATTTAGTGGTGGAGGGACAAGTCTGCCATATTAGGATAAAAGGGCCTTCAACCATGGCTATGCTTTTCAACACATTATAATTCTAGCTCACCCATTGCCATCATATCGATAGCCCAAATGGAAGAGCATTCTATCCTTGTAGTATGAAATGATGTTGCCCAAAAACTTACATCCACCTTCCTTGGCTTGTCTTTTGGCATCAAATACCATGGATTTTACACATTACACCTTCCTTCCATAAGAAAAACACAAAAATAATAAGGTTGATTAATATGATTAAGGTATTTAACAATAAAGTTGGACTCCACCTTCATGGCTACAATTGAAATTCAACACCAATTGCAGATGCAATATGATGATCTAAAATTGAAACACCCATAAAGATTTCACCCATGCCTCCCAAGTTATATGGAAATGGTTGCTTGTTAAACAACACAAGGCCCATATACCTCAAAAGAGAAAGTGAATTGAGACTACAAGGTTTGATTTTTATTACCAAGCAACATCAATTTTTTTTGCCAAATCAATGTGCAGATCAATCCACCATTAATTAGATAATCAAAATTTAGGATGAAAGCTTTTAGTTGCCATATGTATGGTGATTGAAAAAAAATTGGTCACCGCAAGATTGGCAACAAAGTGCTTTCTATCACCCAAGGATTGGCGACCAAAATTTTTGGTCGCCACATGAATAGCGATTGAAAGTTTTCAGTTGCCACACTAATGGCAATTAAAAAGATTCAATCACCATAGGATTAACGACCAAATTTTGGTCATTGCAAGATTGGCAATTGAAAAATTTTGGTCACCATAAGATTGGTGACCAAAAATTTTGAGTCACCAATCCTTCAACGACCAAATCATCCATTTTTGGTTGCCAATTGTAATGGGGCCAACCTAGGTGTAAAATGTTTTTTTTCTTGTGTCAATCCTCACGAACGTGGCCAATGCATCAGGATAAACACTGAAATGACACCTGATGCAAAATGGCCACATCACATCGATTTTGACAACCATGGTGGCAAGGGCTGAATAGCTTGAGGGATGGCATAAAGGGACCACATGTGTTAAACACCTATACATGTTAATGTGTAGTCTATGGGCAAGGCGAGGTTATGGAACATGACACTTGTGTAGCCCATACCAGAGTGTACAAGGGGGTGACAAAATTGTGGGAAGATTGTGTTTGCCCAAAAAAGGAGTTTGAAGAGTGGCACAAGTTGGATTGCTTCATGGGGGATTGTGCAAAATGTGGGGTGAGTTAGTTGCCAATATGTCCTAATGAATATTTAACAAATGGTTCTTGGACAATGCTTTGGAGATGCTTTTAGCAATATACTATTAAGGTGATAGATGAAGGGAGACCAAAAAAAAATTTAAATAAACATTCAAGAAAACTATAGTTTTTATGATCCTATATTACTTATGACACAAATTACAATAGTTTATCATTCACAACTTTGTGGCAAGATGGTAGGATACTCATTGTAGGTCAGCTATGGTTAACTTGCCTTCAAACTACATTCTATCACACATTGATTTCATTGAAAATTATACATTTAAGATCTAGAATGAAATACACTCAATACTTTGGCACTCATTCTAGGTCATAATATTAATGCACATCACATATAGAGTGGACCTTGCAAATGGATCTAATGATGAAGGTTAGAAGGTCATAAAAAATAATAATTTTTATATTTTTGATGATAAGGAATATGATATTCTATTTGTCCAACATTATTATTACAACATTGGAATTGGCTTACAAATCAAGATGAATAACTGATGATGACAACATTATGGGCAGACCAAAATACATTCAAAGCGCAACCAGATTGGCGATGGAAATGTGACGATTGTATTTAATATTCTTTTGGCCGCCCTATAATGTGAAGTGATGGATGTACAAGTTAATTCAAGGGTTCATGAATTATGTATTTTGTGGTCACTACTTAGGTTTGTCCTCAGGTTGCAAAATGAGTTGGCATTATTTTTGTACAAGGCATGGAAAGGGGGAGTTGGATGGTGCAAGTGCGATTGTGAAAAGGGTAAATGCACCCTAAGGTGGACCAAAAGTGGCACATGTGGTGTCCACAATTTTCTTTTTTCATAAGTTTTAATGTGAATATTTAATGTTTTGGGAATGCAAATTAGTCCATTTGAAAGTAGGAGGTAAGGAAAATACTTAAACCTTAAACTTACAAGTATTCAAATTATGACATGTGCTCTGATTTAATCAATTAAGGTTAAAGTTAAAGCAAAAACATGGGTTTTTTGAAATTTTGTAATTGGAAACTGTTATGTTGGGTGGTAATGTCACCTTTTACAAAGTAACATTTATCAAATTTTCCATTTCAATAAATTATGGACATTCTAAACTATTGGTAATCTTGTAGAACCCTAATGAACTAAAATATTGAATTTGATTGAAACCCTTATTTTAGCATTACAATAACCTCACAATCATACTAGGAAAAAAAACAATTAAAACATGTTTACTATGTAATAAAAAATTCCATAACATTTTTTATGGACTATGACAAAAGATCTTACATCACTTGAAAAGTTTGCCTTGTAATGAAATGATGACATTTTATTTTCAATTTTGAAATTTTGATTTTTCAAGTGTTGTAGTATAATTAAATGAGTCCTTTAAAAAAAATTCAATCAAACCTTAACATATATTATATCAAACTTAAAGTACCGCCATAGAAATTGCCCTTGTGACACCAAAAAATGGACTATTTAGTGTGCAATCACCCAAGAGGGCCTTAAGAACATAATAATTCCACAATCCACAAAAAGAGGATTTAAGATGCAGATAACACTAATAGAAAAACCCTCCTTTTGTAACTATGTCTCCAACTACATTTTAACCAAAAAATATAATTGACACAAACAAATGTAGTTGCAAAATATTTTTTGCAACTAAGAAGTTTTTTTTCAACTACGAACCAAAAAAAGAAAAAATGACATCATAGTTGAAAGTGTCAATCATGCGTTAACACCACAATAATAACCACTACTTACCATTTTAGTTACAAATTGCATATCATTATAGTTGAGAATTGTTTGCCATTGTTTTTTACTAGTGGATGAAACTCATTCGTTGATTGGTAATGATGTTAGCCAAAGATCCAATTGCAATTTCAACTAGGTTGTAATTATGTAAAATTATGAAGAAAATAAATATTTTGCAACTAGGCTTGTAACTCAATTTTTGAGTTGTAATGACCATTTGCAGTTCATTGTATTTCTACACCCATGAGTGCTATCAAATGAGTTGCATGAATTATAATAGATGCAACTCATCATATATACGATCATACACTAATACAATTCATTGCAATTCTATCACAACAATTATTTTTCAACTATTATGCAACTCCTATGCGACTACAACCATAATGTCATGTTAATGTCACTTTTCATCCATTCATCAAAATCTAACATTTGGCACTATGAGGATTTTTGAATGAATTGTTTTTCAAAATATTGGTATCCATAGTCCATTATGATTGTTCATTTTAGATGGTCTTAGATTATAACATATGGTATATCAATTGGAATTGGATATATAATTAAATATCCAATTATGGATATTTATTTATTTAATTATTCGAATCAAATATTTTTTAAAATCTAAATTGTATTAATGAATTCATGTGAATAATTTATTATTTAGTTTAGTTAATAATTTTTTAGTGCTTAAGTATATTGCATATTAATTTTAGTCAATAATTATTAACAAATAATTCATTATGAAATATTAAATAATAACCATGAATTTGAATTGAGGACATTGAAGTATATAGACACATATCCATTTGTACACCTTTATTGAATGTTTAATGGAATATACACATTACCTTTATTTTTAATTCAAAAATAGATTTTCATCCTTTATGAAAATTTGTGATTTGATATGTATGTATGCCAACATGATATTGTGAGTTGCAATGTAGTGGAATATCATTAATAAAACAATTGAATATTAGTCACAAAGAATAGGATTAACATATTTACATAGTGGCAATATCGTGGCAATATAGTGGCATAACTAATTGTACCAATGGGAATCATAGTTGAAAATAGTTGCAAGCAAGTTGAAAGTTTCATATCTAATGGGCGATGGAAATGCACACACATGGCATGATCGCATGTGTCAAGGTCATGCATTAGTTGTAACACTAATTGCAAAGTAGTTGATTGGGAGTTACATTTAAACTAGTAATAATATAGTTGTTAAACACAATTAAAGTCCAATTTGCCAAAAAGTCAAACATGGTTGACTATAACCATATATGCAATGAGTACATTTGACCATGTAAGTGTTTTTCTTGCAATTAACTTGCAACTATAATATAATTCCCTAATTTTCTAACATGACATTTTTTTTATTAATTCCTCATATTTCCATGGGATAGTTGAAGTGTAGTTGTATATAAATTATTTTGGAGTTCTAGTTATAGGGTAGTGTGGTTGCAATAGACATAATTTCTCATAGTGTAAGTTGAACATTTGGTTAATGGTTTGGTGACACATGGCACATTCACAAAGTTTGGGGTCACCGAATAGTTAAATGACATGTGGCATGTTCACAAAGTTTTGGGTCAACAAATACTTAAATGACATGTGGCACATCCACATCCATAGGCTAGGCTATGTGGTGCTTGGACATTAGCCACCTAGATTAAACATAGGTTAGGTCTAAACCTAGGAATTTAAACTAAATTTAAACATAAGCCATTTAAATTAGGGCTAGACCTAGGCTCCTATGTTAGGCCTAGACATAGGTCACATGGCATTTAACAAATGAAATCCTATTTCATTTGGTATAGCTTTTAAAATTGAACCTTTTTTATTGGTGAAATGGCTATTGCATTTTCATGATTATTATGTTTCTCCAACAATTTTAGTGCATTCCTTTATATAGTTTGGATTCTTGGAATGGAAACCAAACAATATGGTACCAAAAATTTAGTTGTAACTTAGTTGTAACCCAATTGTAACTTAATTGCAACTCAGATAATTATAATATAATTATAATTGAATTATAAACTAGTCTAAGCTTAAACTTAAACTTAAACTCATAGTCTACCTACCCTAGGTTTAGCTATTTACATTAATTATTTGTAATAATTATTCATTAATCATTTTTAATTATATAGTTGTATAATTAAAAAATAGATTTATCATTATCATAAATTAAATAATATGCTAATTATTTTTTCAAATTGAGCAATTCATTATAATTAATTATTAAATAAATAAATAAATAATAATAAATAATAAATATTTAAAAATTACTAATTCATTATAGATTCCTATTAACATTTCGTAAAAATAAATTTAATTAAAATAAAATTTAATAATATTTTAATTACAGTAATTATTATAATGTAGTGATAATTAATAATTGGCTAAAATTACAAAAACATTAATAATAATATGGTAGCTAGGTTCAGTTAGTTATTTAACTATTATTATTTATATTGTTATCTGATTTATTATAACTATTATGAAATATTATAATAAATATTAAATAAGAAAAATATAAAAATATATTAAAAAATAATAGTAGTGTTAAAATAGTAATAATTTCTACAATTGTATAAAAATTATTACATATCCTTATTAACTATTCTGATCATTATTACAATTTAATAAAGAAGTGATAAATCTTGCTAATAAAATAAAAATTTTAAGATTTTATTGGAATTAATAGCTAATATTTGAATTCCAAAAAAATATCAATCATGTATCAATACTTGATATGTTGTAAATGTTTTTTGAATATACATAAAAATAATAAATTACAAATGTATTGAACATAAACTAAATTTGATTTACATAGAAATAATTTTAGTGATGATGTTTCATTGGAATTGGTTTATGTAGGATGGGTATTTTGGTGATCGTCACTGCAATAATTCCAGAATCATTTTGAATTATAATTTGCCATAAATCAAATTCCATTTCAATTTTATTTTTTTTGTCTATTTGTATTTTGTTGTCTGTCTTGTACCCTTTCAATGTTTTTGTCTATTTATATTTTGTTATTTGTTTTACACCCTTTCAATGTTTTTTTTTTTTTTTGGGTCTATTTGTATTTTATTTTGAACTTCTTTAATTAATTAAACTTTTTTTGGCATTTTTTGTAGCAAAACAAAAATGGAAAAAAATTTTAATGAAAAAAAAAAACAAATA
>Ga0116229_10002977_pt1 | contig 27756 bp, 15 predicted proteins | sample S1TSphgellanicum_3_FD_87313 | JGI IMG/M metagenome (GOLD analysis project Ga0116229, IMG submission 87313) | Host-associated microbial communities from peat moss isolated from Minnesota, USA - S1T2_Fc - Sphagnum magellanicum MG | ecosystem: Host-associated > Plants > Peat moss > Unclassified...
CCATTGCCGTCGCCAAAGCCGTCGTCATCCATGACACCGCCAGAAGCAGCGCTGATGATCTGGTAGCCGCCTTCCAATAGATCGAATGTCCACAGCTGGGTATTATCCCCAGTTGCAGTTGCCTGCGTGGAGACTGTTACCGGGCTCTGAGAGTCAGCGCCGCCGGGATCAGTAAGATACAAGTTGTTTCCTGCATTCTGAATGGTGTAATAGCCATTATTTTGATAAGTGAAGACCCACTTTTGATCCGTCGTACCGTCTGCGGTGAACAACTCCAGCTGCCCTCCTGATTTCGTTGAAGCTGCCGGATCAGTCAAATAGGACTGGCTGCTCAAATTGCCTATAGTGTAAGTGCCGTTTGCCAGCGCTGGAGTAGTCGACACTATCACGGTCACCTGGGTGTTATGCGTTAGAGTCGTATTGGTTGTCGCCGTTCCAGTGATTGTTACGTGGTAAGTGCCCGGTGCCACAGCATTTGTAGCTATGCCATAGGATGTGTTCGCCGTCGCTCCGCTACTATTGAAGCCGGACTGAGTTGTCTGCTGCGCAGCTTTTGTAGTGAGCATATTGCTACCGCAACCACTCAGTGAGGTGGCGATGATGATGAGGCAGGATAAGCTGGCGATTCCTGCTCGCCAACCTTTGCGGCGAGCCGGTATGCCGAGCATGAAGACGAAGGCCAGAGTAGAGCCGCCGCCGATAAGCCACCAGCGGCCACCTTGCGGACTAGATTTGAGCGCCCCATTCGTGACGGTTGGATAGCCGGTGATCTGGAGTGTCGTGATCGCAACTCCAGTTGAACCGATCGTCGTGCTGGTGGTGCCCAGAGAGCATTTGAGATTGCTGTTTCCGGGGACTGAGCATGTTAGGGCAATAGAATCATTTAAGCTTTCGAAATTTGCAATCGAGGTTAGTTGAACTTGGAAGTAAACATTACTTGAGCTCGGCGTGATGGTCTGAGTCAGGGTGTCAGTGCTTATTCCGAAGTCAGCGGTTGTGCGGTCGTCGTTAATGAACTCTGTAGCAGTTGTAGAAGATGGGGCGACCGCTCCACTGCTGGGAGTAAAAATCGCTGTGAAGATGACAGTGCCGGAGGGGCAGGGAAGATAGCCATTTGTAAGCGGGACAGTATATGTGGTGGAGCCTGAATTGGTAGTAGTCGTTACGGTCGTCGTTCCGACTAGAACGCTGTTCGCATAAATTGCCACGGTGCCCGCAGCGGTCGTGCCGGATGGGGTTGTGGTTTTGATGGTAAAGGAGAGTGTCCCATTTGCCGCAACCGGGTATGCATTTTCAGAAAGAGAAACGGTGCTGGTGCTTCCTGTATGCGTTCCCGTGCTGAGTGTGATGCTGCTGCTGGAACTCGCGTAGTTGGAGTCTCCATTGTAGACAACTGAAAGAGTACCGTTCGTAGGAACCTTCGAAGTAGATACCTGGTATGTAGCAATGCCTACTGCATGGCCACTCTGATTGAATCCAGAGGTAAGCTCAACATTGGCTGAACTCTGTCCAGCTCCGCTAATAATTACGTAGCCTGTAGGAGCTACGCCGGTGGCCTGGGCGAGCGAGCCCGTTGTTGCCTGGACGGTGGCCGTAAGAGTCACTGGCACAGAACTGTATACGGTGCTGCTCGTTGTTGCGAGCGTGGTTACACTTGGGGCTGACTGAACTGTAACTGAAAATGGTGAACTGGAGGTGGTGCTTGGCGCGTAGCTCGGGTCTCCTGAATATTCAAAGACGAGGCTATACGTACCACCGGATAGCAAATTAGTGGAATACGTAGCGGTGCCTTCCGTGGACAAAGGCAGCAAAAGGTATGGGTAGTCATTTCCGTTGCTGTAGACGGAGATCGTCCCGGTGGGTGTCGATACATTATTGTTCGTGAGACTGAATGGTTCGATCGTGAGATTGACGAATGTACCAAAGGGTACGGTTTTACCCGAAGACAGGGTTACAGGTGAAGATGGAGTGCCGGTGAAACTTGAGTACATCAAGATACGCGAAGATTCGGGAGTGATGGTAATCGGAGTAGAGGCTGTGCTGGGCAGGAAGTTTGTATCGCCGGCATAACGAGCAGTGACGTTATACGATCCGCCCGGGAGGAAGTAATTGTAAGACGCCGTTGTGCTTCCAGCAGTTAACTGTGAAGCGATAATCCCGCCGTAGCCTGGCAGTGTGCTGCCTGTCTCAAACGCAACACTTCCCGTTGGTATGCCGCCAGACCCCGTTACATTTGCGGTCAAGTTAAGCGGTGTGCCGTGGACAATACTGCCACTTATTGCGGCTCCAGTGGTGAAGTTTGTAAGTGCCAGGGTTGTCGTTGAAGATTTAGTTGCCGCAGCATTTCCCCAATTGTTAATTAGTTTGGTAGCATTCACACTACCCAGACCCGTAGCCAGATCATAGCCAGTTGCGGTGGCGTAGTCGTTTACTCCCGCAGTCTGTATATAGCCATTCGTGCAATTGGTGCTGCCTGCTGTGCAGGCGACAGTGTTAGAGCCTACGGTGACGTCATTGAAGACGCCTGAGGTGTTTTTCAGTGCGTAAAGGGTTGGGTTGGCGTTTCCCTGAAGTCCATACTTCTCGACAACTTCAGCCATGATTCCTGCGAAGACAGCGGCGGCGGCGGCTGTGCCGCTCGTAAATGTAAGCTGTGCAGTGGTGCCAAAGGTGAGGCAATCACCGGGCTGAGCACAAATAGCATATTGTGCAGAGTTGTAGTTATTGCCGGCAAAGAAGGATAAGTCAGGAATGGCCCGAGCGGTTGTTCCCAAAGGCAATGAGCTAATCTGCCATGACTGAACGGGATAAGGGGATGTGGTAACACCGTCCGCGGCTACGTTGCCGACAGTGCTGTAGCCACCCCCGCCAGCGTATGCCACCTTGGATCCGGGATTTGAATTGTTTGCATTTTGCAGGCTATCGTTCCACGCCTGCTCCGGGATGTAACCGTCAGCAGATCCGTAGGTTGAGCTGTTGCTCGTGCTCCAGTAATTAGGTCCACCTGTCTTGGAGCCATAGTAGAAGTCTGTTCCTCCCACAGCAGTATTCCAGGGGGTGGAAGCATAACCATTTACGCCAAGACCGCTGCTTGCCGTGGGAGCACCGGGAGTATCGCAGCCAGCAGAGCCACTATCGCCGGCAGCAGCGACGACCGTTATGCCCTGGGCCGCAGCTTGAATCCAGAGGTCGTTGATGAACTCATTTCCCGACACGCCGAGAGTGGCTTCGCATGACTGAAAGCCAATCGTCAGAATGGATACGGCATTGTCATCGACAGCGCGGATCATGGCAAAGTCAAGTCCGGTATCGTAATCGGTCGTAGCCGATACGTAGTAATTCAAGCCGGCTGCGGGAGCGGCTGCGCTGATGAGTTCAAGCTGTTCGTAGGCAATGGTGGCATCGTTGGCGCTTGTTGTGGGCGTGATCGCCGGATCGTTGCCATCAACGATCTCTACCGGTGCAATTGCAGTGCCGCCAGTAATAGTCTGATAAGTCGTGACTAGATTGAGGTTGATCTGCGAATCACCGATAACACCGACAGTAACTCCTGAGCCGGCTGCTCCGGGACTATTCGACGCGGTAGGAATGCTATAGATGGTTCGCAGATCGGCGGGGGTAACCACATAAGTCGACCCCTCGATATTGCCGGTGTATTCAGGCTTCATCCTATGCGAGTCAGGATCGATTGAAACGAGCGCAGAGGTCGGTTGATTCGTTTCTGGTGTTACGTGAATGTTGTTCAAGGCGGCAAATCCCCGGACTACAGGCGCTAGTGCCTGGGGGATGCTTGGATCATTTGCATTCGCAATATACTGCTTGCCGTTCAAGGTGTAGCTATGGATGTCTGTGTGGAAGGTATTTCTTAGCTGGCCTGCTGTTCCTGATATCTCGATTGCCATCTTGCTTTTATACGTACGACCGATGGTGAATCCCTGTCCCTGAAGGTATGCCGAGACTGTGGCTATATCTGCATCCGCAACGCCGAACTGCTTACCGAATTGCTCCGGTGTGAGCCACTTATGGAAGTTAGGCGAACCGCTGGTTTGCTGGTCCTGAAGGAACTGCCGGAGGGCGGCTTCCTGCTCCGGGCTGCGTTTGAGTACCAGCAGCATGCGTCCGGCCTGAGTATCTTCAACGGGACCGTGGTCGACGACGCCCACGGGGAGGCGCGGAGTGTTTCCCTTCAACGTCAGCTTGGCTGAATCCTCGACAGGCTCGGTGATTCTGGGTATGGACTGGGCCGAGCTGATCGCGGGCGCGAGTAGCGAAAGCAGCGCGATGGCGGTGATCCAGAATGACCGCAACTGCCTCAAAAGTATAGGGAAAATGTTAAGCATACTTATCCTGTCTGCCAATATCCGGCCCACGATGTCGGAAGGTCCAGATGTCTCACTGACAATGCGGCGAGTTATCCATCTGGGTCCAGAGTTGCGTCTGTGCGAGGGTGCGAGCACAGCGATCGTCCGGTAGTTGCACGTGCCTCAGTATGGAGTTCTGAGCGCAATCCCCGAATTCCCCAAAAGGTGCAACTGAGCCACTAAAGATGCAGATTTAAGGGATATCGGATGGGAAAAGACGATAAGAGTAAGTCAGTCTGTGTTACTCATGATGCATGGAGATCGCTATCCGATGGGCGACGCAGCTTTACCCATCCTGTCTCGGCAGATACTATTGCCGTAGGATCTGGCTTAGAGATAGCCGAGCCAGCCAGGTTGCCGAATCAGTAGGTTAGCTTTTCAGTAAAAGGTTTCATACTAGATCGCATCAAGACCTCGTAGTTAAAGCTGCGGAGAAAGCGTAGGCGGCTCAGGCTTCGAGGGGATGAAGGGTAGATGCCCATTGTGCTACCTCCTGGGCAAAGTCTGGACTGGTCGAGGCACACTCACTTTCGAGCACTGCTAACTGGACGGCGAAATTGCCAATGGTCGAGCTTTCAGTAGGGCCGCAGATTACTGTCAGACCCGTGGCTTCCGCGGTAAGTCGGTTAAGGAGCTTATTGCGATTGCCTCCGCCAACGATGAATAGTCGCTGCAGAGACTTTCCGCTGTGAGCTTTAACCCTAGCTAATACCTCTGCATAACGTGCTGCGAGGCTGTGAAGAATCAGGCTTGTCATTGCCGGTGCATCTTCCGGCGATTCGCTGAGCATGGGGAGTCCCGCCTTTGCCCGTTGTGTGTTGATGCGCTGGGGCATATGTCCAACGAGAAGAAGTTCGGGATCGTCGACGTTGAGCAAGGCATCTGGGGCTGTGTGTTTTTCAGCTTCATTCAGAAGTTCTTCTATAGGCCAGCTCTTTCCCGCAGCAGACCATGCATCTGTGCATTGTTTAAGCAGCCACATGCCATTCACGTTCTTGTGAAAGCAGGTAGCGCCACCGACCGCGCCGAGGTTGGTGAAGTTATCTGCGCGGACTGAAAGGCTATTGAGCGGCTGCCTTGTGAGTGCTCCGACGAGCGACCAGGTGCCGGAACTGATATAGGCCCAGTCCTCGCCTGAAGCAGGAATGCCAGCAATTGCAGAAGCAGTGTCATGGCAGGCTGGGGCAATGAGTTCGGTGTTCTTGAAAGCGGGCAGATTACTCAGTGGTCCGGTCATCGGGCCCAGCAGTGTGCCGGGCGGAACAATACGGGGTGCAGCTTTGAGGTCTAGTTCTGCGGCTTCGAAGATCTCTCGACTCCAATTGCGCGCATACAAATCGATGAGTTGCGAATGTGTTGCGTTGGTATATTCAGCGACAGGTTCCGCACCCCAACGGTAAAGCATGTACTCCGGCAGGTTGAGCCAGCGGCGACCGGAGGGCACAGCCGCAAGCTTGTCTGCGTGGAGTTGGTACAGCGTGTTGATGCGGAATTGTTGGACGCCGGTTAACTCGGCCATGCGCTCTGGCGCGATGAGGCTATGCAGATGCTGCTCGGCTGCGATGGTGCGTTCATCGCGATAACAAAAAGGCGCGTCGAGCGGATGGCCGAGTTCATTGACGCGGACGTAGTCGACCGCCCAGCCGTCAACGGCAACGGATCGAATGCCTTCCGGAGCAAGTTCGGCGCACTGGCGCATCCCTTGATCCACGCCGGCTTCGATCGCCTGAAGAGGCCAATGAATGTGGCCCTCGGTTGTGACGGGAGAATTTGGGAACCGATGGATCAGCGAAATGCGAGGCGTGCAGCCATCCCAACGCAGCAGGGAAACGCGACAACTTTCCGCGCCGAGGTCGACAGCGACAGACGCCCGTTTATCCTCGGGGCAAGGATGCTCCTCGGGTAATGCACTCATCGCAAATAGGCGTCTACCAGGCCGCCGTCGACCGGGATGAGATGACCCGTTGTGCAACGCGAAAGAGGGCCCGCCAGGAACATGATGGCTTCAGCGCAGTCTTTCGGATCAATGGGCTGATGCGTCAATGTGCGCGTGGCATAAAATTTTGCGAGCTCATTTCGCAGGCCATCATCGGTATCGCTTTCTTTAAATGGCAGGTTGTACTTTTTGAGAGATGCGATGACGCGGTCCCTTGGAAACATGGTTGAACCCTTAACGACGGTAGCGGGGCTGATGCCATTCACGCGAACGATCGGGGCCATGCCGACTGCAAGTTCACGCACGAGATGGCTCAGCGCTGCCTTGCTGACGTCATACGCTTCACTGCCGCGCTTGGCTACGACTGCATTGGCAGAGCTGGTAAGGACCATGCTCGCATCAATGTTCTGCGCCTTCAGAATGTCTTCTGATTCGTTGGCGATGAGGTAGTTTGCAGTTACGTTCACCTCGAGAGTGAGTGCCCATTGGGCGTCGCTGATCACTCCATCCGGCGAAGATGGGAAGAGGGCTGCTGTATTGATGATGATGTCAATGCCGCCGAACTGTTGGATGGTCGCGTTCAGTGCCAGCCTGATTGCTTTTCGATCGCGGATGTCGATGCTTGTCCATGCGACAGCCTCTTTGCCAATGATTGATTTCACTTCATTGGCAACGCGTTCGGCGCCTGCGGTGTCGCGGTCTGCCACCATGACATGAGCGCCGCGTTCCGCGGCGAGCAATGCGACCTCGCGGCCAATTCCACTGCCTCCGCCGATGATGAGAGCGATCTGACGGCTCAATTGTTTCTCCGGCGGCTGACGACGGATTTTTGCTTCTTCGAGCTTCCAGTATTCGATACGGAAAGCTTCGCTTGGTGGCAAGGCCACATAATTTTCATGCATCGAGAACTGGTCGGCGGAAGCGGCTGGACCAGCTTGCGGGATGTCGTTGCACTGGATGCCTTCGCCCAGAGCACCGGCACCTTGCATGACGCCGATGGCGTTGATGTAAAATTCGCCGGTGATGCGGGCTTCTGTCTTATTCTTGCCGAAGGTGAACATGCCAACGCCTGGCAAAAGTACCACGGTAGGACTTGCGTCCCGTTGTTTCGGAGAATCCGGCAGTGCGTGCCGAGTGTAATATTCAGAATATTCTGCTCGATAGGTCTCAAGCGCGGTTTCGATCAACTCCGGGATTTGTTTCGCGTCGCCAGCCGGATCCCACTTGATGAACATCGGCCTTATCTTCGTCCGGATAAAGTGATCAGGGCAGCTTGTACCGAGATGAGCCAGCTTTTCCGCGCTCGCTGAATTTACAAATGCGAGGACTTCCGGCTTGTCGCTGAAGCTGCCTATCCATCGCTGTTTGCGCGATACTGCACCGCGGAGATAGGGCATGACTTCAATTGCGATCTGCTCTCGATCTTCGCGTGTCTTGGTCCTGGAGCCTCCAAAATGCTGATGCCCTTTTCGCTGGCCATGACGCTCGATGAACTGGCCTAGCTGATCGATGATGGTGATGGTATTCAAATACGATTCGCGCTGTGTCTCGCCCCAGGTGAAGAGTCCATGACCACCAAGAACGACACCATCGCAGCCGGGGGTATCCTTCACAATTTTGCGGAGCATCATGCCGAGTTCAAAACCGGGACGCTGCCAAGGCAGCCATGCGAGTTTATGGCCGAACTCCTTGTTGAATGCCTCCATTTTCTGCAGGCCATTTGCAGAAGCAGCGAGTGCTATACCCCAGTCGGGATGGAGATGATCCACATGAGGAAAGGGAAGGTAGCCGTGGAGAGGCGTGTCAATAGATGCTGCCGTGGGATTGTTCGCGAAGGTGACGAGAGGATAGAGATCCACCATCGCGTCTTCTTCCGCTACACCTTTGTACTGCTTTTCCAACGCAAGTAACTTGTCCAGATAGAGAGTGGCGAAGCCGGTGCGCTTGATGCTGCCAAGATCTCCACCGCTGCCTTTGACCCACAGGACTTTTGTTGTCTTGCCGTCGACGGGATCGATTTCATCCAGCTTTGAACTCGTATTGCCGCCACCGAAGTTGGTGATGCGAAGGTCTGAACCGAGCAGGTTTGAACGGTACCGCAGCAGTTCTGGAGGGTCCAATTTAGAGGCAACTGCCTCGTCCCACTTGTCTTCAAGAAAATGAAAGCTGCTGGTTTTCTTTGTTTCTATCATCGAATGCTCCAAACCGTCGGCACGGAATCGACCCATAGTCTACATCAATAGAGCAATCGTTTCCCATGAGGAACAAAACGGTGACTTGTTGACGGGGTCTTCGGGCGACTAAGAGATTACTGGAGGGATTTACGAGTCACCAGGCGGTGCACGACGTAGTTATAAGGTGGAACGGTTTGCCCTTTGAGCAGAGCAAGGCCGAGTTGCATCAGGCTTGGACCATAGGTGCTGGTTTCATGCGAGACGCTGGCGATGAGGGAAGAGCCGGGCTTCTTCATTTCTTCCATGGCTTCGGCAATACAGTCCTGCCCTACGACGGCAACCTGTTTACTCCGGCGCTTTTCGCGGGCCGCATCGACTGCACCGAGCGCACTGGTATCCGTGGCAGCAGCGATTAGAATGCGCTTGTCTTTGGGGTGCCGTTCTAGAAAATCGGCGATGAGCTTCTGGCTTCGGTCGCGCATGCCGCGTCCATCGATACGAACGAAGGACTCTACCGGCAGATCGGGAAGTGCAGACTGGATGGCTTCAAATGCGCCGGAGATGCGGCCTTGCACCAGCAGTCCGGCTTCCGGCAGGTCGAGCCCGAGGACCCAATCCACTTTGCCGCTCCAATGCGTTTGGGCATGGGCCGCGAGTACCTGACCGGCTTCGACGCCGACGCGGTAATTGTCGACTCCAAAATAGGTTGCGTTGGGGTGTGGGATATCGATAGCGATCAAGGGAATGTTGGCGGCGGCGACCTTGTCCCCGATACTGGGTGCGACGCTTTGCTCGACATTGAATTCAAAAATCAAATCGACACGACCGCGGATAAATTCTTCCGCATTCTTGATTGCCGTGACGGCGTCGTAGTGGTTATCGAGGACCAGCAGATCGACACCGACTGCCGTGGCTGCGTCGCGCAGGCTCCGTGTGACTTCGTTTGAAAACGGCATATCCGTACTTTGGCCCGCAAAGCCAAAGCGAAGTTTCTTCGGGCGCATTGCGTGTCGATAAGTGCCGTCCGGTGATTGGGAGAGATAGCCGCGATGGACAAATGTTTTTAATACACGATAAACAGTCGTCTTCGAGACACGAGTCCGTTTATGAATCGACTCAAGTGTCATGGGTTCAGATTCGGATTGCACCAGCTCCAGAATATCGAGCGCTTTCGAAAGGACTGGGATCAGGTACAAGCGGGTCGAATTCTTGGCCAACGCGAAACACCCCTGGAAGTAATTCCCTGATGGACAAGGAAATTTCGTTGTTTCGCTATTGAATCTCTTCAGCGATCAGATGGCAAGTGGAAAATCCCTGAAGCAAAATATGGACTTCAAGAAAATACAGGCAGCGTTGACGAGCTTGCACGTTCAACACACACGCAAATATTTCCGAGAGCTAAGCGTAAGTGGAAATTGCTTTCGTATTCCTGCTGCCGCGGTCCCTGGTTATGCGTTCGACATAGCCGCTTTCGCGCAGGGCTGCCAGCGGATCGACAGGTAGTTTGCGTGCTGCCCTCCATGCTTTGACAACCGGCCGGACATCGAACCAGAAAGCTTCCCGGAAGCATTCCTCTGCTTCGACCAACAGACATTCATCCTGCAGAGATGCGAGCCGTTCCTGATCGATGAGAGCCGCCTTCGCAAAGAGTTCCTGCGCGGCGACGACACTTTGCACCATGGCTTCCATCTTGCCTTTCAGATTGTGACTCTGATCAATCATGTAAGCGATCTCGGAACTAGCGGACGGCGGCGCGCTCAAAATCTCATGGAAGATGCGGAAGACCTGATAGGGATCGACCGAGCCGAGTGTGAGGTCGTCATCAGCATATTTACGGTCATTAAAGTGAAAGCCGCCGAGTGCATCGAGGTGCAGGAGCCACGCGACGATCTGCTCAATGTTTGTTCCCTGATAATGGTGGCCGGTGTCGACGAGGACCTTTGCTCTAGGACCCGCGACGCGTGCGAGATGCAGTGCCATACCCCAGTCTGCAATGTCCGTGTGATAGAAGGCCGGCTCAAAGGGTTTGTATTCGATCAGGAGCCGCTGATTTTCATCTGTCGCGGCATGCATCGCGGAAAGAATTTCTTCCATCCAGCGGATTCGCTTCCGTATGGATTGAGTTCCGGGGTAATTAGATCCGTCGGAAACCCAGATGGAAATATCACGAGAGCCCAAAGCACGGCTTATCTCGACGGATTCAAGCAGATGGCTCAGAGCAGCTGCGCGGGTCTCGGCATTGGGGTTTGCGATGGAACCGAACTTGTATTCCTGGGACTGAAAGAGATTTGGATTGATGGACCCCGACTTAATTCCATGCTCTGCTTCGAGTTCGCGAATCTGTGCGACGTCGGCTGTTCCATTGGGGAGATCCCAAAGCACATGCAGTGCAATTGTTGGGCTGGCACCGGTGAGGCGGTTTACCTCGCCTGCATCGGCGAAACGCTCACCGATGTTCGTGGCTGCGGCGCCTTGGATGAACTTGCCGAAGCGTGTGCCGGTATTCGCGAATCCCCAGGAAGGAAGTTCTATGCGGAAGCGATCAAGTGCAGCGAATACGCGCTCAGTCTCGAGTGAATGCCTGGAATGTCCGTTCTCCATGCTTTGAATCTCCTGCTATATCCGTATAAAAAATATACTCTCTATTGAAAATGTGTCCATGGACGATGCTGGTGGCGGCAATTGGGGGAGCAGGCAGACGAGGAACCTCTAATCCTCCACGAGGATGACATGCAAGAATCTCGGCCCATGGACGCCCTTGACGCGCGTCATTTCGATGTCCGCGGTGGCGGAAGGGCCGGACACAAATGTTGTCGGCAGGTGCGCTGAGAGCGCAAGGCGTGCCATCGCTTCGGGAACGGTTTCTACTACATCTTTACTGTGAAGGATGCAGAGGTGGAAGTCAGGTACAAGCGTGGATGCGCGTCTACCTTGCCCCGAAACATTCTGAAGGATGAGCGTCCCGGTTTGAGCAATTGCAAGCGTGGAGGACGTCAATATGCCGTCGAACAGGTCAAGCTCCGCGGGAGAAAAGCCATCGTCGTAAAGACAATCATCTTCCGGTAAGAGGTCTTTTGGGAAGCCTTTCGCAACCAGCATCCTGGGATGATTACGATCAGATAGAACGCGACTAATCGTGGCCTTGAGATTCAAAGGACTGATGCGCTCTACTTCCGCGTCGTAGTCAATGAGACGATCCATCAATAGCGACTGCACATCGAGCTTCGTATGCGTAGCAGCGCGATTATAGTTACGAGGAATCTGAAGCCAGTCTTCCGCAGCGGGCTGAAGTTGCTTCTCTCCATTGGCGCTTCGAATCCTTTGCAGGATAGCCGCTCTGGCGGCGTTGTTATCCGTCATTTTTAACTCGGGCAGTGTTATTTTCAGATGACCTTTGCTCCCACCATTCGCGGAAGCTTTGTCGCGGCATGGCGCGGAGATCCCTTACCTGCGTCCATCCGCCGAGAATACCGGGCAGCCAGGATATCCACTGTTCGCCTGCGCCATCTTTATGTGCGATGGCTTGATCCGAAATTCTTCCCAGGCGTTGAGCCGCACGAAAACGCCTCTCGTTTAGAAAGATAAACGCCATCGCCCGCATCGCGATGGCTTCAGGGCTGGCAAGAATGCCGAGCACACTCGCGGTCTTCTTCTTAACAACCCGATTGCGCAGGTGCACCAGCACTTCAGGAATATTTATTTTGACAGGGCAGACTTCATAGCATGCGCCACAGAGCGAGCTTGCATAGGGAAGACTCTCTCCATAGTCCATCTTCTGAAGTTGCGGTGTGAGAATTGCACCAATCGGGCCGGCATAGACGCTTCCATACGCGTGGCCGCCTGTCTGCCTGTAGACAGGGCACGCATTCTGGCATGCTCCGCAACGAATGCAGTGGAGCGTTTGTCGACCCTCTTCGTCGGCGAGAACATCGGTGCGCCCATTATCGATCAGCACTATATGAAAGTTTTGCGGACCATCTCCGGCATGAACACCAGTCCAGATCGAATTGTAAGGATTCATCCTCTCGCCGGTAGCGCTGCGCGGCAGTGTTTGCAGAAACACTTCCAAGTCTTGAAATCTGGGTATGACTTTATCGATGCCGGCGAGGGTGATAAGCGTGTTCGGCAGTGTTAGACACATGCGGCCGTTGCCTTCACTCTCCACACCGCAAACGCTACCCGTTTCGGCGATGAGAAAATTGGCACCGCTGATAGCCACTGGTACACGGAGAAATTTTTCGCGTAGAAATTTTCTTGCTGCATCTGCGAGGTCCTGCGGTGATTCCCCGAGGTTCGGAAGATTCATCTCACGCTGGAAGATTTCGCGAATCTGCTGTCGATTCTTATGCAGCGCGGGTACGACGATGTGCGAAGGCTGATCATGCCCGAGTTGAATGATCAACTCTGCGAGATCGGTTTCAAAAGGTCGAATGCCGGCAGCTTCAAACTCATTATTCAGATGGACTTCTTCAGTCGTCATCGATTTAATTTTGATGACCTCATTGGCCGCGCCTGGAGTCGATGCAATCGCCTGACGGGCGAGATCAACCACGATCTTTCGCGCTTCAGCTGCATCGCGCGCCCAGTGGACTTTCCCTCCCGCACGGCCGCAATTTTCTTCGAACTGCAGCAGGTAGCTGTCCAGATATTTCATGGTGTGCTCGCGAATCCGTTTGCCGGATTCACGCAGTGCCTGCCAATCGGGCATTTCGCTCACAACGCGTGCCCGCTTGCTCTGGATGACATCTGTCGCGTGGCGAACATTTTTTCGTAACTGTGAGTTGCCTACCGCTGCATGCGCGGCCATAGGGAACGGCGATGCTGTCCGAGGATCGAGGGCTGTCCCGCTCATTTGCCACCTGTTTCTGGATGAGGCGCGTCGCCCGCGAGGATCTCTGCAAGATGTACAGTGTGGACTCCTGTTCGCTGACGGTGCAAGGCCCCTCCGATATGCATCAGGCAACTGTTATCGCAGGCTGTGCAGACTTCCGCTTTCGTATTCATGATGGCGGTCGTTTTCTCTGCGAGCATGGCACTGGAAACATCCGCATTCTTGATCGCGAACGTACCGCCAAAGCCGCAGCATTGCTCGATATTCTCGAGAGGCACCAGATCAATCCCCTGCACCGACCGTAACAGCGAAAGCGGACCATCTCCTAGCCCAAGCGACCGCAGGCCATGGCAGCTCGCGTGATAGGTAACTCTGTGCGGATAGTAGGCGCCAACATCAGTGAGGCCAAGGCACTTGGTCAGAAATTCCGAGAACTCCCAGATCCGCGGCAACAAGTTTTTGACTGCCTCTACCAATCCTGGATGTTCTCCGGCACTTTCCAAGCGCTCAGCCATGAACGGATAGTGTTCACGCATCATCGCCACGCAGCTGGACGAGGGTACAACGACCGCTTCGGCACTGGCGAATTGTTCAACAAAGCGAGGGAGAAGCGGCAGTGCGTCCTGTTGGTAGCCGGTGTTGTAATGCATTTGCCCGCAACAGGTCTGCCCAGCGGGAAATAGAACTGTGTGGCCGAGCCTTTCGAGCACTCGAATCACGGCTATCCCGGCCTCTGGGAACAGTGTGTCGTTGTAACACGTGATGAAAAGAGAGACCCGCAGATTGCCTCCAGGCTACTGTTCAAACAAGCGTAATAGATTCAATAGAGATTATATTTCCCAAAGGCAATCATCATCGCGTAGAGTTGTGCCGAATTCATATCACTTGATTGCAGGGTGAAAGTTGAGGGTTTGTGGGCGCCAATCCGTTTATAGGTATCATTTATCACTGGATCGGTGGCTTCGCTTCCGCCACTAACTTTATTCCATTCCGGGGTATCAAGCGCTGGTCCTGGGAAATTTATTGGCTTGTCCAGGGCTTTGCGGCGTGGATTGTTGCGCCTATCGTAATTGCGTCAATTTTCGTCCCTCATGTTTTTGGGGTTCTCCAAGCATCGCCGCATTCCGCGCTGGGGTATGCGCTCCTTTGGGGTGCATTCTGGGGTGTAGGTGGGCTTACCTTCGGCTTGTCGGTGCGCTACCTTGGCATCGCCCTTGGCTATTCCATCTCATTGGGTCTTTGCACTGCATTTGGTACCTTGATTCCGCCCATCTACAGCGGTCAGATACACGCGATTCTTCACGAAAGATCAGGCCAGGTAATTCTGCTGGGCGTGGCCGTGTGTCTTATCGCCGTGGCGGTAAACGGTGCGGCTGGATGGTCAAAGGAACGTGAAGTGACTCCAGGGGAGCGGATCGAAGCAGGAGAGTCCGACTTCTCGCTCCTGCGGGGGCTTGGCGTTGCTGTCTTCGCAGGCATCATGAGCGCGTTCTTTGCGTTTGGATTGCAAGCAGGTGCGCCCGTCGCTGCTGTTGCGAAAGGGCAGCTTCTAGCCGAGGGACGTCTGGACTTGTGGCAGAACCTACCGGTGTTGGTCGTCGTCCTCTGGGGTGGTTTCGCGACGAATTTTGTTTGGTCACTCGTTCTGATTCTGCGCAACCGATCATTCCGCCAGTTCGGTGGAGAACCAGGGAAGAATCCTATGCGGGCAGCGAAGGTTACCGGTGACACTCTTCAAATCGATCCGCGCGAACTGGCGAAGAAGCTATCTCCAACTACACTCTTCCAGAATTACTTTTTCGCAGCTTTAGCCGGTGTTGTCTGGTATTTCCAATTTTTCTTTTATTCACTGGGCCAGACGAAGATGGGTAAGTATGACTTCTCGTCCTGGACTCTGCACATGGCGTCCATCATCATCTTCGCGACTCTTTGGGGCTTAGTGCTAAAGGAATGGCTGGGCACCAGCCGCCGCACAAAGGCGCTTGTAGCTCTCGGGCTTTCCCTGCTGATTGGCTCAACGTTAATCGTCGGCTATGGCAATTATCTGAAGATGGTTGAGGATAGCCACACGACTGCCGCTGAACTTGCGCAGTAGCTAACAGCTGCTGCTGCTGCATGGTTCTCTAAGAGCTAGGGAAGATAGAAGACTTCCGGCATCATTGGGAAGCGTTCGCCCTCACGTGTTTCCTGAGTTGGTGCGAAATACTCGCCCATGGCCGTTTGCCACTTGAGATTGACCGGATCATGTTCTATACGTGACCACGTTGTTTCAAAGTCTTCTACATGCATATAGAGGAAAAGCAGGCTGTCTCTGCGAAAGATGGAATATTCGGAGATGCCCGCACGCTTCAGAAGATCCAGCATCTCAGGCCAGACCTCTTTGTGGGCCTTGTCATAGGCTTCACCCACGTTTTCTTTCAATCGCAAAAGGAAAGCTACTCTTTGCAAGGATTCATCTCCATATTCTGAATTCTTTCACTCTAGTGCTTGGCCTCGAAGACTTTGAGGGTAACTGGCCCGAACATACCGGAAGGCAGCGGTTGTAAATGATCCATATCCTGGGGAATGAATAACTGGCCGTAGCGATCATAAAGTAACCGGTAATCGGGCTTCGGTTGATCTGAAAGCTCGTTGATTGCAGTGTTGGCGACGACAATCCGTAACTGGTTTCGGCCTGGCTTGATGAAATTGGATATTTCCAGTTGATAAGGAGGATGCCAGACGGCCCCAGCTAGCTGCCCATTTACATACACCTCGGCTGCTTCACGGACAGGACTCTCGATATAGGCGCGCATGTTGTGAATTCCGAGTGGTTGAGGCTCGGGTTCTGCTTTGCCAATTCCAAAGTCGAGTAAGACTGAGGCAGGAGGACCAATGAAATCCGACGGAACATCTATGGTTTTTTCATAGGTTGCGAGGCCGGAAAAGTCGCGAAGTTCGGAGTCATCTGTCCAGGAATAAAGATCATTCATTTCCAATGTCTTTCCGGAAGGGAAAGTCACGTGCCATCCATGAGAAAGGTCGAGAGATTTTGCTATCACTGTTTGCGTTTGCACTGCTTGTTCTGGTGGCTCGTCCGATCGGTAGAGGAGGTGGGATTCATAAGGTGCGAACTCCAAAGTGATGTCCTGTGCGCTTGGAAGAGTAGATATCTTCCCTGTGAATGCACCCCATTCTTCGGCTTGCTTTGCTTCGGTTCGAAAGTGGATCTGGGTATGCTGTACTTGATTGCCAGTATTCGCTATGAAATACAGGTCTCCATGATCGAGTTTGCGATGAATGAAACCAATGCGACTTATCGCCGGAGATAGTTTCACGTCAGGTGGTATCTCGCTAGCAAGCGTTTTGCCGAGCGCTCCCGCGTCGGAAATGAAGTGCGTTGTTCTCAAGTTGCCATGGAAGAGGGTTTCTGAAATAGAGCGGATCTCTTCAGACTGCTTTTCGGATTGCAGGAAGCCCGGCGATGTGGCAGGAGTACGCCCGGTAGCTATCACAATACCGCCGTGTTCCGCATAGCTGAGAATCTTCTTGTACGTGTCGACGGGCAGGCGCTTGACGTTTGGCAACACCAGGACTTTGTAAGGGATACCAACACTATCAATTGCGTCCCCATCGATGAAATCGCAATCGAAACCTGCATCCAGGATCTGTGGAATTACCTTGCTATCTAGGAACTTGGGCATGGATTCATCGATGCTGACATTCGAGCCGGTGTCATCAAATCCCGCGGCGCTCACAGTAGAAGAGTTGCGTTTGATTCTTGCTTTGAAGGAAGACCAGACATCATCGTTTGGCAGCAGGATGGCGACGTCATTCACGGGCTTGCCTTGGCGTAGCGCGAAGCTTACCCGCTGCAGATAGTTATCCAAATCGGACATTACCGGAAACCAGGGATTGTGATCATTGAGTGATGCGGCCGCGTACATCCTCCATCCCGGCTCTTCAACTCCCGGAGGTGAATAAGGCCAACCGTGTCCGACGAGTTGATTAATCCCCTGGAGAAAATGCAGATCTGCTTCTGTCTTCATATCAAGTAGGTTTGCTCGAAACGCGGGGGAATGAAGCCATGTCCAGGTTTCCGAAGAGATAACATTGTGGCCGAATAGATGTCCCGCAGAGGCAGCCCAGCGGGTATCAGAAAACTCGCGCCACATAGAAAGGGTCGCCTTGCCTTCACCCTCGGGAAGATCGGCGAAGCGATTGCTTGAAAGAGTCACGGGAGGAAACCCATAAGTTTGCGACCGCAGTAGAGTATGTTGATCTGCGGCCCAGGCGTGCATCGGCTGTAGAAAATTTTCATCCGCGAGTTCGGTGAGTGTCCGGCCCCAATCATGCCTGATGGCGTCTGTAGATGGACCTATATCCCCTACCAGTGCGGGCAGGTAAGGCGTTAGGTCGTACCCTCGACGTTTCCGAAATTCTGTGATGAGGGCCGGAGTCCAATCGGAGCCATAATCTTCGAGACTATCGCTGAAGACAGCATAGGGTGGATCACTTCCGAAGGCTTGCAGCATGCGATCTCCGACCGCGTGCAAGTGGGTGTCCGTGGCATTTTTGTCGTAATGGTCGAGGACGAAACCACTGGCTCCGATAGCAGGGCGCTTGACCATCATGCCGGTCCGGCTGGCAATAAAGAAAATCGCTGTTCCTGGATTAGAAGCGGGAGCCCGTAGATCAAAGGTGTGCCGCGCTTGATTCAAGTGTGCGGTAAGGCTGGCGCCATAAGTGCTTTCCGTGGAGACTCCATCAAATGCGAACCCTTGTATAAGGCTTTCGCCATTCTCCAGAGATGGCTCTTTGACGGACGATGTTCCTACGGGTATAGGAAAAGTCTCAACACGAAGCATCCCCGCTGCTTCGGTCACCGGAATATGAGGGCCTCCGAGTGGCCAGCCGCTTCCAAGCGTGATGTCCACGCGAAGTCCGAGCCGGTGCGTTTCCTCAGATGCATAACGCAAATTATCGATATACGCATCGGAAAGAAAAGGTGTGTTCTTGAAACCGATAAGTGGATCATCGAGAGCTTGCGGGTAGAGGGTGGCGATTTCTACACCGCCAATTCCTGCAGCTTTCATTGCTTCCAGTTCTCGTGTTAGCTCTGGCTTAGTGACAGCAGGTCCAAACCACCACCATCGAACCATGATTTTGCTATTGTCCGGCGGGTGGCTAAAAGCTTTCCTAATGTTCGAGTTATCGGACTGGGCGATGATGGAAGTCGTCAGTAACAAGCTGAGCGCGATACCGCCCATGAATCTTCGAGTGTTGCTCGTGTTATCTAGTAGTAACGCAACAGAATTCAAGGTAAGAGTGGGCGTCACTGGGAAAACCTCTTGGCTACGTTGCCATTCAGTCAAATTGCGAGACCTGAGAAGTATAGTTCAGGCGACCGTGTTGATAAGGGTTCCGATGGATTCGATCGTAATATGTGTCTGATCGCCAATTTCAAGACTGAAAGAATCAGGCGGAACGATCCCGGTTCCGGTCATCAGGAAACAACCCGCAGGAAAACTCTTCTCACGATAGAGGTAACTTACCAGGATAGACAATTCGCGCTTTAGCTCTGTCAAAAGTACAGAGCCTGAAAACACCGTGTTGCTGCTTCGAATGATCTTGAGATCGATGCGAGTATCCTTGGCGATCGGTGTTTCAGTCAGACAAATGCAAGGTCCTAAAGCGCAACTACCGTCATAAACCTTTGCCTGGGGAAGGTACAAGGGATTTTCACCTTCTATATCGCGAGAGCTCATGTCGTTGCCGATTGTGTAGCCAAGGATTTTCGCGCTCGGGCTGATGAGAAGCGTCAATTCAGGCTCAGGCACAGACCAGGAAGCATCTTTCCGAATTCTCACTGGACCCAGATGGCCGACGACATTTGTTCCGAGAGCTTTGAAAAAGAGCTCAGGACGCTCAGCAGAATAGACACGATCATAGAAGTCACCACCGCCGGCGTTTCGTGACTCCTCGATGCGGGCAGACCGACTGCGGAAATAAGTAACGCCTGCTGCCCACACCTCCTGATTCAAAATCGGGGCAAGAATTTCCTCTTCAGGCAGCACTTCAGGCTTTCTTTGGTTGAGCGTCCTTTGGCAATGGATATACAAATCGTCGCGGGTCACAAGGTCATTCCAGTTGGCTTCTGGCAGGACAGCAGAGAGGCCATTCTCTTCAATAAAGAAGCCACGTTTCGTTCGATAGAGTTTCATGGGTGCACTAATTAATCGTCGAGATAGCTTTTGCAAATTGCCTGCTTATTGCCAGGCAACTAAGAAAGTCTTTATTTGAGCCGCGCCAGAATCATATCAGTGTCATAAACGCATCCGCCCCATACACCCCCGCTGGCTTGTACTAATGCTGCCCACAGCCGAGTGTCAGACGGGAGCGCCGGGTGGGGGGCAAGATCAGGACGAAGTTTGCGAGCAGCAAGTTCGCGCGCACCCGTCTCTCGACCAAAGGTCTCCGAACCTATACCTACCAGACCAACCGAACCTAAGAGCGAATTCCGATCAATCACGATCTCGATGATGTCATTATCCACGAGTTTCCCAATAGGACCTCCGCAGAGGGCCTCTGGGGAAATATGACCGATGCAGGCACCTGTGGATACTCCACTGAAGCGCGCGTCTGTGAGCAGGGCAACATGCTTACAGTGTGGCAATTGTTTCAGCGCGGAGGTAATCTGATACACCTCTTGCATTCCGGAACCTGCGGGGCCTCCACAGGCCAGGATCATCACATCACCTTCGCCAATTTCGCCATTCTTGATCGCGCGGATCGCATCCGTCTCCGAGATGAAAACTTTAGCCGGACCTCGGTGGCGATAAATACCATTTTCATTGACCAGCGATGGATCGATAGCAGTGCTCTTGATCACGCAACCTTCGGGAGCTATGTTCCCGACAGGAAAGCAAATGGTTGCTGTAAGTCCCCGGGCACGCGCAATGTCGGTTGCCATGATGACTTCGCCTGCTTCAATTCCGTCCAGATCGTGCAAGACCTTCTTAAGTTGCCGGCGACGGAGGCTTTGTTCCCACCATGCCAGATTTTGGTCAAGAGTTTCTCCAGTGACAGTGAGCGCAGAAGTATCCAGTAAGCCGAGCTTGCGTAGATGCAGCATCACTTCAGGAACTGCTCCCGCGAGGAAGACCTGAACAGTCGCGAAGCCACGGGGCCCATTGGGCAGCGCGTCCACCAAGCGTGGGGTAAGTCGATTCACTTCTGTCCAATCGGAAACAGTAGGTCGGCGGAGTCCGGCGGCGTGAGCGATTGCAGGGATATGAAGTAATAAGTTCGTCGAGCCTCCAAACGCTGCATGCACCACCATCGCATTGCGAATGGAAGCGTCGGATAGAACCTCCCTCGTTCCTAGAGTTAATTGATGCATACGCAACAGGGCGCGTGCGGATCGAGTGGCGGCATCCAGCCATGTCGGCTCGCCGGATGGTGCAAGTGCGCTATGCGGCAATGACAGTCCGAGTGCTTCCGCGACAACCTGTGAACTGGCAGCTGTGCCCATGAATTGGCAACCGCCCCCGGGGGAGGCGCAAGCGCGGCAACCGACTTCCGCGGCATACTGCAAAGTAATTTGCGATTGAGCAAACCGCGCGCCGATGGTCTGGACCTTCCCGGCATCCTCTCCTTGTTCCGGTAAAAGTGTCACGCCACCCGGAACGAGTATGCTCGGAAATTTTCCCGAAGACGCGAGTGCCATCAACATGGCGGGTAGACCTTTGTCGCAGGTAGCTACTCCGAGAACACCTTTGCGAGTAGGAAGAGATCGCATGAGCCGACGAAGAACGATCGCAGCATCGTTCCTGTAAGGAAGCGAATCAAGCATGCCCTCCGTTCCCTGCGTACGACCGTCGCACGGGTCTGTACAAGCTCCTGCAAAGGGAATCGAGCGGAGTGTTCGTAACTCTCTTGCGGCCTCTGCGACAAGCAGTCCAACTTCCCAGTGCCCGGTATGAAAGCCTAATGCAATGGGTGTACCGTCAGTCGCGCGCATGCCTCCATGCGTGCTCAGAATCAGGAACTCAGGATCAAGCAGGCGCGATGGTTCCCAGCCCATTCCCGCATTCTGGCTCAACCCGAAAAGGTTCCCGGATGGTTCGCCCAGCAACATCTCCGCGGTTAAAGGAAGTTGGCCCGATGGTCCAGGCGCGTGTGTGCGCAGAGGGCCTGGATCAGAGGCCTCACTTTCGAGCACGGAAAGAAATGAAATGGCGGAAATCGGGTTGCTCCGATGAAAAATTCCTGTAGGTAGGAGTATACCGACGGATCCATTCCCTAGATCTTGATGAAGATCTTTCTCCGGTAAAGGATGTAGATGGGAATCCAGCACATAAGAACGTAGGAAAGAGAATAGATGAGCGACGAGAGTGCCGGGTCGTGCGGGACAACTTTCAAAACCAGTTGGTAGAAAGCTCCGAGCACATCGACCCCTCGCTTTATATGAACATTCGGAAGCCCGGAAGCCAGCAATTCAGATAATGCATAGGCGGCAATAGCATTTGTTCCGAAGACAAGGAGCGGAGTGAATACTGGAGATCTTCGGGATCGCTTCGACTTACTTTCCTCTGAGCCCGGTACATCGATGAGCCAGATTGAAGCGGCAAGCAACAGCAAACTGAAGCCACCGGCGAACAAAACAAAAGAACTCGTCCAAAGCTTTTTGTTAATGGGAAAGCTCATGTTCCAGAGACCGCCGAGAAGAACGCTGCTCACACCCGCAATGGCAATGCCATTGGCTTTTCGTTTGAGCGAGTGCGAGCTGCGAAGCCATATTCCGGTGATCATGCCCAGGAGTGCAGTTCCCACGGCTGGAATTGTACTTAACAGGCCTTCTGGATCGCGTGTGCGCTCATACAGGTGGGGTGCGGAAAAAAGCTGACGGTCGATCCACGCCGTCAAGTTGCCGTCAGGATCGAGAATCTGTACACCATGGGTAGGAACTCCGTAGCCCGGCACTGGAACGAAGCGCATCAGAATCCAGTAGCCAACTAAAGCGGTTGTCGCAACGACTGCTTTGCTCTTCCAGCCGGGACTTATGAGGTAAAAGATGGCAACCAGTAAATAGCATATTGCGATGCGGGGAAGGACACCATAGAACCGCATGGTTGCGAGATGAAAAAACGGAAAGCTGTTCACAACAAGCCCCAGAAGGTACAGCATAGCGGCGCGACGAAATACATGAACCAGTAGCTTTGTTTTAGTGACGCCCTGCGCCAGCCTCGATGAAAGCGAGAGCACGGTAGAGATACCGACTAGAAAGAGAAAGGTCGGAAAAACAAGGTCGGTCGGCGTGAAGCCGTTCCATTCTGCGTGCTTGAGCGGCCAATAGGCGCGGTCGTCCGCATTGTCATTCACCAGGATCATGAAGCCGATGTCCAGGCCTCGCAGAAGATCCAGAGAAAGCAGTCGGCTTGGCTTATCCTTCAGACTCGTTGCGCTGGCCTCTCGGTCGCTCACTGCTTTTGTTGACGGGTTCACCGACGCGGATGTCGTATTCACGATGTTTATCTTCCCCAACGCTTTCCGGTATGCACTGGACGTGCGATTCAGGCTTGTAGAGCCTCGGCGGCATAGATGCGCCGCATGCCGTCCATGGGTTTCACTCTACTCAATTTCTTGAATCCTCGCTAGAGAATGCTCTCAAATGCATGGTCACACTCTGGCTTGTGCGTGTTAAGCAGTGAGCTCCAATAGGCGATACAGTGGTATGGAAATGTCTCGGCGGTTACGCGAGAAAGGAACAATTGCATTATGACTCTGCTGCATGAAGACCGGCTGTTTCCTGCAGACCCGGACACACGTTCTATTGCGAAGCGCTTATATGAAAGCATCGCTGGTCTACCGATTATCAGCCCGCATGGCCATACACAAGCCGGCTGGTTTGCTCATAACGAACCTTTTCCAGATCCGGCAAAACTCTTCGTGCAGCCTGACCACTATATATATCGGATGCTCTACAGCCAGGGTATTTCGCTCGATGAACTGGAAATCGGAGTCCCGGAACTAAAGAATCCGCGCAAGGTATGGCGGCTCTTCGCGCAGAACTACTATCTATTTCGAGGAACACCGACGCGCATCTGGCTCGATTATGCTTTTCAAGAACTATTCGACTTAAAAGATAGGCTGTCCGCGGAGAATGCGGATTCTTACTACGATGCGATTCTTGAGAAGCTTCGAACCCCACAATTTTTGCCGCGCGCATTGTACGATCGATTCCACCTGGAAGTTCTCGCGACAACCGACTCACCCCTGGATTCATTGGCCGACCATCTTGCAATCCAACAATCTAATTGGAAAGCGCGCATTTTGCCTACGTTTCGACCCGACTCGGTCGTCGATCCGGAGTTCATGGGCTTCAGAAAAAATATCGAGATACTGTCAGAATTGACTGGTGAAGACACGGCTTCCTGGTCAGGCTACCTGCGCGCTCTGGAGAAAAGACGAGAGCATTTCAAGCTTCTGGGCTGTACAGCAACTGACCATGGTCATCCGACTGTTCGCACTGCGGACTTGTCGGAACACGAAGCGGAAAAGCTATACGGGGCAGTGTTTGCCGGGGTTGCGACTCCCGATCAGCAGGAACTTTTCCGCGCACAAATGCTTACGGAAATGGCAGGGATGAGTGCTCGCGACGGATTTGTGATGCAAATTCATCCGGGTAGCGCACGCAATCATAACAAGCTTGTCTATGAGAGATACGGTCGAGATACAGGCGCGGATATACCCACCGCAACAGAGTATGTACATGCACTGCGCCCTCTTCTCAATAAGTACGGAAACAGTCCAGGCTTCAAGATGATCTTATTCACTCTGGACGAATCGACGTATAGCAGGGAACTCGCACCCCTGGCTGGTCACTATCCTTGCTTGGTCCTTGGACCGCCGTGGTGGTTCCATGACAGCCCTGAAGGTATGTTGCGTTTTCGGGAATATACGACAGAAACAGCTGGTTTCTACAACACGGCTGGTTTCAATGATGACACGCGTGCCTTTTTGTCCATTCCTGCTCGACATGATGTGGCGCGTCGTATGGACGCAGGTTATCTGGCGCGGTTGGTAGTGGAGCATCGTCTCGAAGAAGATGATGCATGCGAAATAGCGCGTGATCTTACTTATAACTTGGCGAAGAAAGCTTACAAACTTTAGTGGCCAGAGGCGAAGGCGGGACCATGGATACTCTCAAAAAAGCTCTTCCGCAAGATGATGGTGGACTGCGTAGTTCGCGGCTGGGAAGGGTGCGCTGGACAATTTGCGCGATGCTCTTTTTCGCCACCTCGATCAATTACATGGATCGTCAGGTCATCGCGCTACTAAAGCCTACGCTGCAGCACAATATTGGTCTTACCGAGATTAGCTATGGCTATATCGTCGACGCATTTCAACTTGCGTATGCGATAGGTTTGCTGGTTGCGGGGCGACTTGTAGATAAGATCGGTACACGTATTGGTTACATGATCATTATGGGCGTGTGGAGCATCTCCGCGATGGGTCACGCACTCGCCAATAGCGCTTTTGAATTTGGAATCGCCCGCTTTTGTTTAGGGATTGGGGAAGCCGGGAATTTCCCCGCCGCTATCAAGACGGTAGCCGAATGGTTTCCCCAAAGTGAACGCTCGCTTGCAACAGGAATATTTAACTCCGGCGCAAATGTTGGCGCAATCCTGGCGCCGCTCATCGTTCCATGGGTCACGTTGCGCTTTGGTTGGAGGGCTGCGTTTCTCACCACTGGAATCTTTAGTCTTATATGGATCTGCTGGTGGTTTAAGTTTTACCGAAAGCCTACGGATCATCCGACTCTTACCGGTGAAGAGTTGCGCCACATCTATCGAGAAGCAGCGGTGCAGATGGGTCCGAGCACGCCATGGGTAAATCTTCTCGTATATAGACAGACCTGGGCTTTCTCGCTCGCTAAAATGCTCACAGATCCGATCTGGTGGTTCTACTTATTCTGGCTGCCTTCCTATTTCAGCACACGCTTTCACCTGAATCTGTCGCATCTTGGATTGCCGCTGATCCTGATTTACAACATGTCGGCCGTGGGTAGTATCGGAGGAGGATGGCTGCCATCTCCATTCTTGAAACTCGGTCTTTCGCCTTCAAGAGCAAGACTCGTAGCTATGCTTTTCTGTGCGCTTTTAGTTGTGCCCATCTATACAGTTGGACATCTCAATTCAGAGTGGGCTGCCATAGGCATACTTGGAGTTGCAGCCGGAGCGCATCAGGGCTGGTCGGCGAATCTGCTGACCACCGCTTCCGATATGTTCCCTCGCAGCGCGGTGGGTTCCGTAGTTGGCATTGGCAGCATGGCTGGCGCGGTAGGGGGGGCACTCCTGGCGTTCTATACCGGCCACGTCTTACAGCGAACTCATAGCTACAACACTCTCTTCGTTCTCGCATCCAGTGTGTACCTGCTTGCTCTTATTTCTCTGTCGCTTCTTGCACCTGGATTGAAAAAAGCCGAGGTCCAGGGATGAAGCTGTTGCGTGTTTCTATTCGGATAGCTATTGCGGTGCTTCTACCCTGTTTAACTCTTTCGGCCCAGACTCAATCTAGGCTTGTAAGCCAATCTCATGCCAAGTTTTCAATCAACGAAAAAGAGATTGCCGCGATTGTTGAAGAAGGAATAGTGCAAAAGCGTCTTCCCGGCGCAGTCGTTGTCGTTGGACATAACGGGCACGTCGTATTCCGGCATGCATATGGCATGCGAGAGATTGAGCCTGTCTCTGAGCCGATGACCCTGGACACAATCTTTGATATGGCATCGCTTACCAAACCCCTTGTTACTGCAACGGCAATCATGCAACTCATGGAGAAGGGGAAACTCCGGCTAGACGACCCAGTGGCCACTTACCTTCCCGCTTTTTCAGTTCATGGTAAGCAAGACATTACCTTACGTGACTTACTCACGCACTACTCAGGTCTACCGTCCGACTTAGACCTGAAGGAACCGTGGCAGGGCAAGGAAGAAGGTTATCGTCGTGCTTTCGATGTAACGCCAGTAACTGCGCCCGGTGTCCAGTTTCGCTATAGTGACGTTAACTATATTGTTCTTGGAGCTGTTGTTGAAAAGGTCTCTGGTCTAACTCTTAACGAATATGCGCTTCGATACATTGCACGTCCATTGGGACTGCATGAGACGAGCTTTCTCCCTTCAGTAGGGAAGATTCCAGACATCGCTCCAACCCAATTTGATGAGCACCACGTGATGCTGCGCGGGGTCGTGCATGATCCGACGTCGCGGCGCATGGGCGGCGTTGCCGGTCATGCCGGTCTATTCTGTAACGCCGCCGACTTAGCTATCTACGCACAGGCTCTTCTTGATCGCCTTGCAGGAAGACCGAGCCGTTTTCCGCTTTCTCAGCGCACGCTGGAGAAAATGACCTCACCTGCTTCACCCGCTACGGGTACCGCGCTTAGGGGACTCGGATGGGACATCGAATCGCCTTTCTCTAGTAATCGAGGCGAGTTATTTCCCGTAGGTTCTTTTGGTCATACCGGCTTCACCGGCACTTCTCTCTGGATGGATCCATCCAGCAATACCTACGTCATTGTTCTAGCGAATGCCGTACACCCCAACGGCCCTAAAGGGATAACTACTCTGCGAGGAGAGATAGCGAATGTGGTGGCCGCTTCTCTCCATGTTCATAATGATCACGGAGAATTGATCGCACGCTTGACCGGCTATAATGAGTCTCTTTCCAGTATGCGACGCTGGGCTGCTCGCACGGCTACCGTAAGCAATGGCATCGATGTGCTCGAAGCTGACCACTTCAGTGATCTGTCTGAATTGGCTGCTGCCCATGGTGGAAAATTGCGCCTAGGTCTCCTGACAAATCAGACAGGTCTGGATCGACAGGGCAAACGTACCATTGACGTTCTTGCACAGGATGCGCCGCAGAGTGTCCAAGGATTAAAGCTGGTGAAACTCTTCAGCCCTGAACATGGAATAAGTGGATCGCTAGACGTGGAAGGCATTGCGAATAGCAAGGAAGAAGCAAGCGGGCTACCGGTCATCAGTCTCTATGGAGCCAAAGAAGAGCAGCGTCGTCCGTCCCCTGAATCGCTTCATGATCTCGACGCTGTCGTGATCGATCTACAGGACGCCGGCACGCGCTTCTATACGTACGAAACAGTGCTCCGATACTTCCTGGAAGCGGCGCCCAAGGCGGGCATTGACATTGTGGTGCTGGACCGCCCCAATCCACTCGGAGGCTCTTTCATACAGGGCCCTGTGTCCGACACTGGGTCGGCGAGCTATGTTAATGTAGCCCCTTTACCGGTGCGGCATGGTCTAACACTGGGAGAGCTTGCCAGATGGCTCAACGGGACGCTCGATCTGCACGCGTCTTTGAAAGTAGTTGCGATGAAAGGCTGGCAGCGTGGCGATTGGTTCGATTCCACCGGCCAGGTATGGATAAACCCCTCACCGAATTTGCGAAGCTTGAA
>Ga0116229_10002978_pt1 | contig 27749 bp, 18 predicted proteins | sample S1TSphgellanicum_3_FD_87313 | JGI IMG/M metagenome (GOLD analysis project Ga0116229, IMG submission 87313) | Host-associated microbial communities from peat moss isolated from Minnesota, USA - S1T2_Fc - Sphagnum magellanicum MG | ecosystem: Host-associated > Plants > Peat moss > Unclassified...
AAAAAAAAAAAAAAAAAAAAAAAAAAAAAAAAAAAAAAAAAAAAGAAAAAAAAAAAAAAAAAAAAAAAAAAAAAAAAAAAAAATTAACTTGAGAAGTTGCCAAGTTTTATTGTGTTTTTGTAACAAGTCTTTTGTTCCAAAACCACCTCCAAATTGCATTATAATCGTGCTTGAAACCAAAGTTGCCAACCCTTGTAATAAGTTACAATGTTTTTCCAAATCCTATTTGTACTCCCAATTGCAAGTCCAAACACACATGAAAAAGAAGAATAAATAGCAAGGAGAAAGAGATGAAGAAGGGCAAGGAGAAAAACAAGAAAACGTAGCAAGAAGAAAAACAAGAAAAAAAATAGCAAAAAAATATTTAAAAAACAAGAAAAAAAGGAAGAGGAGCAAGGACGGGAAAAAAAAAACAAGGCAAGGGGAAAGAAAAAAAAAATGCAAAAGGAGTAAGGAGAAATAGAAAAAAAACCAATAACAACAAAAAGTGAAACAAGGAAAATATGAAGAAAAAACAAAAAGAAACAAAAGAGGAAGAGGAGCAAGGAAAAAGAGAAGAAAAAACAACAAGAAACAAAAAGGAAAAGAAGAGAAGCAACGATGGAAAAAAAACAAGAAGAAACAAAAAAGGAAGAGAAGCAAGGAGGAAGATGAGAGAGGAAATAAAATACATAATTTTTTTTGCTTACTTTTTACTGCGGACCTTATAACTAAAGGCTTCTTTTGTATTGAAAGCCCTTTTATTATTTCACACTCCTTCCTCTAGCCTAGCAATCCTAGTAGGATTTCTTATGGGCCAACAACCCCACATATTACTCTTTCTCTCTCACCTATGTATAAAGAGGCTAAAAGCTCAATAGAGGCCTCATCTTGGCAGCCATCTTTCTTTAGGTCATTTATTTACAAAGCACACTTTTCATCTATAAATATATAATATAATAAAAAATGATTTTATTTTTTTGACTTGGCTGAAGAGAGCCAGGACTACATTCCTCGTGAAAGAGGGAACAAAATGTAAGAAACAAAAGAGGAAGAGGAGCCAGGAGGAAGATGAACAAGGAGAAAGATAAGAAAAATAGCAAGAAACAAAAAAGGAAGAGGAGTAAAGAGAAAGAGAAGAAAAAATAACAAGAAACAAAATAGAAAGAGGAGCAAAGAGGAAGATGAGCAAAGAGAAAGAGAAGAAAAAAAAACAAAAAACAAAAGAGGAAGAGGAGTAAGGAAGAAGGAAAGAAAAAATAATAAGAAACAAAAGAGGAGGAGGAGCAAGGAATTTTTTTATAAAAATAGCAAGAAATAAAAAAGGAAGAAGAGCAAGGAGAAAAAAAGAAAAAATAACAAGAAATAAAAGAGAAAGAAGAGCAAGGAGGAAGATTAGCAAAAAGAAAGAGAAGAAAAAGAGCAAGGAGAAAAAGAAAAAGAAGAAAAGCAAGAAAAGACAAATAGGTTTGTGAGGGCAGAAAAAAAAAAGGGGACAATGAGGATGTGAATATTTTAAAGAAAAACAAAGCTTCATCCAATCGATAGAACCAACAATAGGTTTCGTTGGACTAGTGCATTGGCAAATGCTAGGTCACTCCAACCAAGACCATGCTTTCCTATAGCGTTCCATAATTGTTTAAATATGCTTATGAATGCCTAAATACAATAAATATCAATTTAAGATTATTTTTTAAATGGTTAAGATTACAACCCAAGTACTAGAGTTATTTGTAAAATGGCTCTAATAAGGGATGAAATTGTTTATTAAGGTTCAACACATAATCAAAATGTTAAGTGAAGATAACATTTTAAAATTAATTTGCATTGGGTGACACAATCGTGAGCAAACTCCTTACAACATTTGTGATAACATTTATGAGTGCTAAAAGGAATTTGGTATTAATTGTGTTACTTGAGGCAAACATGCAAAGGAAAGTTGCCAACACACTTTCTACCATTATATTCAAATATTCATAAAATCTTGAAAATGCCAAAACAAAAAGAATAATTTAAAAAGTTGAGGTCATCACAATATGAAGGAAAAGCAGTTAAGATGAAACTTAGAATTACACCAATTTCAATATAATTTTGAATTTCATCTCAAGTTTGAATGTGTTTGTTTTATTGGAGTTCGAGATGATTTCATGAAAGGCTTGCGAAATTTCAACATAAATGTTTGTGAACATAACCTTTCCATAGACAATCACCCACAATTCCTTAAAGAGATTTCTTAGACATGGCTATGTTGTAATGTGAAAGGTTGTGTTGCCTAAAATGTTGTTTCATTAAAATGAATTTCTCTAAACACTTAAGGTCTTCAAGATAGGCTACACACACAAGTTTTAACTAAGGTGAAGTGCAATGACATTTTGAAACCACACATAAGTTTTGATTGAAGTGAGGTGAGAGACAACATTTTGAAAACCTTTGGTGAATTAAAAGACCTTTAAGTCCTTTTATGTGTATGGTCGTTTGCAATTTTTCCTCACAATCTTTTCAAGGTGATGTTAACTTGTATTCCATCATCTATGTTTCTACCTAGGGGTTTCTAGACCCAAGCAAGGAGGTTTATATTCAAAATCTAAATCATAAGGTGGGTCTTGGGTTGTGGGGTGCAAAATCATGTTTAAACATAAAACCTCATAATCCAACCACTCTCAAAGAGACTACCTAAGTTGACCATTTCTTGTAATTAAATTCAAATAAAATTTATGGTTGATTCTCATCACCTTTAATGCATTTTAAGGGACATTCTCACCCACAAAATGAACCATGCCTTGTTCATTTTACAAAGATATCAAACCATGGAAAGGCTTATGGGTAGCTGGGAATATGTGTGATATAACAATGGCATTTGTGAAAGGAGGAAACAAATTACACTTTGTTTGAAAAGTCAATTGTAGTTTAGGGTTGCAAGAACATGCAAGTTGGATAAAGTGGAATGTGTAATTTGTTTTTAAAGGAAGTTTTGAACAAGCTTTGTTAAGGGATTGAACTAGGCAAGTTGTAGCTAGGGTTTGTATCATCTCATAAATTTTGCAACAAATACAAACTATATAGTTGTTTCACACAAATTTATAAAATTTTGGTTTTGTTTGAATTGTCAAGCTAAACCATGAGTGGCATTTGGGTTTGATGATGGGGATTAAAAGTTGTTTTAAATTCAAACTTGAATGTTAGTTTTGCATTTGATCTCAAGAAATTTTTTTTCCTTTTCCTCTCTTTTGCTTTTGCCCTTTCAACCCTCTCTTCTCCTATTTCTTTTTTTGACCCTTCCCCAAACTTTAAATAAATTTTTTTACAAACTATAGGAAAAACTTAAAAAACCCTAGCCCCCTTCATCCCTCTTGTCTCTCACATTTGCAAATCTTAAAAAAAACTTAACGACCCCCTCCCTTCCTTTTTTTGACCCTTTGTTTGACCCCCTCCCACTCCCCTTCTCTTGTTTCTTCTTGTTGACATGTGTAAATTATAAAAAACCTTAAAATTTTTTACCCCATCTTTTTTTTCTCTAACATTTGCAAACCTAAAAAAGTCCTAAAAACCCCTCTCTTTGACCTTTACAAACCCTAAAACCCACAAATATCCGAACCCCGCCCCCCTTATTACTTTTTGTGACCTTTGCTTTTCTTTGGATTTCTAGCCTTTTTTTAGATATTTTAGCCATTCTTTGGATTTACATACATATTGTAGATTTACAACCATTTTCTCATTTATTGAACCACTCTTTAGATTTTATGCCACTTTTTGTTTTTATAGCCATCCTTTGGATTTTATAGCCACTCTTTGGATTTGTAATCATAATTTGTTTTTTTTAAGCCACTCTTTGAAAATTTAAGGTTTTATTATATTTCTTGTGTGTAAAAGGTTTTTATTAGATTTTTTTTCACTAACAAATATGTATTGGATTTGTTTGTCTTTCATAGGTATAAAGGGTTCTAATTTTGAACCAATATTCATGACATAAGATAATGAATGTGAATTTGTGGTCAGGAATAAGCCCACAAAAGCCCACTATCACCTTTTGAGTACATTCCATGTTACATGACCATATGTTGTTCTCAATTGTGTCAAAACTTGATCACTATGCATCAAAAGGTGATGATGAAAGTAATGTGAATCCATCATCTTTTACTTATGTTAGGCCTAGACCTAGCCCTATGTTCAATGAGATGCGAGGGTCATCATTAGAACCTATTGCTACATTTGCAAGTACACCAATGGATAAGCCAATGACCAAAATTGAGGTCTCGATGTCACAATCCAAAAGCCTTGCCACTATCATTAGCAAATAGGAGATCAATGTGAAGGATCGAAAGGCCCTATTAAGGGCAATGGTAGATGTTAGCATAGAAAAAAAAGGATGCTTTTAAGATTGGCAATTCAAGAACAAGAGAACATGAAGTAATTATAGATAGGGTTTCATCAATTATATATGTAAAATTCAAAACAAAGGGGAAAAAGTTATTAGATTTGTAACTAAAACCTTACTTTTAGTCACCCTCCCAATCATGTTGTGTTGAGTCATCTAGATGCTTGCCAATAACTTCGAATGTGAAATATTGGTGACATTTATGTAGGAAATTAGCTAAGAATGCATAGATCTAGTCCTAAATATATGATTACATATATATTTTATGAAATCAAAATATTTTATTATCCTTCTCCACTTTTTGTGGGTCCTTCAATGCCCCCACTCCACCCTGATTCTAAAACCTACACACATTTTGTTGTACATAAAAATAAAATAAAAACCCCTTAACAAATCTAGATCACTAAATTTAAACCTTAAAACTTATAACCAACCCTAAAGCTAACCTAAAACCATACCATATGGTAAAGAAAGAAAGAAACCCTATCCAATCCCTCACCCACCCTCCAAAACCAAAAAGGCCTCCCCAAACACCACCAAGCCGCCCCCCCATATTTTAAACACATGTGGTTTCTATGTGATCATATTAAAAAAGCCTTTTCGAAGATTTGAGGTGTTACAATGTGTGTTAAACCCACCATTCACAAAGGGTGAATTATTTATTTATTTATTTATTTATTTATTCACAAAGGGAGCCTACTAACAGTACAAGCCTCGAGGTACCCCTATCATAATTTTTGACAATTTTTAAAATTTTATTTAAAAATCATCTTCAACTTGTTTTAAGTTTTAAATCCTCTTGTCTTCAAGGGAAATTTGACTGTTTAAAAATTAAAAATAAAATTAAAAAAAAAAAAAAAAAACTGTATATATTCAATATGCTTATTCTGACAATTTTGGGTGCTTCTATCTTAACGTTGAGACAGATTTAACATTTACCAACAACACAGTTTTAGAAAACTGTTGAAACTGTCTTGAAAAGTGATGAAATTGTCTCAATTTTGTCTTTTTTAAAATTTTAGTTGAATCTTGCAACAAAAGAAGTGCTTTCTTTTTTATGTCTGTTTGGCCAGGTTTCATCAAAGAAGACAATCTGTGATATCACGTTTCTTTTTTATTTTGATTTTGTGCTGTGAAACCCACACAATACATGAATACACTTAACAAATAATATGACCTATCAGTTACAACAAACAACAAAGCTTCCCGACTCTAACTGAATCCCCTTATCTGAGTTTCAAAGTCTTTCATGAGTCATTTCCACCACACATGCAAAAATACCAATTAGTTGTTCATCAGGTAGAATTGAACTGGTAGGACCATTCCTCGAGGCACACAGTGCATGCAACCCCAACAAACAAAACCATAGGGACTCAGGGAGAGAGTGTGCGTGTAATTGTTGTGCTGGTAGCCCTGTGGCCAGACAACTCACAATCACTTAATAGAGAATGTCACAGAAGCATATAAAGAGGCACCCTAATTACAAGATCCTGCCAGGTACCCACTGTGATACACTGTGATATGTTTGTTAGCGCATATTGTACCATTCACAAGGTCAAAGTAACCCTGAATATCATAGGACAAGCAGAAAGAAAGTCACAACATCTGATTGGGCAAATCTATATATCAGCTTGAAGTACACCAAAATGAGAGGCTAATTACACACACTGACCATCTGAACCAAGGGTAACAAATACTACAAGGACATCTCCCCGCACTTGGAACACTAGAAGCTCAAGAGCTCTTTGCCTTTTGTGGTGTCGGTAGCAACTGCACAGCACAAAATTAAGTATCAATAGTCTGTTTGCTTCTCAGAGATCATGCAACATGCTGAGAGGATGAGTCTCTTTAAATCAGCAGATTGGGCAAAAAATTGATAACTATCACATGTTAGGCAAGGACTATCATTCACAATTCACTACTTCATGAGTAACATCCCTCTAGTACTCTAGAGACTTTCACCATAAGGAACTGTTAAAGTGGTCACAACAACAGTCACAGCAACATGATTTTGTGACATCATACCTGGTAGCATGAAATAGCAGATGTGACGAAGCCAAGAGCCCCAGTAACACGAGGTGTGATGGTGCGAGGAGCTAACTTGAGCAGTCCAACAGCAACCAGTATATCCAGAGAGGACTTTATAAAATTCAATGTCCTCTCCCTTGTCTCAATCTGGTATTCTTTTCGCTGTTGCCTCTGCACCAGCAAATCATCAGCCAGAAATGACTCAGTCCATCAGTATCAGCCAAATCAGTGTTGTTTCTAGCACTAAAGAAATACTCATAACTGCATTGGTCACCAAACAAAGAGACGACACCAGCACACATACATAAAAACAGCAGAGCAGTTCAAGACAGAATACAGTGCCCTACCTGAAACACTCCACTGAATTCCTCATCAGCAAATGAGTTCATGAAAAAGATGGTACATTGGACAGGATAGCTTCCATCAAAAGGAACTTCTTGGCACAACTCCACCTATTTTGTACAGTGCAACAGATTTTGCTGGGAAATATGTATGAATTCACTTACCAACTTTCCTTCCTCAATACTGCCAGTACCCTTTGCTTTCTTCAGGTCACTTTCCACCTTCTTTGTGGAGACAGTCAAGCGGCCTACCTCTGCTACCTGTAGAAGAATTTTAATGTGTAAAAATTGCAATGGGTGACTTGATGATTATTGTGGTAGCACACATTTTTCTTATGCATCCAATCAAATGCCACAATATAGGATGGCCAACTAAACCAGAGGGTCCCAAGTTGCCATGAGAAACAACAATGCAACTAAGCAGAACATTACTCTTATTGCCAAAGCCTTCAGTAGCATGTCATGGCTGATGAGAGCATCTGTGGCAGTTGGCAATCATGAGAGAGACATGTACCAGTGGCAAACAGTGTAACTCAATACCAGATGCAAGACCAAAAGTGTCAGACAAACACAAAACATTGAAGCTAACAAATACGATGCATCTGGAATGACTATTTTTCTCAAAATTAAGTAGGTACATTGTGGTCACAAACTACATACCTCAACAACAGATGTACAGAAAGTTCCAGCCATCCAGCAGAACAGTGAGATCCTAGATATAAGCTCCACCTGCTCCTCATTCTGGTAGATCAACATCCAACTTGTCAGCAATAATGATTGCAACTCAATATTTGACCATCATGTGAGAAATTCTGGATTGAAGATGGTGTTAATGCCATTTTGATTCCCTACCTTGTAGATTCCAGTTTTTCCGGCCCATGAAATTTGATCAAGGAAGAAGAATGTACCGACCAGCGCATTCTTTGCCTGCCAACCAAAAAACAAATGTCAGCATCTGTTATGTCAGGCAAGATTCAGTGAGCTCACAGATCAAAAAAGTGCAGCAAGAATCTTCTATCACTACTTGATCCTAATTGTCACACTACAATACACACAGCAATTTCCCATTTACAGAGCTGCTAAGCAGAGAGATTCCCCCTACCAGCCTACAGAATGCAAGAAGTGTGCAGTACATGAGCATAATCTATGTGATAGCTAAGATCTCCCTCTTCTCAAATACCAAAAGGCTACAGAATGTGCAAACTCTTACCTTGCCAAGAAGGACAATTGGTAGAGGTGTTGATTTTTGTGCCGGGGCAAGTAAGCCATTCAACTCATTCAATGTCTGTCATTTGCCCAAATCACCCTTTCAGTATATATCCATTCTTTCATCATCAGCTGTATCCTCCCCATACCTTCCTCATGAGAGAGGACAAACAAAGATAGAAGAGAACCCCACCAGCATCCCACAAGTGCTACAAGTTCATAGCAGCTTTTGTTGACAATTGCTCACAATTGTCAACAAACCTCAGCCTTGGTTCTGCATGGCATGAATGAATCTGCCATGAATTCCTTAAGAAGGACACAGGCTGAATGAAAGTGTGCAATGTTTCCAGGATACTTTGCTGTACTGGAACTGAATAATCAACAAGCAACTTTGATGCTTTCCAGGGAAATTCTCCAAAACCAAAAACTATTTTTCTACTATAGAGGTGACAAGGAGAGCAGCAACATAATTATTGGTCATGCAGATAAATTGCTAACATTAGCTCTTATCCGACAGCCTACCAAAGCAGCGAGATCAGAAAAATAAAGACTGCTGTTCTCCTTGTCTTCTAAGACCTTTTTCCTGTTTCAGACATTATACAAAGAACCTAAATACACAGATTGCTACAAGTGCTGTTCCACTGCTATATCTCTAAATCCTTTTAGCTACCGCTCCTAATTTAGAATCCGCAACAGACAAAAACAATTCGGAGCCATAATAGACCTTTTCCTTAGTAATTGTGGCTAATACATCTGAAGAAATCAGGTGAAGTTGTGAAGTAAAACCCTGCTTTCACAATCAATTCTCGTCAATGAGTTCTGGAAGGAAACTTCGTTGCTTACTAGGCGAAGAAGCAATGGAGCTCAACACGGATAATTGAAGTTGCGAGAGGACCAGAAACAAAACGGCGGGAAGGCTAGGACGAGATAGAGATGCGCGACTTTTTTTACCGACCTTTGCGAGACGGAAGACTTTGCGAGCCAAGCTCGTGGTCTTGTCCACCTGTGCCGCGACGCCGGGCTCACCATTGCTGAGGAACTTGGAGCCGTACTGAATAGCACGACAAATCTTGTCCCGCGTCTCCGCCTTGTTCAGGTACATAACCAGGAAGGCGAGCTCCGCTCTGGTGGCATCCAAAGTCGCCATCGCTCCAGCAACAACAACTAAAACAGCTTCTTTCGAAGCTTCAAAGGTTTCTGGGGTTTCACCCCCGACCCCAGCACTCTGACGAAAGAATTTTCTTTCGCAAAAAAAATGATAATAGCAGGCCAGGCCACAAAAAAAATCAATTGGAAAAAGAAAAAAACAAGAAATTTTTCGAAATAGAAAGAAAAGCAGGTTGACCCGAATCTCGTCGGAAACCGCACGATTTGATGCGAAGAAAAAATAAATTGCAGTCCAATGTTCCCCTTCGTTTCCGAGCGTCTCCTTCGCCTTCTTCCTCGACCTCCGTTATCTACTTCTTGCTTCTCCTCGCTTGCACGATGAAAGGCATAAACGGACGGTCACAAGAGACCCCAAACGTAATCAGCGGTTCAAATTCCTCCTCTCTAGACTTTGTTCTAATGCGGCCTTTTCTGTAAGGGACGAGAATAGACGGTGCAGATCGATCAGTATGGTGATCGACGGCTGCATTCTGTCTGCACTCATCAAAATCCAGATAACAAATACGGATGAAAAACCTGGACAGACAAAAACTTCGTTACATTTTCCGACGACGGCTGTTTCCTGAATATTTATCATCGTTATGGATGTCATTTAAATGGCAGAGGCCATTATGCGATGAGCCCACTTATATCAACAGAAAAACATGAGATTCTCAAAATGCCGTAAAATTGATGAAACCCTAGCAAACTCCATAAATTACATCTGTTGCAAGGAAATAAATAGACATAGGTGCTCAATACAAAGGGGAAATTGGGGAAAAAAGAATAATCTTATAAATGCTTGTGTTCCATTTCTTTCTCCTTTCATCAACCCAAACAAATGAACAAAAATTGAAAACAAAAATAAAATGGTGCACTTTGATCAACACCAAGGTGTCAAATTATTATTTTCAAAAACGCACTAAAATCCTCTTTAAACGATTAGGTTTTTTTTTTCAAAAGGCCCAAAATGGGCTATGATTTCAATTTTCAATTTTTTTAAAAATTATTTTTATTTTATTTTATTTTATGTGGAAAAGGAAAAGTTAGTTCTGATACAATGTGGATTTTGGTCATGTGGTCATGCAGAATTATCTATTGTGTGCGGTAGGCATAGATTGGCCACCAACCACTTAGGGTTTTTTCTCATTTTCAGGCAGCAATTTTTATTATTATTATTATTTTTTGTGTGGTGAATCTTCTTCAATTTGTGGGAAAATCAAATTAAATTAAGGAATATTCTGTCAAATTTTCTCTATCCCTTGGGAAAAAATCGCCAAAAATTTAATTTGTAGAAAAAAATCAACAAAAATTGCTAGAACTGCTGCTTACAACATGAAAAAGTGCTTGAGATTTTTCTACTTACATATTTTTAATATTGCCAAATCTGGCTAAATATTCTTATGGACGATCGCCACTTGAGCAAACACTTGATACAAACACTTGATATATAAATTCGGCTTAGTTTTAAAATTTGGAGCAAAATAATCTGAACAAATTTAGGGCCTTAATATTTTGTTAAAGATGTGCAAGGGAAAAAAATTGCCTGCTTGGCATTTAAGGGTTAAAATTGATTTTAAATCTTGATTTAAAAAATCAACTACCGTATTGTTGAACTATTTCAACACCCAAAAAATATTAAATGACACCCATGACCCCAAAGCAATAGTTATCCCATATCCATGTAATTTGAGCTCTGGGCTGCAATCAAATTTTCCTTTTTTCCCCCCTCTTCTTATGTTTCATATGGTTTTCAATAGTTCATCATTATTTAAATCAACGACAAAATAAATCTTAATTGATATAAAATCATGAACATGAAATGACACATGTTAATTTATTTATTTTAATACCCATGTTTGTGGGTAGGGAAAAGGAGTGAGGAACTTATTAAGGAAGTCGATAAGAAAAGAGAGAATTAACACAAACATAGTGAGATAATTAAGCTTGAAAATCAAATAAGTATGAATTCATACCAGGGAAATGCTTAACAGGGATAAATTCAGATCAATCATGTATGATCATCCTTCACAACCAAAGTTGAAAGAAATGCTTCTCACTGAGGATGGAGCTTTGCTATAGATGTAATCTTACAAAGACATGTGGGAGAATCCACCGTTGAAAGACTTGCTTCTCACTGAGGATGGAGCTTTACTATAGATATAACCTTAGATAGACATGTGAGAGAATCCAAAGTTGAAAGAAATGCTTCTCACTGAGAATGGAGCTTTACCAGAGGTGTAAACCTTTCAAAGATGTGTGAAAGAATCTGCTACTCTTGCAGGTCATCTCTCCACTTAACTACTAGTTATTGTGCCACAACAAAACAATACCGTAGTGGGTTGGATTACACATTCACCTTGCAAGTGCTTGTGATTTCAAACCACTACTAGGTGAAAACTGCCTAGTAGTGAACTAAGCCTGATGGGGCCACGGCTCAGCCAATCATCCTTGGGTGATGGCATGACTAAGCTTGTCTCCAAATGGATCAGAGAGTATTGGCCTCCAAATTGGAGGCCGTAGCCTGCAGTCACACCTGTCACCAGAATGGAGGTGTTTTCAAACCAACACTACGTAGGTATGAGTTTTAATGGCACTACAAAAAACTGAGTTTGTGGGTGAGAGGTTTGTATCTGGCAGGGACTCATGACCATCCTTCTCCACTTGGAGCATAGTGCATGATGGTTCGTGTGGTTTTCATCCCCACATCCAGGCAACCCAACATGCTTGGACCTGTATCATTAGTAGTGCAACTGGGGATCTCTTTCTCCTGGAAGAAGTCTGTATGCAGCCCAGCAACTGCATTTGTAGCTGTCTGACTGCTGTCAAATACTGCAGTAATGCTTGTTTGTTGAAAGAAAGCATCCAACCAGCAAAGGCATCAGGGGGCATTTCCACCTGCAGATTTCGCTTCTGAGTCATCAGGAGAACATCTCAGCAGCCAATTTGCCCCAGAATTCAGTTGTTTAAATGTTTCCCCATTCAACAAAAAAGGCAAACTTGACAAGAAGGACCCAACAGACAATCCATCACACTATTTGGCAGATACTTGTTGCATCATTCTTCTTCCACCTCCAGAGCTTGGGACTAGTTCACTTTGGTGCAGAAAAGTGAACTCCAGTGCTCCATCGGAGAAATCTAGATGATGTGATCTCCATCAGGTGAAGCTGAGACCTGAAACTGATCAGCAACTCCAAGGAGGGTAGCAAGCTGCAGCACCATTGCTTGGACAACTTCTGACTCAGGGAGCATCTCATCAGGCAGTACAGGACAGCAACGTGGGGCAAACTCAGGCTTGCCACCATATTTTGCATGAAGAGCAATAACTGCACGACAAAAGATGAATCTGTACACTCACAACAACCATCTAAACATGTCAGGTATAATACACAAGTTACAACTCCCTCTATTTCCTCTCATCTTTCTTGAAACTAAGAATCCTAACTACCACTCTCTCAAGACATTTATATTCTAGTACATAGTTCACACATGCAAATTCAAATCTTCCTTTTCTTGAGGCCAATCCTTTACTTTGCTTCCATCATGGCACCCTCTTTGTTTCTCAGGAAATACTGCCTCATCTGAAATTCACATTCAAGGCAGGAAAGATCTGTTCATTGTGCCAGCTTCACAAGTCAGAGATATAGTGAGCAGCCTTCACTGAAGCTCTGTCTCTTCTGACTGTCATCACTTCTGCACTGTGAGATAATCTCATCTTTGGAGATTTTTTTGCTATACAAGGGCAAAAGTACTTTGTCAGCTATCTTCACAAGGTCCTGCAGCTTAAGGACTTCATAGTCAGTGAGACTCACTTTGCTGGTTTTCAACAATGCTATAGTTTTCATTGGCCTGGGGCTCTCTCAAATGTCTGACTGGGTATCTTTAGTTTCCTCCTTCTGTGACTCAGACAAGTACAGAATTGTACCTGAGAACCAGTTGGCGAAGGAAAGGATCAAACAACACACGTGCCCATGCTGGACTTATTGTAGTTGATGTTACAAGGGCAGTTCCCCATTCCACAAAAGATGTTGAAAGGAGTTTCTCTGGATCAGTTTGTCCCTGCTCACATTCACAATCTGAGATTAAGTGTGCTCTTTCAGTACCATATGCGATTGACATATGTTACATAAAAATATTTCAATTACATGGAACCAATAAAGATGCAAGCATCCAGGTATGAAGGTGCTCATGTCAACTGACCTTTGGGAAGCTTGTATGACTGATTCCAAGTAACCGACAAAATGCAAGAAATGGAGCTGTTAAGAAGAATGTGAACAAGTTGCCAGTATTGCTCAGATGTGATGAAGAAGTAGGGGTGCCAGTGCCTTTCTCATCTATCTGCATACTTGGTGAGAGCAAAAGTACTGCAGGTTCTCCTCTTTCCTCTCCACTGATGCTCTGTACACACACATCAGATCTGCTGAAGGTTTCCTTGCTAATGGAGAAAGCTTGAAAGGTCCTGATGTATATCACCAACAACAAAGAACCAACAGAGAAAACACAGATAAAACTAATTACCTCAAAAATGAAACTGTTGTCACTGTCAATTATGATGAACAAAGGCCGACGGGTAAATGGAAGGATGTCACTGGGGTACAGGAAGTTGGAGCCTGGGCTGCGCTTTGAACCCATCCAGAGCCCAGGGGCGACACTTCCACCAGGTGATGTTAGAGCCACATTGCCAACATATTTTGGGCTATCTGCAGGGGTACTCGTTTCGCTTTGTTCAGCATCCCCTGATTCCTCACTGCGAGTACTAACATAGGACTGTATCTGATTGATTGTTAACTGGTTTAAACTCAAACTTGGAGTGAGGGAGACTATCTTGTTTCTTGATGAAGACCCCATCATCAAGTTTGCTGAGGAAGCACTTGATGTGAGAGTGTGAGCTGGCATGCCTGCCAAAAAACAGGGAAACAAGTGGGAATTCCTTCAGTAACAATGAAAATCCACACACAACTCATTGGCTCACACATTGTGGTGTCAACAAAACAGTCTCGACTCTGTGTATGGTCCAAGAATAAAGAATGGCAGATAAAAGACCAATACCTGATGCAGAAACATAGAGTAAAACGACAGAATCTGTTGAAAGCTCTTCACAAGCTGTCCCCAGTACCTGTGTAACTATGTTAAAAAAAAATCAGTACAAGCCTCCCAAAATTGTGAAAACCAAATAGACAATCATAAAATAAGCAACTTGGTTGAGGACCACCATCCATATCAGCCTAAAAATTCCTGTAGCAGAAATCCACAATACAGGCCTGTGAGAAACCAATTTTTTGCACAAAAAACTCAGACCATAGTAATTTGAGTTTCATTTTCTACGCACAAGGAGCAAATGCTGGACTGTTGGTCGATACAATATATACTTGTGTGGATTTGGTGGCAAACTTGGATCAGCTATCTCTTCTACAACTCCAACATTGCTGGATGACCCCACACGGTTGCCCCCTGTCATTCCAGTTCGCATGCGGTACAATGACCCACTAGGCTCCCACTCAAGAGCCTGAAGCATCCTGAAGGTGTCTAGTGTCAGCTCACTAAACTTGACCTGTCAAGCAACAACACCTTGCATCCGTCAGAAAATTCTAAAAACAGACTAATCTGATGATTTTAAAAATCAGAATATGGGGGGGTTCCAGACTTAAAGCCTAATCATCAAGGGCCAAGATCACTAGCCTCATTGTGATAATAGCTGGCAAGGATGGCATCTTCCAGTTGCAGTGGCTTCTTTCCCTCCAGCTTCTCGACTGCTGGGAGCACTGAATGTTGAGGGTCAAGAAGGACACTGTATCTTAGTGGTCTGCTTGTGTCACAAGCAGCATCTGCTTTCAAAAACCGAACAATCTCTTGCATAACCAGCTTCCACTCCTTGACTTCAATACCCTGGGGCACAGAAACATAATTTTTTTTGCAAAGAATATCTCAGAAACCATCACCTCCCATTTCCAATGAAGTATTTAAAACCTTTTCACAGGCATCAGAGTAGATAATCATCTTCAAGAAGCCTGTTTGTCTTGTCATTAAACATACCTGATATGTATGGCCATATTCATCAACAAGGAGACGAAGTTGGCGGGCAAGCATGTGTGCCATTTCCCTCCGATTAAGAAGCAAACATATGACAATGAAGCGCGCACAGTATCTCAGCTGTTTGTTAGCCAGTGAGGCATCCTTATCGCTGTCCTTGAAATACTCACGGCTCATGATGGCCTCATAGAAGATGAAAGACTCAGACAGAAATTTGGCATTACTTGTCCGAAGATAATAGTTGTAATATAATTGTCCAATCCGCGATGCTATCTCTCCTATCTCCCACCTTTTCAAACCCACCTCCATCAATCTCTGCCGATTCTCTTGCTGGTATTTCCATAGTGTTGAGTATGCCTGACAGATGCCAACACTATACATGTTTAAGGAAAAAAAAGGACATTTGCTAAGAAGAAGTCACAAAGAAAACAGGGGAGTTAAACAAGGTCTTAAGCAGAATCTACAACTTTTTGGTTCAAAGAAAAGAACAGCAGACCTGAAATGCTTTGTGAAAGTAGTAGTCCCATTTGTTGCGACCATAAGGTGGAAATTCCCGGAGCCTTGCAAACTTGCTGTAAGCTTTATCAACTAATGCACGGTATTCTTCACTTGGAGGTTGAGTACCAGGTGCCATTGAAAAAAACTAGCTCAAACCCTCCTCATGGTACACTTCAACTGCAAAGCAGCCATACAAAGAACGACATGTAAGAAAACCTGCAAAGGCAATCAAGACTCCTGCTAAAGATTCTCTTACTGCATACCTCTAGATAACATGAATATCTGTCAAGAATTCCAATCATTTGAAAAAGTTCTGCATTTCACAGAGGATCCAACCAAAAAGAGTTTGCTTATGTCTGCTTCACAGATTGATGCTCTTGTATATACCCAAAAGAAAAAAAAAGCAAAACCCCCATTGCTACTTGCTAATGTGTTCCTGCAGTTTAGTGGCCCTCACGACTTTTGTCTCTACCCTTCACACAAAATAAAAAACACTTGCGCCCACAAACAAAATGAATGTCGTTTTCTGAAACATTTCTTCTACAGTTTGTCTCATTGACCAACAAAAATCCAAAGGAGCTTACAAGGTTGGGTTTTGTGGGGTTTTCCACTTGTGTTTCACAATTAACCTAATTCTGCTTTGTTCGTTTGCTACTTCTACAAGTTATGATCTCGAACTCTAGAAGTTGTATTATTTCCTCTTCGTGTTCTCCTCTCTTCTGCCGCCACATGCATACAGATTAGGGTTACCCAGCAAACAAGCGCAGAAAAAGCACACACACTTGGAACTCGCTTCATTCATTCCGTGGGTTAATAAAACCACAACTAAAGAAAAGAAGAGAACCATACTGATACAGAGACACTATAGAAGAATGAGAAGTGAGAGCTCACGACTACCTAATCACAAGTTTTACTAACATCCCAATGCACTAAACTTGAACTCTTTCTCTCTCATACACAACACAGGAATGAATCCTTTCTCAGGTCCATTAGTGAAAATTCACACCACCCATAAACCCCCCAAAAAACAAAAGAGAGAGAGAGAGAGAGAGAGAGAGAACCCAGCTGCTTACTTCTAAAATAGTCCTTCTTCCATCACTTCGTCACATGTTGGTTACGACTCTAGAAGCAGAAAAACCGTATATAAACCAACCCCACTTCCCATGGTCTCACAAGCTGCCCAAAACCTTGATGCAAAAAAGAGAAGTTCCCACACAAATACACAACATTACATACCTTTCTTTTAGCTCTTTTTTTCTCTATCAGGTCGTTGGGGAAACGAAAATTTGAGGGATGGAGCTAGCAACTACCAACTTGCACTCTTCCCTTTGACGAGTACCTTATGAGAACAATAGGTAGCTAAAATGGCGCCTTAGATCCCTCCTATTAATACATATACAACTGTAATCCGTACTAAAGGGTGTTCTGGTTGTGGAGGTGTGTAGACATGTGTGTGAGAGAGAGAAAGAGAGAACAACAAGAGCTCCTATCTGAGCAAATCCATCAACAAACAAATGCAATTAGATACTTCCTAGGATGAACCACCCTTTTTCTTTTTTGGATTTCCAGGTTTAGTTTTGTTTGTAGTTTCGTGTAGGGTAAAGGACCCACAACAGGGCTGTTCTTGGAATAAGGGCCACAATCGTACTAGGCGGGAGCTGAGCACTGGACCCAAATTCTCAGAAGACTCCCCTTTGAATTCCTTACCTGGTTACAGAATCAGTAGAATTTTGCTCTTGGAAATGCGCAGGGTAGTGATTCATTTGAGAGGAGAGGATACACCTTACACATAAGATTCCTCATTTTTATCTTTGAGGAATTGTACACATAAGGAACCATCCTGCATTGAGGCAGAAATTTTACTGATGTAATGTGTAGGGTAAAGCCCTAGGGTGGGGGCATTCTCAAAATAAGGGGCCAAAGATGAGGCGGGCAATAGCTGAGTCGGGCCTCACATTCTGGGAATGTCCCCCCCAAAATCATGAGGTGTATGAAGGAGAGGGTTCTTATGCCTAACCCTCAATAGTGGGACAATTCTTACAACCTACTCCTTAATAGTGGGACGATTCTTACACCTTGTAAGTAGGCATAAAATCCTTCCCAATTTCTAGGAGGGAAATTCATAGATATAAGATGCCCTCTGCATACACCACAAATTTTCTCTGAGTGCTTTACATGTCGTTCACATAGACCAGAGAAATTCTACTTGTTCTTGGCGTGTAGAGGAAGGCCCCAGAGTGGGCGGGGCAGTCCTGAATAAGGGGTCTGTAATGAGAGTCTGGCCCCACAATTTGAGAATGTTCCCAGCTATGTCTTACATGGAGTAAACCACAAGGTGAACATTGTCATAAGCCTAACCAGCTGTAGATGACAAGGCAGCAAGAGCAAGAGCCATATTACTTTACAACAGGCATCTTATCTCTCTCTACTTACAAAGAGTTGCTAGAATTTCTCTAACATATGTGGAGGGAGGCTTACTCTCTCACAAAAAAAATCTGCAAGAATTTCCCTGTGTATAGTGGGGAGGCCACTTTCTTTACCCAGCTTAATAACTCCTCTGCTGAGAGGAGGCACTTTCAACAAGCCTGCTTTAATTTTTTTTAAACCTTTTTTACTGCCATACCTGATGGGTATCAGAAGGATATCTTCCAGGTATGAACTTTTAAATTTTTATTGTGATACCTGGAAGGTACCCACCAAGTATAACAGTAAAAAAATTATAATAATCATTCATTTTACTGCAGCAGTTTTTAGTGTAGGGTAAAGCCCTTGGGCACCAGCATTCCCAAAATAAGCGGGCCGGTCCTCAACTTTCGGCCTTGGGGGGGACTGCTTATGTTGGGAATGCCACCACCCTAGGGCTTTACCCTACACTACAATTTCCGCCTCCGTAGAACCTTTTGTGCAAAGTGCGTCCTCTCCTTCTCTGACAAAATCACAGTTATTTCAAAATTCTACAAGATCTTTCTGCCAGGTAAGGACCTCCAAGGGGATGGTTCTGGTAATTTGGGTCCCATGCTGGACTCGCCACCTCCCGCCAGGCCCTCATTCCCAGTAAAGCCCCATTCCGGGTCTTTACCCTACACTTATAACCTACCTGAGTAAGTGTCAGAGTAGGTGTGAGAGGGATTTGGTAGGCATAAAGTGCTTCCTATTTTTACAGAGGCGTTATTATAATGTTCAGAAGTGCCTTCAGAAATACTAAGAAATCTCTCCAAGTGCCCATTGATGAAGCATTGAAACCCATGTTTGATGAAAACCTGAAATGAAATTATTATTTGTGAAATGACAAAAACCAGGAAACAAAAGTGTTGTTGCCTTTGGAAGGATTTAACAACATTTTCATGTGATGCTTGAGATTTTTGTTTTTGAGAATGTGTAACGACATCAATGTCATGCAAAGATAGAGATCACTTTAATTGAGTATGTTGTCCAATGGATAATGCTTTAAGATTGAAAAGTGTGGTAGTACTAGCCTATTGTTAAAGTTACTTTGGGGACTTGGTTATTTGCACCACAGCCTCCAAATTATCTTCTTGAATGCTTGTGTGTATGTTGTAGTCGGAAGGGTATTATTGTTGACGAAAGCCTTGAATGATTTTGTTCAAAAAAGATAAACTGGAGTATCAAAAGTAGTGTTTCCTTTCAAGGATTTTGGGTGCAAAGCAGAATGTATGCAGGTAGTTGTAAGAGTGTGAGTTTAAGGATTTCTTCCTTCATTGTTTGCATCAAGTAAAATCATCTTTGATTCCTCCTCTGGAGAAGGTAATCTCTCTGACAGTGTTGATGACAACTCTCTTTCACATTCTCCCCTGGATTCACCTAAAGGTGCATTCACACTTGGTGATAGGGACTCTATCATTGAGTTCCCTAACACCATGCTAGTCATTTACGACTTACACCTACTTACCATGGACATTTTATGTTAAGTTAACATTCACTTAACATTAAGCTATCACCCATTTGACATTGGGTGCCACCTAGGATGCCACCTAGATCTTGATTTACCACCAACTTAACATCAAGTGTGAATGCACCATTAGAAGAGTGAGAAAGGAATCCCTAACATTACGTGTGCCCATAAGCCAGATTTGCATAACGTATCTAGAGGTATTCTTAAAAAGCATATTTGGCCCGTAGGCTTTACAAAAACGAGGCAGGCTTTCCCTTTTTGTAACGCCCAGTGGCCATTTTTTTTTTCCTCACAATACCCAGAGGGTATACAGCGGGTGTGCATTGGGTATCACAGGAAAAAGAAAAAACTAAAAAGAAACACCCGCTTTTACGCCGTGTAGAGCCCACAGATGAGATTTGCACAAAATTTTGGGACTCCCTCAGGACCTGCCTCAGAGTACCTTATGGAAATAAGGCACCCATCCTGGGGCTTTACCCTACAAATAATTGTTAATGCAATCAGTACAAGAAAGAGTACTGCTGCAATCTTTTTCCCTCAGTCACACCTTTGCCCTGTTTTTTTTTCACCCTGTCATGTTTTGCACTCATAACCTCTCATGTTACTAGTACCTATTGTCATGCCACAGAGCATGTGGCAAAGGGTCTTGTAACATGTTACACAAACCCTAACATGAGTAACATAACATGTGTATGATGACATGGGCCCCAAAACATGTCTTGAAAATGGGGCAAAAGGCAGACTGGGGGAAAAAGAATCGCAGTAGTCTTGTACTCTTGTACTGATTGTATTAACAACTATGGATATAAGTAATGTGCCTGGGGTGAACCAGCACCGACATTGGTACTAGTGTTGTTCTGATATCAGGTTTTGGAGATACCAGACGGTTCTTGGTATCAAGTTTTTATTTTTTTTTTTTAAAATCCAAATTTTTTGGTACCTTTCTGGTATCAATATTGGATTGTAGTTAAATTAACAGTAGCAATATGAATGAGAATTTACATAAATAATGATCTGGAACCAAGTATTGTATTCACGGTTTTCAAAGTGTGAAAATGTTTTTTTTTCAAGGTCCATTAAAGAGAATAAAGTGCTAGGATGGGTAGAATCACATAACAAGAGATAATACAAGTAATATTTCACATACAAGCATCTCATCCATCAAGAATTACAAAGGTGTGAGGTGTTAAAATCCAAAATGCTACAATTACAAAACTCGAGTGAAAAATATGAGTGCAAAATGTAATGGATTTACAACCAAAATCTAAAAGTCTTACATTCTCAAAATATTTAGTTTTCTCTAGCATGTCTTCTTTTTCTTTTAACAAGGTCTCTTCAATGACAAAAACTCTCAACTAATTTTTGTCCATCAATAAACTTGCAATCGTTTTGTTCATCACAAAGTCAATTCTTGTAAATCATTACAAGCTCGTCAAGATCATCAACCCCAAGACAACACTGCTATAGCTAACAAGTATACCTACAATTGAAAAGATTCAATCCATTTTTTATTTGTGAATCTGTGATGCCCAAATTCTATTGTCATGTACTTAGTAATATGGCCTATTCATACCTGGTCCAAATTGTATTCAAACTTAATACATAAGATTATATGAACTACAACCTTTCCTTGCAATACCAACATGGATTGCCCACTGTATGTAACTCAATAAAGTTGTAAAGATTTTAATCACTCCCACATAATCTTGAGAAAGAAAATTTTCATTAAACTACAAAACACAAAAAGGGAACCAATTCAAATAAAGCTAACTTGATTTCCAACAATTACAAAATGCACTAGAGCTCCAACCAATTAGCCAACTCAATTTCTAACAACTACAAAATGTATTAGAGTTCCAACCAATTAACCAACTCAATTTTCAACAACTCCAATAGGTATGTATTAAAGGTCCATCAAGTTACCAACTTCATATCAAAATCAAACAAAAACTTGAATTGATATATAATATTAAAATTTGGTAGTGCAATCATAATCAAGTCACAATCCCACCTTCAAGTAGATGCCCTACTAAAGTAGGGGAAAACATTTCACTCATATAACTTTCAATTTAATGAGTTTGTTTCCCTTTTTTTTTTCGGATTGAACAAAAGGGTTGTGGGTCGGTTCACCAATTTAAGCTATTAGAAAAAATATAAATATAATGGAATTTGGCAGACCTTGGCTTCCTTCCATACATTGCTACTGATTGACAAAGAAATAAGCTTGGAATTTTTGAAGCAATGTCATTGTCAATCAACAAACAACATTTCTTACACCTCTAATAAATAATCATCCTGGTGGTGAATTTTTGCTATTTAGCAAATCCTTTAGGAGAAAATATTGGGAAAAATTATGTAATATTCAACTTTCAACAAATATTCATAATACATTGCAAAAAATCTGAAATGAAATACAAAATACGGTCTCCATACCACTAATATTTGGAACATGGAATCCAAAAGTGTTGTTCCAAAAACATCAAGTTGAGTAGGTGGACTCATGACCACCTTGCAACTGGTAATGTATTCAATTCAATCCTCGGCCAATCTATGTATAACGTGGTCATGGGTGATGAAAGAGTCACCTACTGAGATCTACCTTGTAATTGGATGAGTAAAGAAGTAAGTTGTGCAGTCCAAATAGTATAAAAGCTTATTGGCTTTGATGTTTTTCATTTTTCTAGCATGCTGTTGGAGTCACTGGAAGCACAAAATTCTGTGCAAGATTGGGACTATTAGCTCCTACATTCGTTGATCTCAGTGTGTTTTAGTCCTTCAACATTTGGTAATCTCTGGTCATAAATCAGATGCCATAGACATAACTAGCATGCTGTGGCATGCTCACTTTGCAAAGAGACACTTAAGATCGATAATCCCTCAACATTTTAGCCGCAACTGAAATGAGTAAGCAAGAACTGTAATCACTACAAGTACCAGTTCTTTGCTAACACTCACAACCACAATTTTGTTCAGACTCAAAATACACCAGACACATTGAGAAGCAATAGTCCCAATAAAATCCCTGTAACTAGTATTCTCAGATGTCATAAGACATAACTTGCATGCTGTGGCATGGTCTTGGCATGCTGACTTATCAAAGATGCGCTTAAGGCAACATAAATCCCCAACATTTTAGTTGCAACTGAAATGAGTAAGCAAGCACTGTAATCACAGCAAACACCAGTTCCTTGCTAACACTCAAAAACACAATTTTGTTCAGACTCAAAGTACACCAGACACATTGAGAAGCAATAGTCCCAATAAAATCCCTGTAACTAGTATTCTTAACAGAGTGATCAAGGACAATGGTGCAGATAATCTCTGGTTCACCTAAGGTAGTCTCAGCAAAATTATAGTAGTCTAGTGCCACCAGCATAAAGCTAACAACTGATGGCCAAACTGGAAAGATGAAACTGGAAGCATTCAACAGTGATGTACACTAATGTACATTTGACTAAATTTGCTGGAGTTTTCCACAAGGAATAGAGCCACAGGCTCCCTTACATCCACATTGGACATGGCGTAGAGCAAGTGAGAAAGATTAAATCTAGAAAAGAGCTGATGGATGGCCAGCCAATATTTTACCCTGAAGGAAGCAAAACTCAGTGTTGCAGGTGAGATACAAAGTTACAAAGTGGAGTTTCAACTATAGCCAGAGTAGGTTGACCAAACCTGGGAGTTGGACATACCACTTAAATTTTCACCAAAGATGGCAATCCAAGTTGTGGCCTTTGGAATGGATGCTTCACAACCCTTGGAACATGCCAACCACGAAATCCACTTGCTATAGTAGTATCTAGATTTCCCATGGGCCAGACCTGGAGATTACCAGAACATGCTGACAAAAAAAGTTATTACTAAATACAGAGGCTTTGGGGATTGGGACACATAACCAACACCACAATGGTAGTAATAGGAATTAACTACATGTCAATACGAAATTGCTCATCTATGGATGTGAATTCCTGGAAAAACGCCCTGAAATGACGAAATGCTGTGTTGATATCTTCAGCGCCACACATCTCACGCACACTGTTCCATCCAAATGCACATCAAGACCAGATTAGACAACAATTTCTCATGCTCTCAGTCCACTAGATGCTATTAGTAACAAAAAATGATGATCCCAGCAATATGTATTTTTGCCACTTACAATGAATGGGACCATATCATCATGTCCTCTCACACATTCTACTGAAGGAAACATTGTATAAAAGTATTGCACAACTTTATGAGTTTTGGAGACCTCTCCATAATTAGAGTTGAAAGTCAACCTGAATAGAGTTGAGAGATGATGCAATAAGAAGTTTATAGATGTTTCAGACATGATTTCTACTAATCAGCAATCAAGAAAAGGAAAAACTGTAAACAGAGACCCAGCCCTTCAAAACAGAACAAAGATTTGGAGAAGTTTGAAGAGAAACAGTCACATGAATGTCCAGAAACCTTCAACATCCTGAGTTTCTATCACAGCAGTAGTAGCAGAAGGACTCAGCCATGGGGGCTGGCTATTTCAATGAAACATAAGAGAAGGAGATGACCAAAGAAACTAATAAGAAACAGAACAAGGAACAAAAACCAAAAAGAAGCAAACAAGGAAATAGGAAGAGGAGAGAAAGAACATTGAGAACATTTAGAGCATGATCTTTGGGAAACAATATCACACCCTAATTGATTAACATACTCAGCTACATGCCATTAACATTTGCAATAGATAAACAGGTCTATAGCTATAACCTCCAATTACCCTCTTCACTCAAAGGTTCCATGTGATAAATGGTATATACTGATTGAATGGACAACAAGCACCTTCCCAGGGTGGTGGTGTTCCACTGCCACAAACTAGCAGCTAGATATCAATATCCCGTACTTAGAAGAATGCTGAAGAAGATAGAATGACCTATGCATGGAGAGCTGGGGCAAACCACAATCGACAATCCGGATACCATAGCCTGCTGCGAATATTGGGTTAGCTGTTGAGCAGCAGCCCATGTCCCTCAGCACTGTGAAACTCTTCAACCCATCCAAAACCTCCACTATGTTATTGGGTTTTGCAGAAATCAGGGTTGTGTTAAAGAACACCAATAAGGTATCCAACACAGAGCACAGAATCACAATACTGATTCCTAGGAAATCCTGCTCAGGTGAAAGCATCCACCTATCTGGGAACTATTTCCTTGGCACATGATTCCAACATCAAACATATAGATAGTTTAAGAACAACTTAAGTTGGAAACATCTTGCACTATATGAAATGTCCTTTTCCTTTTCTTAGCTGCTGTGAAGAATAGCAACCTGAATTGGGATGCAATTTCGTTTTGCAACTTCCCGGAACAGAAATGAGGTAACAATGTTAGTTGTGTTGCTGTGAACAGCATCTTGCTTGATAACTAGACCATCAAAGAGCCTGGGCTGACGAAATGCATCATCCTGACTCATCCCACACAACTGTGTAGGGTGCATAGCAGGTGCCATATCTGCAGCTACTGCACAGGACCCACAAATCCCTCCATTGCATATAGTTTAGTGAATGAAGCACTCAGTACTACCTATCAAATGCACCTGGGATTTCACAAGGCCAAGACTTCATTTGGAAGCAGAATTTCAGATGTCTCATTGATTATCGTGTCAACATGAAGTTTTCACATTCTTCTCTTCATTAGTTTCTCTAATCCTCTCTAGTTTTGCTACCATCCCTGTGGAATTCTCTAGCAAATGTCGTGCTGCAACTTACCAATGAAAGATCGACGAACAGCTCGCTCAACAACCCCTTCAGTCTTTGTGCCCTGGGCAAGCCACCTTGTTATACGAGTCATGGCCTGCAACATAATCTGTGGCCCAGCTCCTTGTACTGAGTCTGACCCTTGCTGCAACAGACCAATATAACAACATGATAAGCTGTATGGTTGTAAAAAACAGTCGCAGTGAAGCTGAATGCCACTGTCCCTTGAGAATAAGCAAGATACTATAATATGCTGCAAGGACATCACCTCTCCAATGTCAAAGAGGGCCACCATGTGGATACCACTTTCATCCAGAAGAGAAGACGGTTCTCTGCATGTGTCCAATAGAGCCCATAATGCACAAAATGATGATGCTAGATTGTCCAGCCTACTTGCAAACACAAATTCTTCACGTGCACCTCCCACACAACCAGGTTGCGTGTCATACACATTCAGCTCGAAGTCTGCAACCTCCATCACATCACAGTTGAGCTCCTCAGCTAACACCTGCAATTCCTTCCAACCACCTTCCCTTGTTGAGAGCCATGCCTGAATTTTCCTGCTAGACCATAGAGTCCCCTTCCTCTTCCATCAGCCTTGGCCTTTGCTGCAGTGATATAGGCTTTAACTTAGGGTCCAACAAAATAAGGATTGAAACGTTTCATGCCTCTTTTCGATCTTGGTTTAGTATGGCACAGAGATGAACATTTCAACATACAGGAAAAGTCCTGAAGTGAATAGCATAGGCCCATTTCCTCATTAGATGCAGTGTTGGAGTTCCAAGTAAAATACTAGAAAATTGTGTAAACTCACTTGCACTCCCTGAACACATAGACAAGTTGTAAGACACAAGGTACCCCCAAACACCTCCACTGTGGATAGACAACAGCATCCACTCATTGTGCGATTTACCTGTATCAAAAGAGGGTGATGTGGAGTTCTATTTTGAGGATAGACATGACCTATGCGCTCAGGATGTTCCACAGGCATTGATGACTCTGAATCATATGGCACCGTCAGTTCTGACTCAATTTGGATAGCCAAAATAGGTGCAAACTGTGCATCCATTTCAACCTTGCCATCTTCAGTTGCTAGACCCCTGGAAATAATATCATGACAAATATAAAATCAATGCAAGCAGAGAGAGGCATACAATTCTGCAGCTATGGAAGGCTTGCAACTCAGAACAATTGACCTTTGTCTAATGCCAGGTCTACTAAGGAGAAGTCTAAAAGTCTCTCAATACCTCCAGTCTCTCACAGATTCACCAAATATATCATCTTACAGAGTTCCCACTGCCCTGAACTTTACTTCTGCACACTTATTCAATACAGCCGGCTGTCAAGGGACAAACAGAGAAGATGGACCACTGGAATTTTCATTTCCTCTGTTGCAGATTATGGACAACATGCCCTACAACATAAGATCTGAAGAGAAAGAAAGTATTCAACCTCTCAGATAGTTTTGGAAGAGAGGGGATGCGCAATATAGGTCGTTTGACTCTGACAAGTTCATGTACAAGCTCGCCATCTTTCCTTCGAAGCAAAACCCGACCTGCTACACTGAGGTCTCTGTCAAACCATGTATGCCACATCCCTGATCCACAGGTCTTCACTTGAACATGCAAAAAGCTTCCCTTTGAGGAATGAGAGACTGGTGTCAACTTGGGACAGGGGCTGTCAGTGTGTGCAGCCACCACATGGAATCCGTTGCCAGGCTTATATCTGCATTCACCAGTCAAAACACCTAAAAAGGATGAGGAAGATATCCCAATTCAAAGACACTGTCTTCCATCATGATACCAATCAACCTCAGTATCACAGTCAAGAAGCTATGGGCAGGCAATGAGGGAACTTTGATATGTGAACACAGAAGCAGATTTTGTACAAAGAGGAGAAAACTCACTAATTGTGAAGGGAGACACTTCATGTACTAAGCATGACTAAGTGTCTCCCTTTCAGAGGTGGTGACTTTCCAACTATAGCAGGGGCAATGCGGTTGCCCCAAAAATCCCTTCCCCATACCCCAAAAAAGCTTCTGACCCACAGATACCCACATAGTTTTTGGTGACTGGCTGACCCCATGATCCCTGCTCTAACTCGATTGGGTATGGTAGGTAATATCTAACATGGCCTAGTGGTGAATTGAAACCCGAACCACCTGCGAGGTGGCCATGAGTCTAACCATTTGGCTGTTGCATGATGCTTACTAATTGCATGAAGTTCTGCATTAACAACATTGGAACAACATTCTGAGTACAATGGCTACAAACAGGGTTGAGACAATTGCCAAGTACAGTGTATGCATTCAGGGCCCCTCAGAAAATCCAAGAGATTATACAGTTCACTGTAACAGAGGCTGGGGAGATGATTTACTTGTGACCAATGGCGAAAGCAAATATGGAAGACATGTTACGTATGAAGAAGTAGTGACCTCCTGGCTGCAATGCCCATTCATCACACTCACTCAATTGCTGGAATCCCGCACCAAGCAAATGCCTCCTTGCCTCC
>Ga0116229_10002979_pt1 | contig 27749 bp, 27 predicted proteins | sample S1TSphgellanicum_3_FD_87313 | JGI IMG/M metagenome (GOLD analysis project Ga0116229, IMG submission 87313) | Host-associated microbial communities from peat moss isolated from Minnesota, USA - S1T2_Fc - Sphagnum magellanicum MG | ecosystem: Host-associated > Plants > Peat moss > Unclassified...
AAAATGAGGGGGACGCCGGTCGTTGCGTTCGCCATGAGAGGCCACTATAAGACGCGCTCCGTTTTGGGGCCCGACGGCCTTTCAGTTTGAACTCCGCTCTATAAAGAGGTCGGAGGGCGGACGGGAGGGTTTTCGTAAGCCTCAATCTGCGTATGGGGGAATGTCCCGAGCGGCAAAGGGGGCGGACTGTAAATCCGCTGGCTAAGCCTTCGTAGGTTCGAGTCCTACTTCCCCCACCATGCGCAGATCGACGCCGGCGTACACCACGCCGCGCGGCTGACGGCGGCCTAGGCGCGTTCAGGTCGGCAGCGGCCTGCGGGCGGGTATAGCACAAAGGTAGTGCAGCAGCCTTCCAAGCTGAGGATGTCGGTTCGAGTCCGTCTACCCGCTCCAAGCGTTTTCAAGGGGTTACATCATTTCTCGCCGCCCATTTCAGGAGCGTTTTGCAAACGTTTTGCATTTCGCGTCGCCTTTTCGTTCGCGGCGACCTTGCAGACCAGGGCCTTTACGATGCGCTCCTGATCGACATAGCGGGCGAGGATTCGGCGCACGCGGTTGCGCTCTCAACCCATGACTTCGGCGATTTCCTCTTCCGTCAGGCCGGCGAGGCGAAGGCGGGTACAACATCGGATAGCTATTGGGCCGCTGCAGCGTCGCGCCATGGACAGGTTGGTGCCGATCATCGAAATCGGGTTGGACGACCGTATTGGTGGCCGGCCCAATGACGCCAAGCTTCAGGCGAAGTCCCAGCACGTCTCGATTTGAAGCCAGGGATTCGAGCGCCGCTCTCGACATCTAAAACTCTCCCACCCTACCGGCCAAACCCCTGATCTGGCTCAAGCTTGTCACCGGCGCTCCCGGGCTCGCCATAGGGAATACCGATAGCCACGCCGCGTCGCTGGGCCCTCTCCCGCCTGATCGGTCGCCCGTGTATTAAAATTGCAGTATCTTCAATGTTTGAGGCGTACAGAAAGGTCTTAAATGTTGCAGGTGATAGCTAAAAGCGAACGGGCGCGGCGAGGTTACGCCAGTGGCCCCTTAGGGCAGGTACATTTCTACGATCTGGGTGCGGGGCGCCCCTTAATTCTGCTGCACCAGGCGCCGATGTGCGCGCGTCAGTTCGATACGGTGACGCCGCTTTTGAGCGCCGCAGGTGTTCGCACAATCGCCATCGATCTACCGGGCTTTGGCGGCTCCGACGGCCCGAACGCCCCTTCCACCATCGCCGACTACGCCGCCGCGATCCCTTGTGTGCTGGATGCGCTCAGCCTCGATCAGGCCGATGTGCTGGGTCACCACACCGGCGCGCTGGTCGCCACCGAGCTGGCCTTGAGCTTTCCCGAGCGCGTCGGCAAGCTGATCCTAAATGGGCCTGCGCCCTTGACGCCTGAAGAGCAGGCGGTGTTCCGAGCGGACGCGGCGCGGCGCGAAAAGGCCTCCGCCATGATCGAGGCCGACGGGTCTCATCTGTCCAAAGCCTTCCAGCATCGCGCCGCCTTTGTCGCGGGTTCGGTGCCGTTAGAGCGGGTTCAGCAATACGTGCTTTGGATGGCCTCCGTCTCCACGCCGCTCTGGTACGGGCACAACGCCGCGTTCAGCTATGATCATGCGGGCGCCATGGCGAGGATCGCCCATCCGACGCTGGTGCTGACGAATACGGGCGACATCCTCTACGAACATGCGCTGCGAACACGGTCGCTGCGCCCAGACTTTGCTTTCGTCGCTCTGGAGGGCGGCGGCGTCGATGTGGTGGATCAGCTCCCGCAGGCCTGGACGGCGGCGGTGGTCGAGTTTCTCAACAGACCAGAGGGGGCGTCCAGCGCCACCGTGTTGGCCGAGCCGATATCGTCCTGAGGCCCCCGACGCCCGAGCCCATACTCATCATCGGCGCGGGGAGCGGTGTTCCACACCACCTCAGCGCCTGAGGGCGGAGCGGCCAAGCGTCTGGGCGCGCTGAGCCAGAACTCAGCCTTCTGTTGCAGACGGTGGCCGCGGCGGCGGAAGAAGGCCGCCGCCCCTCTTGGGCCTAAGGCGCCTCCACGCGCTCCAACCAGGCTTCGCGCCAAAACAGCGGGTTCTTGCGGGGGCAGGCCTTGTTGCACAGGCCTTCGCAAAAGACCCGGTCCAGGACGACGGTGCGGTCGAGGTGGACCATCTTGCCCTTGCGTTCGTCGATGATGCGTTCGACCACTTCCGCCACGCGATGCACGCTGCCGAGATAGCGCGTCATCTCCGGCTCAAAGCTCAGGCCGCGGTTGCGGGACTTGGCGTCCAGCGCCGCCCGCACTTCGTCTTCCGATCTGACCCGCACCCAGTCGCCGACCTTTAGGCCGAGCTCGCCCTTGGACGCCTTGGCGGTGTCGCCGACGATCAGACCGAGCTCCGCCAACCCAATGCGCGCCCGCAGGCGGTTGATGACGGCGCGAAGGATGATTCGAGTCAGGCCGGATGGGCGGAGGTCGCCGCTGGCGACCTCTTTCACTAACGGGCCAAGGTGGAGATTGGGCAGGGGGTGGGAGGCGGCGGCAAGCTGGGTCGATTGGCAGCTATAGGTATCGCCGGTTCGGGTCCTTAGGGCGGCGAGCCGTTTCAGCGCCGCGGCTTCAGCCACGGGATCGACCTTGACCGCCTGATCGGCGGGGCGGAGCCACGCGGCCTTCCAAAAGATCATGCAGCCGCGCTGGCAGCCATCGTGCATCGCGCCGTCGCACCGCACCGCCTCCAGCGCCACGGTGTCGTCCAATCGGCGAAGGCCCGGCCCCTCCACACAGGTGCGCTGCATCCGACGGGCGACCTGCATCTCCCGGCCGATATAGGCGATCATCTCCGGCATGAAGGGCATGGCGTCGAGCCGGCCGTCCGCGTCGAGCGTGCGTAAAATTTCTTGCGCCGAGCGCACCACGACCCGGTCGCCATGGGTCGGCAGGGGCGGGGCGGGGGGCCTGGCTCGCTTGAGGCGTCCTCGTAGGCCTTGAGCCAATCGCCGCAGCCGCCAGTAGGCGGACCGGCTGGTCGCCGCTTGTCGGCCATTGAGGGAGCGTTGGTGAGCCTGCCGGTCGAGCGCTACGAGGGCGGGCTCGTCATAGAAGGCCCCGATCTGCGCCGCGTCGAACGCGTTGGCTGCGAACCAGGCCGGGAGGTGGTTGGCGGTTAAAAGTTTGGCGTCGTGCAAAATGCGCGTCACGCCGGTTCCAGACGCCGGACAGGAGGTCCGCCGCGCGTCCCCGATCAGGACCACACCATCGCGGGCCGGCTGATCGACGGCGTAGAGATCGGCGACCCGGAACTGGACAGGGCTGATCGGCAGTGCCCCTTCGAGCTTTTCGGCCAGGCTTGGCAGCGTCCGCGCCAGCTCGCCCAGGGGATCGCGACGAAACCGCGCCACGCGCTCGCTGGTGGGGTCGTCATACAGGAAGAGGTTTAGCCGCACCGCCGACCCGAAAGGAAAGAAGCTGGCGTAGCCGACACCGTCGCCTAGCCGCTCGCCGGGCTGGACCAGACCCAGCAGGGCGTCGCGGCGCGCGGGCGGCGCCTCAAACGTCAGGCCCAGGCTGACGGAGTGGGCGGGGGACAGGACGTGTCGTGTCAGGCCGAGATCCGCGCGAAGGCGCTCGCCCAGCCCCGTCGCCAGCACCACCAGCTTGGCGGCCAGGGTGCGCCCATCGGCGAGCGTCACCACGCTGCGGCGCGGGGAGGGCGCGATGGCGAGCGCCTTGCCGATGATCGGGGTCGCGGCGGAGGGCCACAGACCTCGCAGGCCGTTGACCATCTCGTCATAGCCAAAGCCCCGCTGGGTCAGCTCCACCGGATCCCCGCCTAGCGCCAGGCCAAAGGCCGCGCCGACGCCGAGCTCCGCGATCAGTTGAGCCTGGTCGAGGGAAAGTTTCTCGCAGCGGAAGTCGCCGGGGTGCGAGGTGTGTGGATCGATGACGAGGGTCGAGCGACCCTGGCGCGTGAGCAGCAGCGCCATCAACGCACCGGCGAACCCTGCGCCGACCACGATAACCTCGGCATCGAAGCAATCGGCCGCGCCGACCTCATCCAGCTCCGCGAAGCCGTTGAGCTGGTCTTGGGCGATAGAGAGTTCAAACTTGGTCATCAACGCACCCACTCTGGCACACACGCCGCCTCAGCAGGGATCGCGCAGCAAGAAGTGCGCCGAAATGGGTTGTCAAAGCGGCCGCCGCCTTTTTCGTCTCCCTCGGGCTTGTCCCCATGAGCGCCAACACAGGCCGCTATCGGCTATACCCTCTTATCCTGTCTTGCCCGGACTTGTTCCGGGCATCCATGGCGCGACATCCCAACCGCCAAATGGCTTTCAGACTTCGTCACATGACGCCTGCCGCAGGGCCGGCGCCGCCCTCACCGCGCCGGCCCTTCCCGAAAACTCTCACAAATCAAACGTACAAGGATAAAGAGCGCTGCGGTTTTCATCTCCCCGATCGCGAAGCGATGGGGGAGTACGCCGGAGGCGGGGGCCGCCCGGCGTAGCCGGGCGGAACGGGGCCGCCATCAGGCCTCATCGGCGATACGCACCAGGGACTTTCCAAAGTTCGCGCCGGTCAGAACCCTGGCCAGCGATCCGGCCGCCGCTTCCAGCCCCTCGGACACATCTTCTTCGTAGACGAAAGCGCCCTTGGCGATCCGGTCGGCGATCAGTCGTTCGTAGTGGGGCATCAGGTCGAAGTGATTGAAGACCCGCAGCCCCGAGACGATCAGCTGCTTCTGGGCGATGACGCCCCAGTTCGGGCCCGGCGGCGCGACCGCCTTGTTGTACTGATCGATCAGTCCGGAGATGATGACGCGCCCGTCGCGGGCCATCAGCGGCAGAACGGTATTCAGCACCTCTCCGCCGACATGCTCCATATTGATGTCGATGCCTCGCGGGCAGGCGGCGGCGAGGTCGGCTGCAAAGCTGTTGGATTTATAGGAGACGCAGGCGTCGAAGCCCGCTCGCTCCACGACCCAGGCGACCTTCTGCGCAGACCCGGCGACGCCGACCGCCCGAAGCCCCATCAGCATGGCCAACTGGCCCGCCGTGGCGCCGACGCAGCCGGCGGCCGAGGAGACCAGAAAGGTTTCGCCTGGCGACGTCTTGCCGTGGATCATGAGCGCCGAATAGGCCGTAAGCCCCGGTATGCCCGCAACGCCCAAGGCCGTGGAGAGCGGAAGCTTGCCTGGGCCGAACAGATCGTCGGGCAGGAGCCGTACGTCGCGCCCGCTGACGGCGACATAGTCCTGCATACCGCCCAGAAGCGTCGTGACGTAACGGCCGACGGGAACCAGGGGGTCGCGGCTCTCCACCACCTGACCCAGCGTCACCCCCATCATCACGTCGCCGGGATGGCAGAACTTGGTCCCCAGAAACCGCGGCCCGAGGGAATGGCGGTAATAGGGGTCGATGGAGAGCCACAGGTTGCGGATCAGAATTTCGGCGTCGCCGGGCGTGGGGCAGGGCGCCTCCACGACCTCGAAATTCTCAGGCTGCGGCAGGCCGTCCGGCCAGGACTTTACGCGCAACTGCCGGTTCGTCGTCGCCATTGCTGTTTCCCTGTCCCCGAATGCGGCCCAACAGGGTCAATGACGCGCGATCTGCACGGCTCCAAGCGCGGCTATTGGCTTGTCCGAGGAGCGACGACTGTTTTGGCCATATTCAGCTGTTGGTCTCCCGTCCCCCATAAAAGGGGAGCCCCGCTTCGTTAGGAAGTCGCCGCCAACCGCGGCGTCAGGGCGCAATGGCTTTGCAAGGGAAATTAGCCCATCGCCAATCGGCGAAGTCACTGAAGGTCGCCTGCCTATGAAACATTGGATCGCCGTCTGGCTTGGGCTCGCCCTGATCTTAGGCGGGCCGGTTCAGGCCAGCGCCCAGACGGCGCCGCTGGGCGCGTGGGTGTTCGAGCCGACGCAGAGCTTTCCGCAATTTACGAAAATGGTCGTTGAGCGTCGTCACGGTTCGCTCAGCGGCGTTATCACGTCGCAATGGTATGGCGACCTGCCCATGCTGAGCCTTCGGATCGATCACGACCGGCTGATCTTCAAAATCTACAATGGCAATCCGAAGCTGACGCCCCATAACCTGACCGCCCGGATCCAGGGGCGCCGGCTCGTTCTGACCGGCCGGGTTTGGGATGACGATGTTCGGGCGATGGCGCATCCCGCCACGCCGTCGGACCTCGCCGCGCTTCGCTTTCTCACCTCACCTCTGCCGCCGCCTCGTCTTGTGGCCGACAATGGTCTCGCGCGGACGCCGCCCATGGGCTGGAGCAGCTGGAATGGGTTTGGCCAAGAGATCAATGACCAGACGGTGCGCCAGACCGCCGATGCGCTGGTCGCAACGGGCTTGCGCGATGCGGGCTATGTTTATGTGAATATCGACGACGGCTGGCAGGGCGCGCGGGACGCCAAGGGCGTGTTGCAGCCCAACGCCAAGTTTCCAGACATGAAGGCGCTGGCGGACTATGTCCACGCGCGGGGCCTGAAACTCGGCATCTACAGTTCGCCGGGGCCTAAATCCTGCGCCGGCTTTCCGGGCTCTTACGGCCATGTGGAGCAGGACGCGCGGACCTGGGCGGCCTGGGGCGTCGACTATCTGAAATATGATCTTTGCTCTGGCGAGGCCTTCTATCACACGCCCCAAACGGTTCAGGCCGCCTACCAAGAGATGGGCGAGGCCTTGCAGGCGACCGGGCGGCCGATCCTCTACAGCCTGTGTGAGTATGGCCGTTTCGATGTCGGCAGCTGGGGGCGAAAGGTGGGCGGCAACCTGTGGCGCACCACCGGCGATATCAATGACAACTATGCGAGCATGGCGAAGATCGGGTTCGATCAAAACGGCGCGCCCCACAATGGCGGACCGGGCGGCTGGAACGACCCAGACATGCTTGAGGTCGGCAATGGCGGCATGAGCCTGGAGGAGTACCGAACCCATATGAGCCTTTGGGCCCTGATGGCCGCGCCCCTGTTGCTCGGCGACGATGTTCGAAAGGTTCAGCCCGATATCCTGACGCTGCTCAGCAATCGCGACGTGATTGTGATCGACCAAGACCGCCTGGGCCGCCAGGGACTGCCTCTGCGCCGCCTTGGCGATATCGAAATCTGGACGCGTCCCTTAGCGGACGGCGCCCTGGCGGTCGGCGTCTTTAATCGGAGCGCTGAGGCGAAGACGGTGACCGTGGACTGGGCTGACCTGGGCCTTAAGCGGCCCCGAGCGCTGCGCGATGTATGGCGCGCGGTCGATCTCGACCTCAAGCAGGATAGGTTCGTGCGCGAGATTCCCGCGCACGGCGTGGTGCTCTTGAGGTTAGGCGCTGGTGTGTCCTGACCGGAGCGGTTCGGCTAAAGTCGGCGTTGCAGGCCGACGGGCGAAGATCGGGTCGAGCGCGGGGCTGAGCAGGCCATCGGCCTGGCTCAGCGCGTGGATCGAGGCCGCCAGGGCTTGGTCGGCGGCGATCTCTGCGGCCGACCAGTCAGTGTAGGCGCGCGGGGGAGGGGGATTGGTCACGATCAGGCCGCCGCGGCGCGCGGAGGCGTGAGGTCGGCCCGGACCTTGCGCCAGGTCCACAGAAGCGCAACCGCAAACCGGCCATCCCAATCGTCCGTCGGGGCGGCGTATTGGGGCCAGGCCTCGGGATAGCTCGCGACGATATCGGCCGCTCGTCGCAGCAGCCTCTCACTGGGCGCTTCGCGGCCGCAAGCCGCGAAATCCCGCCGGATCGCGTCCGCTGTTTCCGTGGCGCGTTGAAGGTGGGCTTCGCGATTTTCCAGCCTCATCTGACGTTCTCCCTAGCTCGATAAGGGAGGTTATAGAACGGAAAACCGTTTTATTCAACTTAAAAAACGGAAAACCGTTACTCAAACGACTGCGCTCGCCCCTGCGATGGACGTCCCACCCGTCAAAGCCGCTGGCGTCTACGACAAATCCGGACGTAGAGAGAGCTCGTTCCCGTTGACGTCGGCCGCCGCACACGGGATCAGGGTGTTAACACTTTGCAGGAGAGGGCGATCTGTGGCGGGCGTGACGGTATTTTGCGTTCAACCGTTCTGGCGGCGAGGGTGTGATCTGGTGCAAGGCGATCTGCGTCAGTTCCGGTCGGAAACCCTGGCGCGTAACGCAGGGGCCGTCGCCAGCCATCATGCTGTCGGCGTCGTCGTCTACCAGCTGAAGGGCGAGCCCGAGTTCGACACCTGGTCAGAGCCCAAGATCATCGCCCGCTATGGCGTAACGCCTGAGCCGAGCTAGCGCATTGTGCGAAAAAAGGTTTTGCACGATGCGACGATAATAGGCTCTAGGAGAAAACGACGCCGTATGGCGCTGACACATGGCGAGGCTGATCCACCATGGTCGCCGCCTGTTTCAAGCGCCGCCGCCGCTGCTCCGCGGCTTTTTCAAGCACTTCGGCCAGGCGACCGATGTCGATCGGCTTGGCGACATGCCCGTCCATGCCGGCCGCGAGATAGGTCTGAATCTGGTGAGTCATAGCGTTGGCGGATAGGGCGATAATCGGCGTGCGTGAACGGGACCGTTCTGCCTCCCAGGCGCGGATCGCGGCCGTGGCGGTGATGCCGTCCATCGTCGGCATCTGTATATCCATAAGAATGATATCGAAGTCCTGCGAGGTGGCGGCGCCCACCGCCTCAAGTCCGTCGTCGACGATCACAGGCAAGATGTTAAAGGCCTGCATCAAGGCGCGCAGAACAAGCTGGTTCGACCTATTATCTTCAGCGGCGAGCACCCTGAGTTCGGAGACGTCGATGAAGTTGTAATCGCCCTCGACCTGATTTGGATCGTCGGGGTTGAGGGCGCAGTCCCGTTCATTGACGCGCTTCAAGGGAAGCGTGACCTGGAAGGTCGAGCCTTCCCCCTCACGACTTTCGACGTTGATCGAACCCCCCATCAGTTCGCAGAGCTGCCGACAGATGGCCAGGCCAAGTCCCGTCCCACCGAACCGGCGCGTGTTGGAGCTATCGGTCTGATAGAAGTTGGTGAAGAGTTTGCCGATCTTATCGACCGGGATACCAACGCCGGTGTCGATGACGCTGATGCGCAGTTGGCCGCCGTCGGTGGTTTCTAGCCGCACCCTTACGTCACCGCGCGACGTGAACTTCAACGCATTGGAAACCAGATTATATAAAATTTGACGCACGCGGATCGAGTCGCCCAGCCAAATTCCGCGAGCATTTTCATCCAAGCTTACGCTGAAGGATATGCCCTTACGATTGGCCATTTCCGTGTAGACTGAGCCAATCCCAATGGCGACTTCTTCTATATTGAATTCAATAAGCTCCAATTCCAAATGCCCGGCTTCGATCTTGGAAAGATCCAGAAGATCGTTTAAGACAGCCAATAGCGCCCGCCCTGAATCGCGGATGATTGATACCCGCTCACGCTGAGCCGGCGTCAGGTTGTCCGCCCATAAGGCCTGCGTCATGCCCAAAACGCCGTTCAGGGGCGTTCGGATTTCGTGGCTCATATTGGCGAGGAACTGTGATTTGGAGCGATTGGCCTCCTCAGCCGAGTCCAAGGCCCCACGCAAATCCTCAGCCATGGCTTGCAGCCGCTGGTTTCCGGCTTCGGCGGATTCGGCGCGAAGCCTAATGGCCTCTGCGGCCTTGCGCTCGGTTACGTCGCGTTGAACCGAGATCCAATGAGTGTACCATCCCGTGCTGTCGGCGACGGGGCAGATGCTCAATTCAACCCAGAAAGGGTCTCCGTTCTTCTTATAGTTAAGAAGTTCGATCTCAATCGGTTTCCATTCCGCCAGCGCGGCGCGGATCTTTGCTCGACTCTCAGGGTCTGTATTGCGGCCTTGCAGCATCCGGGGACTGCGACCAATGACTTCGTCTTCAGAATATCCAGTAATATTACAGAAGGCTGCGTTGCAATATATAATAGTGGGCGAAGTCGAGCCTTCAAATTCAACTTGTGTTATAATAATTGCATCTTTTGCATGAACAACAACAGACTCAAGCAGGCGCAAGCGCTCGGACACCTTTGATTCGCGTTGGGCCATTGCGAGTTCCATTCCAAACCGACCGCCGATGGAGACGAATCCAGCTTGCGATATAATAACTTAAATTTCATTTTCCTTATTAAATTATGAATTTGCGCCAGAGTGTATTTTGAGACGGCGCTAAGGGGAAAACGTGATTCTATTCCTGCCAGGCGCCGGTGGGCGCGCTGATTTCTGGTCGCCCGTCGTCGCTTTGCTCCCGAAGGATTGGGAGACGCGCCGACTGTCGTGGCCAGGCCTCGGCGACGAGCCATCTCATCCCGATATCTGCGGGCTGGACGATCTGGTGCGTTTGGTCGTGGATCAGATTGGGGAGCAGGCTGACATTGTCGCCCAGTCCATGGGCGGCGTGGTGGCGATCCGCGCCGCGCTGGCGGCTAAGGGCCGCGTTCGGCGCCTGGTGCTGACCGCCACATCTGGCGGCTTGGATGTCGAGGCCCTTGGCGCCAGCGACTGGCGGGAAGACTATCGTCTCGCCTATCCTAACGCGGCGAGCTGGATCGCCGACGCGCGACAGGACCTGACGCCAGATCTCGCCCAGATCGCCGCGCCGACGCTTCTCATCTGGGGCGACGCCGATCCGATCAGTCCTCTGGCTGTCGGACATAAGCTCCAGGCCTTGCTGCCGGCGGCGACGCTGCGGGTGATCCCGGGCGGCGACCATGATTTCGCCCAAGCCCACGCGGCCCAGACGGCGCGCTGGATCGAAGCGCATCTGAGCTGAGGCCGACCGGTTGGGCCTCAATGCACATCGGGCGGCGGCGCAGCCCCTTGAGGCGCTGGGCGGCAGAAGGGGACCATCGCCAGGGCGGCGATGAAGAGCCAGGCCATCAGGCGAAAGGTCTCATCGAAGGCGGAGGTGAGCGCGTCCTTTCCCACCAGCCGCGCCATCACGCCCTGGGCGGCCAGGAGCGCTTGCGCCGGGTCTCCGCCTTGGGCTGTCGCGATGCGGTGGGCGAGGGCGGCGATGACCTCGGGCGCATGGCGCCCGGCATGGCCCAGGCTCTCGCTCATCCGGGCCGCCTGGATGCGGCTATTGTCCTGAAGCCAGGTGTTGACCACGGCGATGCCGATGGCGCCGCCCAGGTTGCGCATCAGGTTGAAGAGGGCCGAGGCGTAGCGCAGCTCGGTCAGGGCGAAGCCGCCGAGCGCCATACCGACGCTTGGCACGATGCACAGCATCACTGCAAAGCCGCGCAGCATCTGGGGCGCCAGCCACTCTCCAAACCCCCATTGCGGCGTGACGTAGGAGGCGAGCCACAGGCTGGCGGCGAAGAGCAGCAGCCCGACCGTGATCACCCGGCGAGGGTCCGCCCTTTGCGACAGGCGCGCCGCAATGACCGTGGACAGGACCTGGGTGATCCCGACGACAAACACCGTCACGCCGATCTGGAGGCTATCGTAGCCCCGCACTCGCCCCAGAAAGACAGGCGTCAGATAGGTCGAGGAATAGACGCCAAAGCCGATCACCAGATTGAAAATGCAAGCAAAGGCGAAGGTGGGTTTTCGAAACGGCGACAGCTTGACCACCGGGCCGCCGGAGTTGAACGAGCGCTCCAGGAACAGGCCAAACGCGATCGCGGCCACCCAGGCGACGGCCAAGATCTTGGGGTCGCCGAACCAATCGTTCTTGGGGCCTTCCTCCAGCACATATTCCAGGCCGCCCAGAAACACGGCCATGGAGATCAGGTGGGCGTAGTCTATGCTCTTCAGCATCGACAGCTTGGGCCGATCCACGCGGATCAGGGCGGCGGCCAGGATCGTCACGATCACGCCCGGCGCGATATTGACGTAGAAGATGGAGCGCCAGCCGACCGCCTCTGTCAGCCAACCGCCGGCGGTGGGACCCAGCGTCGGCGCCAGGACCGAGACCATGCCCAGGATCGCCGGGATCATCGCCCGCTGAGGGCCAGAGAACAGGGCGAAGCCGGTGGCGAACACGGTGGGCACCATGGCGCCGCCGACAAAGCCCTGCACCACCCGGAACAGCACCATCGATTGGATATCCCACGCCAGGCCGCACAGGGCGCTGGCCAGGGTGAAGAGGGCGGCCGACAGGGTGAACAGCCACCGGGTCGAGAGCGCCTGGGCCAGGAAGGCCGAAAACGGGATCATCACCAGCTCCGACATCAGATAGCCGGTCTGCACCCAGCTGATTTCGTCGGGGCCGGCCGAAAGCCCCGCCTGCACCTCGTTCAGCGAGGCGGCCACGATCTGGATGTCGATCAGGGCCATGAACTGGCCAAACGCCATGACGCCGAAGATGAGGTATTTGCGCGTGACCGGCAGATCGCCGGGCGCCGTCTGCGGCCCTGAATCGCCAAATAGCTTCACCGCCAATGCGGCCGCTGTCTTAACTGCGCTCCCGCTCATCGCTTTTTGCGCCCTTGCCAACCCAAACTGGGTTATATTATGTTCATCATATAAAGCGGGACGCAAGCGATGCGCTATGATAGCGATCACAAGCAGAAGACCCGGGAGCGGGTGTTGAAAGAGGCCGCCAAGGCGATCCGGGCGGAGGGGCCGCATCGGATTGCCGTGGCCGGCGTGATGGCCAAGGCGGGTCTGACCCACGGCGGCTTCTACGCCCATTTCGAGTCCAAGGACGATCTGGTGGCGGCGGCCATCGACACCATGTTCGGCGAGGCGAGGACGCGGTTTACCCGCGGGGCCGCCGTCTCTGGCGCGGTCGAAAGCCCCAAAGATAAGCTGATCAGCTATATCGACTTCTACCTGTCGGCCGGCCATCGCGATGCGCGAACCACGGGCTGTCCCTTGCCGGCCCTGGCGGCGGATCTGCCGCGCCTGGCCCCGGCGTCGCGGGAGCAATATGGTCAGGGCGTCGCCGCCCTGACCGCGCTGATCGCGGATGCGCTGCAGGCCTTGGGCCGGGCGGAGCCCCAGGCGCTGGCCGGCTCCGCATTGGCTGAGATGGTCGGCGCCCTGTCCCTGGCGCGGGCGGTGGCCGATCCAGACCAGTCCGATCTCATCCTTGACGCCTCGCGCACCGCTTTGAAGCGGCGGCTTGGCCTGGAGACTCCGCAATGAACCTCGTCGCGGACTTGCCGCCGGGCCTCACCGGCCTGGAGCAACTGCAAGAGATGATTGCGCGGGGCGGCCGGGCCTCAATCGGGCGGACGCTGGATTTCGCGCTGGTGGACGCCGGCGAGGGTTGGGCCGTATTTGAGGGCACGCCGGGCCTGCACGCCTATAACCCCATCGGCACGGTCCACGGCGGATACGCCGCCGCCCTGTTGGATTCCGCCTGCGGGTGCGCCACCCATTCCAGGCTGCGGCCCGGCCAGGGCTACACCACGCTGGAGCTGAAGGTCGCCTATCATAAGGCGATGACCGACAAGACCGGGCTGGTGCGGGCCGAGGGCCGGGTGATCAGCATCGGCGGCCGCGCCGCCTTCGCCGAGGCCACCCTGAAGGGCGCTGACGGCAAGCTCTACGCGTCGGCCACTTCGACGCTTCTGGTGTTCGAGCGATGACCCAGGCTGTTGTGCGCGATGCGCCAGTCGTGGGCATGACGACCCCGGGAAAGCGGCGTCTGCCGTTTGCGCCCCGAACAGCGCTGGCCGTCGGCGCGGCGGTCATCCTGGGCTTGAGCGGCGTCGCCTATATCTTGGCGCCCAAGGGGGCCGTCACGACCGATGCGGCCTATGTCGAGGCCGACCGTTCGATCACGGCGCCCAAGGTGCGGGGCTTGGTCGCCGCCATCCTGGTCCGCCACAATCAGGCGGTGAAGCGAGGCGATCCCCTGGTGCAGATCGACCCGGAGGAGTTCGCGGCCCGCACCGATGCGGCCAAGGCCGATGTCGAGACGGCGCAGGCCAAGGTGCAGTCGGCCCGCGCGGCGCTTCTGGCGCTTGACGCCGAAGAAAGGCTGGCGGCCTCAAATGTGCGCGCCGCAGAGACCACGATCCAATCCGCCGACGCTCAAAGCGCGAAGGCGAACGCCGAGCGGACGCGATATGACAATCTCGTCCCGTCTGGCGCGGTGGCGCTGAGCGAGGTCGATGCTGTCCGCGCCGCCGCCATCACCGCCCGGTCCGACGCGGATCGCAGCCGCGCCCTGCTCGACGTCAGCCGCAATCAGGCCGCCGTCACCGCCGCCAAGCGCGCCACCTTGATCGCAGGCCTCGCGGAGGCGCAAGCCCAGGCCGCGCGCAGCCAGGCGGCGCTGGCGCTGGCCCAGCAGGATCAGGACCATACCCTGGTGCGCGCGCCCGTAGATGGCGTGGTGGCTGATCGCCAGGTCGAGGCCGGCGACTATGTCCAGCCCGGCACGCACCTCCTCACCATCGAGCCCCTGCAAGCGCTCTACGTCACGGCCAATTTCAAGGAGACCCAAGTGGCGCGCATGGCGCCGGGGCAGCGCGCCTTGATCCGGGTCGATGCGGTTCCGGGCGTGACGCTGAAGGGCCACGTGGAAAGCTTCGCCCCCGGTTCGGGCTCGGAGTTCGCCCTGTTGCCGTTTGAGCCGGGCGTCGGCAACTTCACCAAGATCGTGCAGCGCATCCCCGTCCGCATCGCGTTCGACCCAGGCCAGGCCGCGGTAGCGCGCCTGCGACCGGGGCTGTCGACGACTGTCACCGTGCGGTTGACGCCGCAGGGTTAAGTTCACCAGCGTAACTTAAATGGTCGAGTTATCCGCCGCGCTGGCGATGAGAGCATCCCGGCCAACAACACGGCCTGCGTTTCCCGTCCTCAAGGTTCTCGCAGCCCCAGCCGATCCGCTTGCTCCGCGTCGCCGCTTGTTTGGCGGACTCGACCCAACAGATCCACTCATTGCGGGCGAGCGGCGTAATATCCTCCCAGGTCGCCAGCGCTTTTGGGTTGGAGCTTAGCGCCGCTTTCAGGTCGGCGGGCAAGTCGTGGGCGACGCCGCCTGAGATGCTTTCGCGCGTGGTCATGGGTGGCTAATGCGCCTCTAAAGCGCGCGAGGATTGCGCGCTGCACCGATCATGATTGTGCGTCGCCATCCTCAGAAAGGAAACGTCCTTGAGCGAGCAATTCGTGTTGATTACCGGGTGTTCGGGCGGCGGTAAGTCCACCCTGCTGGCCGAGCTTCAAGCCCGCGGCCATCATGGGTTTGAGGAGCCTGGGCGCCGGATCGTGAAGCAGGAGCTCGAAGCCGACGGGGCCGCCCTGCCGTGGGTTGACCCGTTAGCGTTCAGCCAGCGGGCCATCGAGATGGCGCTGGCGGATAGGGAGGCGGCTAAAATCCATTCGGGTTGGGTGTTCTTTGATCGCGGCCTGATCGATGCCGCAGCAGCGTTGGAGGACGCCACAGGTCAGCCCGTCCTCGCGGCTTTAGATGCCCTGCACCGCTATCACCGACGCGTCTTCATGGCCCCGCCCTGGCCGGAAATTTACGAGACGGACGCCGAGCGCCGACACGGCTTCGAAGCTGGCCTGCCCGAGTATTACCGTCTGGAGAAAGCCTTGCCCGCCTTGGGATATGAGGTGATCCCGCTGCCAAAGACGACGGTCGCCGCTCGCGCGGACTTCGTCCTGGCGACACTTTCTAGCTGAGTGATAGGGGGGCATGGCAGTCCGACTGCTCGATTGTCGGTCGTCTGAAGGTGTTCTTCAACGTCCCATTCTTGAGCTATCATGACGTATCATGATGGATATTGGACATAGTATGGAGACGCCCGATGGCGAGGCAGGCCGCGAGAAATTCGCAACCCAAGTGAATTCCGAAATTCTGGCCAGCGTCCGCGACCTCGCGCAGAGCGAGGGCCGGCAGCTCCAGGCTCTGGTCGATGAGGCGCTGGGCGATTTGATCGAAAAGCGAAAGCAGAATAGGCCCCGCGCCAATGTTATGGCGGCCTATCGGAGCAGTCATGAGACGTTCGGCAGGCTCTATAAAAAGCTGGCCGAATGACGGATTACCTGACCCTCGTCGAGGTTCTGGCTATCGCCTTCATCATCAGTCGGTACGAAGCTGGAACGTTCGATTTCGAGCATCTGACGCTTTGGCTGCGGGGCGACACGATCTCTGACGGCTTCTTTTTTTCCATCTTGCCCGGACTTGTTCCGGGCATCCATGGCGCGACGTCAAAGCCGCCACATGGTTGTCAGAATTCGTGCGCCCCGCCCGTGTAGGGCCTTACCAATTCAAGCGGATATGATGATCGAGCCCATTTAGGTGATCAGCTTATCGATGTTTTTCGCGTCCGTGGCTCTAAATCAAAAGTTTAGACCGTGACGGGCGGCTGAACCGGTATCCACTTCCGCCTGTCACGCTCTAAGTCTGAAAGCCATTTGGCGGTCAAACCGTCGCGCCATGGGCGCCCGGAACAAGTCCGGGCAAGGCGGAAGAGTGGGTGCGTCGTTGGCGCTATATTAGGGCCCGCGCGCGCTTCTTCCATGGCGGCGACCGTAGCTTCGTTTGGCTTAAACGGTGTGGGGAGCAGAGGGTATTCGGCAGCTGATGTCATGCCTATGTCATCATTTCAGCCCTCAACCCTCAGTCCCCGTCGCGGCCAACGCCGCCAGCACGGCCGTGGCGGTTTGGCGTTGGGTTTTGGGGACGGCGTCGGCGGCTAGGAGGTGGCTGTTGGCGGCGTCTTTGGGGTTTAGGCCGATGAAGCCTTGGCTGATCTCCAGGGCGTCCGCGACGCGGCGTTGGAGTTTGCCGGTGAGGGGAACTTCGCCGGCTTCGATCCGCTCCATCATGGCGATGGGCAGGTCTGCCTTGGCGGCCAGTTCGTCCAGGCTGATCCCTTTGAGTTCGCGCCAGGCGGTGACGTGGCTGGGCTCCAGGTCCGCCGGATCGTTGGGGCCGAAGATGACCTCCAGCGCGAAGCCGTAGGCGCGGGCGATGCGGAATTCATTGTCGCCACGCAGGCTGGCGGTGGCGCCGTTGACGTAGTCGCGCACCGTCTGTTTGGGCACGTCGGCCTCTATGGAGATGCGATGGGCGTTCAGGCCCATGGCCGTCATCCAGGCCAGGAAGTTTTCCCGTCGCTGCGCCGTTACGTCGGACATGACCCCAATGTGACGCAAAAAACGGAATTACGGAACTCCGGTTTTCCGTATTTTTGCTTGCCATAAAAACGGAAAACCGTACTATGGCGCTTATGAGCCAGATCGCTTCCGCCCCGCCGAACCCGAATCTACCACCGCCGGCCGCCATGTGGCCAGACGCCCGCGTCGAGGCGCTGAAGCGCGCCTGGCGCGAAGGCCTGAGCGCCAGCCAGATCGCTGCGCGCCTGGGCGCAGGCCTGACCCGCAGCGCCGTGATCGGCAAGCTGCATCGCCTGGGCGTCTCCGGGCGCCGCAAGCCGTCCGCGCCCCGCGTCGCCATCGCGCCGCCGCCACCGGCGGGTAAGGTCGCCAGGCCCACCCCAGAGCCCCTTAAGCTTCGTTGGCCCGAAGCGATCCTGGAGACGGCGTCGCTGACCCCATCGCGCGGGGCGCCGCCGACCGGGCCGGGTCCGAAATATCTGCGGGATATGTCGCCGCGGGAGTGCCGGTTCGGCCTGGGCGATCCGGGGCCTGGCAATGGCGCCTTTCAGCTGTTCTGCGCCGCGCCTACCACGGGCCACGCCTACTGCGCCCATCACCGCGCCATCGCGATTTTACCGCCCAAGTCGCTTAAGGAACAAAAGGTGATCAAAGCTGAGCTTGAGACCCTGCTCGCCGCCGTAGACCGAAAGACTCGGGGCGTCCGCCGCCAACCCGGAGTTGCGCCATGACGTCTTTGCGCCAGACCCCGGAAGCCATCGTGATCCGTCGCCAGTCCGTTTCGGCCGCCAGGGCGCGGCGTCGGGCGGCCTATGGGCCGATTGACGACCACGAGGCCCGCGCCGCCGTGCGCGCGGCGCTGGACGCTTATGCGGCGCGCCACGGCGCGCCCGCCGCCGGCGCCCTGGCCTCGGCGCTCGCGGGCGACTGCTTCGCGCGGGTTCGGCCGGCCGCCAGCGCCCGCGTTGCTGCGTCCGCCCTGTTCAAGTCCCTCGCCATCGAAAACCCAGGAGAAGAGGTCTGATGTCCAAGCTCGCATCGGTCGCCCAAACCCATCCCGCCTCCACCGCCATCGCTGAGCAGCGCCGTCGCGCCCGGCTGGATCGAAACCGCCGCTTGGCCCAGGCCGAGCCAGAGGTGTCCGACGCCGAGGCGCGTCGGTTTGATAGGCTGCAGGAGCGTCGCGACGATCCCGGCCAACCCAAGGCGGCGCGCGAACGGGCGGCGGATGAGTTGATCGCGCTGCAGCGGCGCCTTGATCTGAAGCGCGACCAGCATTGGCGCGACGGCGCGCTGGCCGAGACCATCGAGCTGGCGGCGGCGACGGGCGCCGTGGTGACGCGGCGGGCTGATGGCGGCGCGATGCGCGAACTGGGGCCTGGGCTTGGGACCCTGTGGACCGCGAACCGTCTGACGCAGGCGCAAGTGCGGGCTGGCAAACGCTATGCCGACGATTTCGAAGACGCAGAGGGCTCGATCCGATCCAGTCTGCAAGACGGGGTCAGCGCCAGCGGCGGACGGGGCGCCGGCGGCGGTTTGCCGCCACCGCTCCAGGCTGGCGTGTTCGAACTGGCCCGGGCCCGCGACAAAGGCCTGATGGGCGATCCGGCCCTGATCGCCGTCTGCAACGACGTCTGCGGACGAGGCCTCAAACTCACAGACCTGGCGCGCCGCCACGCCGACGCCCGCGCCGACCGCAGCCACCTGGCCGCCCTGGAAGAGCGGCTGAAGTGCGCCCTGAACCTTCTGTGCCGACACTACGGGATTAGGGGAGGGAGCTCTTAGGCCTAAAAAGTTCTTATAATGTTCTTGTTGTGATCGGAGTTTTGCGGCATCGTGGCCGCGTTGGATTGAGCCGCGGGCGAGGGGCCTGCGGCGTCCAGAGGGAGGGCGCATCATTGAGGGTTGAAGATTTGGAAAGGCCCTAGGGCGACCAGGCGGGCGCAGCGCGGCTGACGCCCCTGATGGCTTTTGGCCCCGATGGCCTGACGCTGGGCGCGGGCACGGTGCTCGCGCCTTTGGAGGACTTAGGCGTCGCCGATGTACCTGGCGCGCCGAGCGAGGCGCGGCTGTACGCCCTTTTGGCGGCGGCCTATCGCCAGCCGATTGCACCCCAGGCGATCCGTCACATCCGGCGCGGCGCGGTGAGCTGGCGCGACGGCGACAAGGCCATGGCCGCCATGCATCTGGCCATGACCGGCCTGACGCCGCTGCGAGACGTCAAGGGCGCCGCGCGACGTCTGTTCATGGCCGATGCGCTGATGAAGGCGGGGAGTGAACCGGACGTCATTCTGCGCGCCCTTGGCCTGCCGGTGAGCGCCGAGGGAGAGGCGCTTGAGCGCTACGACTCCGACGAGCCCCGTAATCCGGCGGGCTCCGGCCCGATCAGCGGTTGGTGGACGCGCGAGGGAGCGCCAGCGCTAGAGGCGACCGCCCCGGAGATCAGGGTAGATAGGAATTTTATCAATAAAGAAGAGGGGCGTCAGGCGACGACCGGTTACGTTCCTCAGGTAAACATAAAGATGCCTGACGGCGGGATAAAAAGTATATTTTCGCCCAACAGCGGTGTAACTATTGCAAGGGGCTTTGACCTCCATGGGCGCACGGTCGCAGGTCTCAAGGCCCTTGGGTTTGATCAGGATTTAATTCAAACGTTGAAGCCGTATTTGGCCAATAATTTGATTGGAAATGCAGCGGCGAAGGTGTCGTCACAGCTTAAAATAAAAGAATCACAAGCAAAAATTATAGATGATGCTATTTTTACATCAACTGTTTCGGCGATCGAAGCGAATTTTGATAGAGATGTTTCGTATGCTAAGTTCCGACAAATGCCTGCGGGCATTCAGACGGCTCTCGCTGACTTGGCATTTAATTTTGGTCCTAATCTGTCTGCTAAAAAAGCAACCCCCATTCTTTGGCGTCATGTCGTTGCAGGCGATTGGAAGGCCGTGGTGAGAAATCTGAGGACGGGATTTAAGGGGCAGACGGGCCGGCGGAAGCGAGAGGCAAACCTTATCGATCAAGCCGTCAATTCTGAACATGCGCCAATCCCTGCGATCCCCTCTAAATATTAGGAAGATAAATGCGTATTTTTAATTTTTACCGAAATGCACCTTTAGCAGGTATTGTAATCTGCATTTGTGCAGTGGGCTCTGCTGCTTGTGCGCAGCACTTGATGCCTCGCCCTAATGCACCAGGGAGCTTCAGTAGCGACAATGAATTAGCATTAGGTGTGGCGATCGCTAAATTTGCCGGGTCACATCGAGGTAATTATTTCGGTGACAGCGATGATCTTGATGATCAGATTTGGACTAGCATTTCCGTACCTGAAGGGCCGTATTTCAGATTGGAGAATGGATTTGGTGTTAGGGAGGGCTGCATGTTTAAGGAGTGTGAAAACAAAGGTATAGTTATATTTAATGACAAAAAAGTATTGGCTGTTGGATTAATAAATCAACATTGTGGAAATAGAAAAATAGGACGAAAAAGATTTGAGTGGAAATGTGATGATGGGCTATTTTTATCTGTTTTTAAAGCGAGAGGATTTTCTAATCCGATTATAGATAAAATTATAAAAAAGTGGGGTGATGCCCACGATCACCCTAAAATCGAAGAGATATCGCTGCCATAATATCCAATCCGGTGCGCCGTCTCGCTCAGTCGTTGTAATAGGGCGTCCTCTTCGCCCAGATCGACTTGGGATACTTCCCGTGCAGCAGTTCGAACGCGCGCTTGCCGGAGTGGTTGTGGCTGCCGCCGAAATGACCGACGTGGACGAGCCAGTAGAGGGTTTCGGGAATGCGCGGGTCGGTGGGGTGGGCGTGGGCGTAGGCTAACATCTCGTCCCAGGCGTCCACGGCGCCGGGCGGCGGCGTCGGTTCGGGCTGATCCTCTTCGTGCTCAGTCTTGAAAAATAGGGCGCGCTCGGCCGCGGCCCTGGCGGCGCCAGCGGCGAAGATATCGGGCAGGCGCAGCGGGGCGGACCCGCGGCCGCATTCGCCGAGGCAGGTCAGGTCTGTGGCGGCGTCGGGCCAGACGACGCCATCGGCCAGATTGGCGTCAAAGTTCGCACCGTCCGATTGATAGCGCACCAAAGGCGGAGGCGGAGGCGGAGGCGGAGGCGGCGTCGGCGCGGCAGCCCGTTTCAGGATTATCCAGTCGGTCCAATAGCGTTGGAAATCAGCGACATGCGCCCCCTCTGGCCGCTCATAGTCGATCAGATCGGTGCGGATGCCGGGGATTTTGGCTAGCACCACGAACTCGGCGAAGCGTTTCGCTGGGCCGGGCTGCGCCGTTTGAATATCGTGGAAGTCCTTGGCCATGATCGGCAACAGCGTTTCAAGGTCATGCGCCAGCCCATTGATGGCGGCGTTGTCCTGCAGCAGGACGGCCCGGCCATAGCTGGTCAGGGCGACGTCGAGGCGCAGTCTCGCCGGGAGCGTCTGGTTGCGCGAGAGGGCTATGCGATCCGCCAGGGGCGCGCGGTCGATAATCGCCAGGGCGTCCTCGCCCCAGCCGAGCGCGCCCTTGTAGCTCTCGTCATCATAAACCCCCGAACTCTGGATCTGGTCTGAATCCCACCGGCCCCGCACGCAGGCGACCGTGGTTGCATCCCAGTTGTTGGTGTAGCCGGCCTCGCCGCAAACCCGGTGGCGCAGGGCGAAGTGGACGAAGTCATCCAGGCTGGAGGCGACCTGGGCGCGCTGGGCGGAGAAAATGTTGCGGTCGGTGACCGACAGGTCGGTCCGGGCCAGGATGGCGTCCAGGCGATGGCGGCTGGCCTCAGCGGGCGCGCTGATCAGCGTCAGCCGGATGATGTCGTGTTGCAGGCTCAGCCAGCCTGGCGCGGATGGCGCGATGGCGCCCGCGGCGGTCAGCAGGGCGGGCGTCTCGGCATCCTGCGCATCGGCCAGGCTCAAGGCGGCGACGAGCCAGGCGGCGTCGTGGCTTGCTCGCCAGCGCTGGATGGCGTGGTCCAGCGCCGCCTTGCGGGAGGTCTCGTACCGGGCGAGGCTCTGATCCGCGGTTTCGGCGTCGCGAGGCGACGGCGGCACGGCGCGCAGGGTGTCGATCCAGTCCAGGATTTCCGGTTTCGCCGCCGCCGCTTCGCCGAGGTCGGTATAGTCGCGGAACACCGACGCCAGATGCGGCGACGGCGCTGCTGTTTCGAGCTGGCGGGTCAGCTTGGCGAGAAAACCCTTAGGGTCTTCGCGAAAGGCGATGATGTCGTTCAGCGCCTGGACGCGGTCGCGCCCAACGGCGCTCGCCGGCCCCGCGGCGAGGGCGGCTATGGCGGCGTGGGCCTTGGCGTAGGCGCCCGGCGTCTTGGCGATCAGCGCCTGGCGGACCAGGGCGCGGGCCGCCAGGTACAGACCGCTGTCTCGCCACGGCGAGCGGGCGTCCTTGGCGATGGCGGCGAACTGGGCGGCAGCCTCATCATTGCGGCCGGCATAGAGCGCCAGCGCGGCGGCCTGATAGTCTCGGTCCATCGCCAGCCATGGGGGCATATTGGCCATCGGCGGCGGCAGTGTTGCGGATGGGTCGTGGCACGCTTGGAATACCGCCGATTGAGCTGCAATCCAGGCCTGGACAGCGGCGGACTTGGGCCCATAGCGGGTCCCGCGGTCGTTCAGCGTGGCGGTGGCGCTGTGGAAGGCGTCGGGGAAGCAGTTGGGGGTCGAGGTATGGTCGGGGCCGGGACGCTCGGTGTCGATATAGCTCGTGTCGTTCAGACCAGTCGCGGCGTTGCGCGCCTTGATCCAGGCGTCGGCGCCGCCTGAATAGTCCGCCTTCACCGCCGGATCATCGCAGCAAGGCGTGGAGAGCGCATTGCCCGTCGCCTCGCCCACGGCCTGGACGTGCAGCAGCCGCCAAGCGATATAGCGCATAGGCCGCGGCGCGGTGCGCTTCACGATCCCCACCCGGCCGTCGAACCAGGCGAGCAGGTCGGCGTGATCGCCGCCATACTGGTCCACATACCAGGGCTCCGGCGAGCTCGGCCCGCTGGCGTAGGCGCTCGCCGTCCAGCCGAACAGGAGGGACAAGGCCGCGAGGGCGGCGGTCACTTTACGTATCAGGCGGCTCACCATCGCTGGGTCTCTCGGCGTAAGGCCGCATAGTCTGGCTCAGTCCAGCTATGGGGGTCGAATAGGTAGAGGCGTAGGCCAACGGCTGGCGCGTGGGCCAGAGGCGCGTCGGTAGAGACGGCGAGGGCGGTGCGGCAGCGCGGATTTGCGAAGTCGCCGCCCGCCTACAGCTTGGCTTTCAAGGCTTGGCCGCCCGTCCCTATGCGAAACAGCATGGGCACGATCTCATCCACCGGGGCCGCGTCCAGCCAGGTCTCTGCTTCGCACCAGGAGGCCAGCGCCGTCATCGACAATTGCTTGTCCTTGGGCAGGCTCCGCCGGACGTCGGACAAGAGGTCGAGCAGAACGCTGCGCTCCGACCGCCGGACCTCGAAATCCACTTGCAGACGATTGGCCCCAGCCGCCTGACCAAAGGCCAGCACCGCCTCGGCCGTCTCGCGGCGCTGATCGGGCGTCCAGGCCAGAGGTCGGCCGCGGTCGATCTGGATATGGACCAGAACGGTCGAGGGGCGGCCTGACATCTGCAGTGGAAAACGCCGGCCGCGGGCCAGAACGCCATCGCCGCTCAGCACGATAAAACCGCTTTGCATCGCCACATCGGCGCCGTCGCCGACGAACCGCAAATCTTCCGGCCGCTCCCACGCCCAAACAACCACGCGCCCAGGCGCGCGCGCTGAGCCCAGCATGACCATCGCAAAGACGAGCATTACGCCCCGAGCCCACATGGCGGCCAAGCTCGCTCAGTCCGTCGTCAGGGCCAAGGGGCGAATGCAGCTTCAGTGTCGAAATATTTCCGCCCCATGCGCCCCCATAATCGCCATCCTCAAACGCGATCTCCAACGCTATACGCAGTGGCGCAGCCCTGAAGGAGATGGCGATGAGCGTTGCAGGCATTGGACGGCGAAGCTTGGTGGCGGGCGCGGGCCTGCTGATGGCGGGGTCTGTCCGCGCGCGAGCTGCGGCGCCTAAGCCCAAGGTCGCGATCAAAACCAACCACGGCGTGATCGTGGTGGAGCTTGAGGCCGAGCGGGCGCCGCTGACCAGCGCCAACTTCTTGCACTATGTCGATACCGGGCGTTTCGATGACGGGTCTTTCTATCGGGCGTCGCGTACGCCGGGCTCGCCCAAGGAGGGCACGATTGTGGGCGGCCCGTCGGATCGCACCCACCGCTATCCGCCCATCGCTCACGAGAGCACGACGATGACCGGCCTTCGCCACACGACCGGAACCATCTCGCTAGGGCGCTATGCGCCCGGCTCCGCCACCGCCGATTTCTTTATCTGCGCCAGCCCTGAGCCCTATTTGGACGCCCATCCCGGAGCCCCCGTCCCTAAGGGTGGAGGCGATAATCTGGGCTACGCCGCCTTTGGCCAGGTCGTGGCCGGGATGCACGTCGTGCGCACGATTTTGGCCCTGCCCACGCCGGGGAAGTCGCGCTTTCCGGATATGAAGGGGCAGTGGCTGGACCCCGTGGTGCCGATCTTCACCATGCGGCGGGCGGTTTAGTCGGCAGTCCAAGCCTTTAGCGGTTGTCGGCGCCCCGCGAATCACCGATAAAAACATACGGGTTGAATTTGCGGCCGGCGGCGACGCCCCTAACCGCCAAGCGCTGAAATCTAAGCCTTTCAATCCTTATCTCGTTTAATAATCTTAAAGTGCTGCCGGCAAGCTTCTATAGCGCGGTAGCCGGCTGGTCTAATCCCCATTTTTATACGAGGCGAGATGACTGATCGCGCGCTCTCCCTTTGCTTGAGCCCCTATCGGGAGGCCTATGGCGAACAGGTGGAGCAGGCGATGGGGGAGGGCTATAGTCTCACCGCCTTTGCGGGCCTGATCGGGGTGTCGCGCCGCGTGGTGGATGGCTGGATCGCGGACTATCCGGCGTTTGCCGAAGCGGTCGGGCGCGGCCAGGCGCGGCGGTTGATGCATTGGGAGCGGGCGGCGCTGGAGGTGGTCGAGCGCGGCGGCGCCGGCGCGGCCTCGGTGATCCTGTTCGGCCTGAAGACGCTGGGCGGCCAAGACTGGGCGGACGCCAGCGACCCTGAGGCGAGCGCCGATACGGGCGCCTCGGTCGTCATCTTCGCCCTGCCGGAAAATGGGCGGGCCTGACCGCAAACCCTGCCAGCTCTGGAGGCGCCGATGGCCCCAGCCGAGGTGCGCCAGATCAGGCCGCAGCCCGGCCCCCAACTGCAGTTTCTGTCGAGCGCGGCGGACATCGCCGTCTATGGCGGGGCGGCGGGCGGGGGCAAGACCTGGGCCCTGTTGATCGAGCCCCTACGCCATATCGAAAACCCAGGCTTTGGCGCCGTCTTCTTTCGCCGGACCACGGTTCAGGTGCGAAACGAGGGCGGCCTTTGGGATGAGAGCCATAAGCTCTACGCCGAGATCGGCGGCGCGCCGCGCAAGGCCGCTTTGGCCTGGCGGTTTCCGTCGGGCGCCAGCGTCAGCTTTCGCCACCTGGAGCACGACAAGTCCGTCTATGGCTGGCAGGGCGCGCAGATACCCCTGATCTGTTTCGATGAGCTGACCCATTTTAGCGAACGCCAGTTCTGGTACCTGGTCAGCCGCAACCGTTCGACCTGCGGCGTGCGCCCCTATGTGCGCGCCACCTGCAACCCCGACGCCGATAGCTGGGTTGCGAGCTTTATCGCCTGGTGGATCGATCCCGAGACGGGCCTTCCGATCCCTGAGCGCGCGGGTATTTTACGCTGGTTCGTGCGGATCGGCGATGCGCTGGTCTGGGCGGATCGGCCGCAAGATTTGGCGGATCACCTCGATCCGGTGGGGCGGCGTCCGATCCCGCCGAAGTCGCTGACCTTCGTGCCCGCCAAGCTGACCGACAACGCGGCGCTGATGGCGGCCGATCCTGGCTATCTCGCCAATCTGATGGCTCAGCCGACGGTGGAGCGGGAGCGGTTGCTGCTCGGCAATTGGAAGGTGCGACCCGCGGCGGGGCTCTATTTCCAGCGCGGCTGGTGCAAGCTGGTCGATGCGGCGCCGGCGGAACTGGATGTGGTGCGCGGCTGGGATCTGGCCGCGACGCCCAAGACAGAACGCAACGACCCGGACTGGACCTGCGGCGTGAAGATCGGCCGTGACCGGCGCACCGGCCGTTTCATCGTGCTGCACCATGTGCGCACCCGCGACACGCCCGCTCACGTCCAGGCCCTGATCAAGAACACCGCCAGCCAGGATGGCCCGTCGGTCGAGATCAGCCTGCCCCAAGACCCTGGCCAGGCTGGAAAGGCGCAAGTCGCTGCTCTGACGTTGGCGCTCGAAGGCTTTGTGGCGCGGGGCACGCCGGAGACGGGCGATAAGCTGACCCGCTTTGGCCCCTTTTCCGCCCAGGCCCAGGCCGGCAACGTCGATGTGCTGCGGGGCCTATGGAACGAGGACTGGTTCACCGCCTTGGAAGGCTTTCCCGAGGCCTCGCACGATGACGACGCCGATGCGACCGCCCGCGCCTTCAACGCCTTCCTGCACCGCCTGAACAGTCAGGGCCTGCTCGACCTCGTCCGCCGCCAAGCCGTCGGCGACGCCCCCACCTTGGCGCCAGGGTCGCTGGAGTGGGAGCAGACGCAGGGGGAGGGGTGAGTTTTGATCCCTTCCCCCTTGATGGGGGAAGGGGCAGGGGATGGGGGTGCTCGCGATGACGCCGGCGAGCGTAGCCTTGGGTGGCGACGCCTCCTGCGCCTTCCTCGTTATCTACTGTGGATAGACCCCCATCCCAACCCTTCCCCCATAAGAGGGGGAAGGGCTCCGCCCTTGTTTCAGGAGCCGTCTCCCATGCCCCCACCTGGCGGTTTCCGCACCTCATTGAGCTTCAACATGCAAGGTCCGCTGGGCCAGGCCGCGTTTCAGCCGAGCGGGGGTGTGTTCTCGCCGGGCCTGCCGCTTCAGCCCATGGAGGGGCAGCAGCCGACGCGGGCGTTCGACTTTAATGTCGGCGTCAATACGGTCGTCACCCCGCGGTCGGGCTTCGCCGATATCCACTCGTTTGCGTCGCTCCGGGCGTCGGCCAATGTCGAGCCGGTGCGGCTGGCGATTGAGACCTGCAAGGACCAGATCGAGCGGCTGGATTGGCGGATCAAGCCCATCGACAGCCAGGCGGGCCGGTGCGATCCGGCGACCATCTCGGCGTTGACCCGGTTCTTTCGCAAGCCCGATGGCGTCACGCCCTTCGCCACCTGGCTGCGCGCGGCCTTGGAAGACCTGCTGGTGATCGACGCGCCGGCGTTTGAGCGGCGTCGTGACCGGGCAGGGCGGTTGATCGGGCTCGATGTCGTGCCCGGCGACACCTTCAAGCTTCTGGTGGATGAGACCGGGCGCCGGCCGCGACCGCCCTTGCCGGCCTATCAGCAGATCATCAAGGGCGTGGTCTGGAACGATCTGACCCGTGATGATCTGATCTACGCCCCCAGAAACCCACGCCCAAACCACCTCTATGGATTTGGCCCCGTGGAGCAGATCCTCGTCACCCTCAATATGGTGATGCGCCGCCAGGGCGTGCAGCTCGCCTACTTCTCCGAAAATAATACGCCGGCCGGCCTTTTGAACGTACCGCCCGGCTGGGGCGCCGACGCCATCAAGACCATGCAGGACGCCTGGGACGCCCGCGCCGAGGGCGATCTGCCCTATCGCAACAAGGTGCAGTGGGTGCCCGACGGCACG